>Ga0163179_10002559_pt1 | contig 12614 bp, 8 predicted proteins | sample AtlANTMetagenome_FD_109643 | JGI IMG/M metagenome (GOLD analysis project Ga0163179, IMG submission 109643) | Marine eukaryotic phytoplankton communities from the Atlantic Ocean - Atlantic ANT 2 Metagenome | ecosystem: Environmental > Aquatic > Marine > Oceanic | place: North Atlantic Ocean...
CTCAGTCTCCTGCCGATGAACCTTCCGTGTCGGTCCAGTTTCATGGAGATTCGGTTTCTATCTTCTCGGTTTGCATCAGGCGGTCCATGGGGAGTAGTCTCTTGGTCAGGAAAGCACTACCAGTCGAGAACGATGGCCACTTACGTATACGAAACCATTCCGGAAAATCCCGAGGAAAAGCCCCGCCGATTCGAGGTGGAGCAGAAGATGACCGATGACGCACTGACTCACGATCCAGAAAGTGGTCTTCCGGTCAAACGGGTGATCACGGGAGGGTGTGGGATCGTGACCCATGGAACGAGTATCCTATCGATGCGCTCCCGGGGATCGAAGTAACGAGGGGAGCCCTCAAGAATCGGGGAGAATTCACGAGGAAGTAGCACGACCAGAGGAGGTTGCCGGGCTGGGGGAACAACTCATTTGTAATCCGGACTGACAAATATGAGATCCTGCCGTATCAAGGGCAGGTCCAGAGGCCCTGAACCCATCATGCCACGATCGCCATCCCTCTTCTTCTCCACCGTATTTGCGATGTGGGGGATCTTGTCAGTCGCCGCGGAGGAGGTTGCGCCCCGGGAGATGCCTCCGGTGCTTTCCCGCAAGGTTGACTTTGCAAAGGATGTGAAGCCCATTCTTGCGCGGAGTTGCACCAAGTGCCATGCGGAGGGGAAGCGCAAGGGAGGGTTCAATATGGATCACATCCATTCTTTCGTGGGAGGAGGTGACAGTGGACCAGCCGCGGTTGCGGGGAAAAGCGCGGAGAGTCTTCTCATTCAACTGCTTCTCAGCAACGATCCCGATGAACGAATGCCAGTCAAGGGCGACCCCTTGAGCCTGGGGGAGGTTTCCATCCTGCGTACGTGGATTGACCAGGGGATGCAATGGGAGAAGGGGTTTACTTTTGGCAGATTCCGGAATGCCCCGGTCGCCCCACGTCAGGTGGAGCTTCCGTCGGGTCCGGAAACAAACCCTGTCGACCGCCTGCTGGCTTCCTATTACAGGGAGGAGAAGGTTCCGGAGATTGCCTTGGTGAGCGACGAGGTTTTCGCACGCCGGGTCTTTCTTGATACGCTTGGGTTACTGCCAACCGCTGCAGAATTGAAGGACTTCAAGGCTGACGGGCGTTCGGACAAGCGCTCCCGACTGGTGGCGGATCTCCTGGCTGACAAGGAACACTATGCGGAGCACTGGGTGACCTTCTGGAATGACAGCCTCCGAAACAGTTATACCCGTCAGTATCATGGAGGAGGAGGAAAGCCGATTACGGGATGGTTGAAGGCTTCGCTCTCTGAAAACAAGCCGTATGACCAGATCGTGCGGGAGTTGATCAAACCGGTGGGTGGATCTGATGGATTTATCAAGGGAGTTGCCTGGCGAGGGACAGTAAATGCTTCTCAGGTCACCGAGATGCAGGCGGCCCAGAATGTGGCGCAGGTGTTCATGGGTTTGAATATCAAGTGTGCATCCTGTCACGATTCGTTCATCAACGACTGGACCCTGAAGCAGACCTATTCCTTTGCGGCGATATTTGCTGGTGGGCCCCTTGATATTCATCGCTGCGACAAGCCAACCGGGGAGAAGGCAGATCCAGCCTTTCTTTATCCAGAACTGGGAAGAATTGATGCTTCCGCACCTGCAGGGAAGCGTATTGAGCAACTGGCGGAGGTCATGACCTCCCCGAAAAACGGGCGACTGGCGCGCACCATGGTCAACCGTCTCTGGGCGATATTCTTCGGTCATGGACTGATTGAACCGGTTGATGAAATGGATAATCCGACCTGGAATCAGGACCTTCTGGACTGGCTCGCGGTGGACTTTGCGGAGCACGGGTATGATCTGAAGCACACGATGAAGCTTCTCCTCACCTCGCGTGCATACCAGAGGCCTTCTGTAGCCCTTGATCCTGATGCGGAAGATTTTGTCTTTCGCGGTCCGGTGGTGCGGAGAATGTCCGCCGAGCAGTTTCTCGACGGGTTGGACCAGGTGATCCTGGCAGCCAGTGCGAAACCTGCTGGGAATACGAGGGGGACAGGGAGGAAGCGCGCGGGGTCCCGCAATCTGGACCGTCTCATGCGGACCCTTGGAAGGCCAAAGCGAGACGTGGTCGTTACCCGCCGGGAATCTGCTGCCACCACTGCGCAGTTCATTGAGTTGTCCAATGGGAGATCGGTAGCGGACCTGGTAGCCAAGGGAGGGAAGGCGTGGATGGGTTCAGGACGTCCTTCGGGGGGCCTGGCGAGCGATCTTTTTGCCAGTGCTTTCGGCCGGGAGCCCTCGGACCGGGAGTTGGCATCAGCCCTGGAGGTGGTGGGGAACCCCCTGACGGACAGGGGAGTTGAAGACCTTTTGTGGATGCTCGTCATGCATCCGGAGTTCCAGTTAATCCAATAGCAGCCTATTGCGCGAAGTAAGCGACATGAATAATCCCACCAACCGACGTGATTTTCTTTCCTCCGCCTCGGCGGCCACCCTCGGAGCGCTGGGAGCTGGTTATCCTGCCACGACTGCTGCGGCCAAGGCGGGGGCCGGTTCGCTTGATGCGACAGCCGATACCGTGATTGTGCTCTGGATGGGCGGAGGGATGGCCAGTACGGATACCTTTGATCCGAAGCGTTATGTTCCCTACGAAAAGGGGCTTGATCCCAAGAAGGTTCTTTCGACCTTCCCCGCGGTCGACACCGTGGTTGATGGTCTCCAGTTCACGGAAGGCCTGGAGAAGATCGGACGGGTCATGGACCGTGGAACCCTGATCAAGACCTACCGTGCGGCTGACCTGGGTTTCATCCTGCACAGTCGGCACCAGTATCACTGGCATACCGCCTATGAGCCACCCCTGACGGTGGCGGCGCCGCATATCGGCTCCTGGGTTTCCCGGACCCTGGGACCCTTGAATCCGGACCTTCCGGCTTTCATCGATATCGGGCAGACCTTTGATGGTGGCGAAAAGGAGTCCCTGAAGGCTTTTCACACGGCCGGATTCCTCGGGAGTGAGTTTGGACCCTTTTTCCTCGTGGAGCCGGATCAGGCAGTGGAGGCGGTGAAGCCCCCCCCTGGAATGAGTGACGAACGGTTTGCCAAGCGTTACCAGGCCTACCGGAAGCTCCTGGCCGACAGCCCGATCCAGCAGCATGGATCCGAGCACCAGCGGGATTCCCTGTTGAAGTCGATCGACAATGCTCATCGGCTGCTTTCCAGTCCAAAGGCGCGCAAGGCCTTCGACCTGAGTCTCGAACCAAAGGAAAGCTATGATACATACAAGGTGGGAGGACGGTTCGGGCTGGGTTGTCTGCTCGCCCGGCGGCTCACGGAGGCCGGCGCCCGGTTCATCGAGGTGACGCACGGATATTACCCATTTAAATACTGGGACACCCACGACAACGGGCATACCCGGATGAAGGAACTGAAGCAGATGATCGATGCGCCGATCGCCCAGCTGGTTCTCGATCTCGAGGCACGAAAGCTTCTTGATCGGACACTGATCGTGGTGGCCAGCGAGTTCAGCCGGGACATGATGATGGAGGGCAAACCGGAGAAAAGGGTCAAGGACCAGGTGAACGTTCCTCCCAGGATCGATGGTCCCCAGCACTACGGGATGCACCGTCACTTCACGGGGGCTGGAAGTGTTCTCCTCTTTGGGGGAGGAGTGAAGAAGGGGTTTGTCTATGGAGAAACCGCTGACGAACGACCCTGCACCACTGTGAAGGACCCGGTAACCACCCAGCAACTGCATGCCAGCATCTACCGGGCCCTCGGGATCTCCCACGATCATCATTACGCGGTGGAGCAGCGCCCCTTCTACGTGACGCCGGATGGGGTGACGGAGCCGGTCATGGAGCTCTTCGGATAAATTGCGGGATGTTATCCGGAACAAACTTCTTGTGAGCGTCTTCCGTGCCCTTACCGTAACCACATCATGTTTAGGAAAGCCTGTCTTGTATTCGCCGTGGCCCTTGGCCTTCCCCTTGCCGTCTCTGCGGATAATCATTCCAAGGAGCTTTATTCCAACGGGGTCATTGATTTCGGACTGGTTGTTCGGGATCTCGACCGGTCGGCCAAGTTCTATGTGGAGGTTGTAGGCCTGAAGGAGGTCAATGGCTTCAAGGTACCCGGAAAAGTAACGGGTGATTTCGGATTGACCGATAACCAGGATGTTACCGCCCGTGTTTTCGTGGCAACCAACGCTCCTGGAAAGCCCTCCTCCAAGCTCAAGATGATGGCCTTTCCGAAGGCCCAGGGTAAGGCTCCGGACCAGGAATTTATTCACAGCACCCTTGGGGTTTCCTATCTGACCCTTTTCGTAAACGACATGTCAGCGGTCATGGCGCGCCTGAAGAAAGCGGGGGTCAAGACCCTGGGCAAGACCCCGGCGCCGATCGGGGGAGGTAATCTTCTGACTGTGTTCCGTGATCCCGATGGAAACTTTATCGAGTTGATTGGTCCCGCAAGCAAGGGAGGGTAGCAGGGGGTTGTCTCCGGGAGGTTCTCAGGTCGTCGACCGGGGAGAGTGGCTGTTTCTTACTCTGGCAGGGCGAAGGCTACCAGCATCCCCCCGCGGGGCCGGTTTGATTTTCCTCCTCCGGCCGAGATGACAACATACTGGCGCCCGTCCACCATGTAGGTGCTGGGGGTGGCGTTTCCTCCGAAGGGGAGCGTCGTTTTCCAGAGAATCTTTCCGGTATCCTTGTCGAAAGCCCGGAAGGTTTCATCGGCGGTAGCACCGATGAAGATCAGTCCGCCAGCAGTCACCACCGGGCCTCCGTAGTTTTCGGTTCCGGTTGGTGGGATTCCTCTTTTGGTGAGTTCAGGGTATTCGCCGAGGATGACCTTCCACTTGATTTCGCCGGTGTTGAGATCCACCGCATTGAGAGTGCCCCAGGGAGGCTTGATCGCGGGGTAGCCTTCCGGGTCCAGGTAACGCCGGAATCCTCCGAATGCGTAGGAAGGCTGGGTGGGCTGTTCCACCTTCTCTCCGGCGCGCGGAGGAACATTAAGAACATAGTCGAGGATGGCCTTGCGCTTGTTCTCAGGCATGGAGGCGTAGGGGGGCATTCGCCCCGCTCCTTCACGTGTGATTTTTTCGATTTCGGCCCGCGATTTCCGTTTTCCGATATCAAGAAGGGGAGGAAAACCCGCGGCCACGTTGCCCTTGCGATCAACTCCGTGGCATGCGCTGCAGTTGATCAGGTAGTCCCGTTCACCGCCTGCAAGCCCGGTGCCGTCCGACCTCCTGGTCTCGATCATCTGCACGATCCAGGGCATTTCATTGATGTTGACGTAGTAGATGCCGTCCGGATCTGCCGCTCCGCCACCCCATTCCATTCCTCCGTCGAAACCAGGAAACATGATGGTCTCCTTCAGGCTGGGAGCAGGGAAGGGGCCGAAATTGGGGGACGCCCGGATGCGGTCGAGGGTCAGTTGATGAGTGGCGGGCGAGATGTTTGACGCGTCAGCCTCAGTATAACGCTGGCGCATGAGGGGGGCGGGCCTGGTGGGGAAGGGCTGGGTAGGCCAGGCTTGTTCACCGACGAGATCTGACTGGGGAACAGGACGCTCCTCGATGGGCCAGAGGGGTTCGCCCGTGACACGATTGAAGACAAAGAGCAGTCCATGTTTCGTTCCCTGTGCCACGGCATCGACCTTTCTTCCTTTGTGGGTGACAGTCAGAAGAACGGGAGGGCAGGCGAGGTCCTTGTCGAGAAGGTCGTGATGGACGATCTGGAAGTGCCAGACTCGCTTGCCAGTGGCGGCGTCGAGAGCCAGCAGGCAGTTTGCGAAGAGATTCATGCCGTGGCGTTTCCCTCCGTAAAAATCTGGTTCTGCAGTCTTGGTGGCAACGTAGACAATCCCTCGCTTTTCATCGAGAGACTGGCCGCACCAGGGCATGGTTCCGGTGGCAGTTTTCCAGGCGTCCGGGGGCCAGGTGTCATGACCGAATTCCCCGGGGCGGGGGATGAGGTTGAAGATCCACCGGCGTTTGCCGGTTCGCACGTCGTAGGCGCGAACAGCCCCCACGCCGCCAACCCCTCCCACGATAACCAGGTCCCGGTAGATGACTCCCGGGGTGTTAAGCCCGGATCCCAGGCTGATGGACCCGTTCTCGCCAAATTCCCGGATGGTTTTTCCGGTGTCAGGGTCCACGGCAAACAGGTGTCCCTTGACCCCGGTCAGGAGTCGTCGCTCTTCGCCTTGTTCATTTTCCCAGTAAACCAGCCCACGTTGTCGCTGCCGTCCGCGCCCGGTCTTCTCCTGGCCGGGATCCCATTTCCAGATGGTCTCACCCGTCGCTGCGTCAAGGGCCACGATCTCACGGGTAGCGGTGGGGGTGTAGAGAACTCCCCGGATGATCAGGTTGTTGGCCTGGTACTCAGCCTTCTGGCCGGTGTTGTAACTCCAGGCCGGCTTGAGGGAATGCACATTCCGGCGGTTGATCTGAGCCAACGGGGAATACAGGTTACGCTCCTTGCCACCAAGGTAGACAGGCCAGTCATGGGATCTGGGCTCAGCGGCAGGCAAACTTGCCCAGGCCAAGGCCGAAAAGACTGCGACGGCAGCGGAGAGATGGGTCTTCACGGGGGAGAAAATAGGGAGAATCAGGACAAGATGAGAAATTAATTCGCATTCCTTCCTCAAGAGAGGTCATCCCAAGAAGTGACATGGGTCTGGGTCGATTCCCCGCTTCCGCCTGTCGGATGTCCTGTCCTAGGATCCTTCAGGCATGCGTCCCATGTATCAAGATACGGAGTCACAACCCGGACCTTCAAGTGAAACCGGGCTACTGGAATCTGCAAAGCGGATACGGCCGGAGGGGGAGCTGATATTAAAAGGGGTGACCTGGCGCTGTTTCGTGATCCTCCTGTCGGGGGCCATCCTTATCCATGCAGCGGCACATGCCGTGCCGGATACGGTGCTTCTCCCGGAGACCGTTGTCACGGCGGAGCGTGTCCTGGACGGGGATCCAGCGGTTGCTTCGTGGTCCCGGGGGGAGATTTCCTCTAGGGGTCCCCGGACCATTGATGAGCTTCTGTCTACCGATCCGTCCTTTTCACTCTACCGGCGGCAGTCGTCAGTCTTCGGACACCCAACATCATCCGGGGTGAGTTTGCGGGGGACGGGAGCAAGTGCGACAGCCCGGACCCTGGTTCTCCGTGACGGAATTCCGCAGAACGATCCCTTCGGGGGCTGGGTTCCATGGGCGCGCTACACCCCGGAACTTCTTTCCTCGGTTAGGATTGTCCCGGCGGCACAGTCCGCGGTCTGGGGGAACCAGAGTCCGGTGGGAGTGGTACATCTTTCGGGACGGCAGCCTGGTAGTAATTTGGGAAGGGTGAGAGCGACCGGGGGCAGCCATGGAACGCGTGGGCTGGTGCTGGCGAATGACCAGGTTTCAGATGGCATGGGATTGGCGTTCCAGTCCTCGGTGTTCACTCTCCGTTCTGATGGATTTTACGGGTTGCAGAGAGAACAGCGCGGCACCGTGGACCGTCGCCTTAGCCTGGAGGCAAGAGGTGCGGACTTCCGGTTGATGTGGCATCCGGTTGATGATGTCACCGTGGAACCTGCATTTTCTTTTTACGAAGAAGACCGGGGAAATGGGACGGTGCTCTCCCGCAATTCCACGAAGGCCCTTGATTTTTCCCTGCGGGTTACCGGGGAATCACCTTCCCTGACCTGGCAGGCCATGACCTACTATCAGCGACGTGGCTTCGAGGCCCTCTTCTCTGCCGTAGATGACAGCCGCGCCGTGGAAGTGCCCGCCCTGGAACAGTTCGATGTGCCCGGCGAGGGTGCTGGCGGGGGGGTCACTGCAGCCCTCGACGTGGGAGAGGATATCGATGTTGTTCTGGGTGCAGACCTGAGGTTCCTGAATGGCGAGACGAACGAGCAGGCAGGGTTCGTCGATGGAGCGTTCCTGCGTCGACGGCGGGCGGGAGGCGAGCAGTTTGTAGGAGGACTCTTCATGCGTGGGGCTTATGGGAGCGGCAGGCAGTTTTCCCTGGAGGGAAGTGCGCGGATTGATTTCTGGGGTTTCCGGAATGGAGAGCGAGTCGAACGGAGACCACTGACGGGAATCCTCCTGCGTGATACCCCATTCGCTGACCGGAGCGGGGTCGAGCCTTCGCTGAGTGCGACTCTTAATTACCGTTTTTCGGATTCTCTCAGGGTGAGGGCCTCGGCAGGGACATCATTCCGTCTTCCCACCATCAATGAACTCTACCGTCCTTTCCGTGTTCGCAGTGATATCACGGAGGCGAATGCAGCCCTCGAGCCGGAGCACTTTCATGCCGTTGACCTGGGAGTGGAGTGGACTCCATCGGAGCGTTTTTCATGCCATCTCAAGTTCTTCCATTACTGGATCGATGACGTCATAGCGAACATGCCGGTCACGGATCGGGCTGAGGCCGAGTCCATTGCCGGATTCCTTCCTCCGGGGGGGGTGTTGGCACAGCGACGGAACATAGAGCAGGCCCGGGTCGGGGGGCTGGAAAGCAGGCTTAAATGGCGGGTTTCGTCCCGGTGGAACTGTACGTTGCGCTATCTCTTTTCCAGAGCACGTTTCACAAGTTCGCCAGAGCAACCCCTGCTGGAGGGAAAGGCGTTTCCCCAGAGTCCTGAGCACCGAGTGACTGCTGGCATTGCTGGCAACCCACTGGAAAGATTGCATCTTTTTGCGGAGATAGAATTCGGTAGTTCTCAATACGACGATGTCCTTGGAGAGCGCCGCCTCGGTTCCTGGTGGACGGCCCGGCTTGGGGGAGAGGTCAAAGTGACCGAAAGAATGACCGTGCAGGCCCGGATCGAGAACCTCTTTGACGAGGAGGTTGCCACGGGGTTGAGCAGTTCCGGTCTCCGCTCAATTGGTCAACCCCGTTCCGCCTGGATCGACGTGAACTACAGATTCTAGTGCCCGGATGGGGATTGCACTCGGAGAGAAAACCGAGGAAAATACCGCGAGAGCTATTCTGAACATGTCCTGCCTATACCTTCTTACCCTCGTTGTTGCGGTCTTTCTGCTGCAGGGAAGTCTCCATGCTGGCAATTGGGGCCATTGGCGTGGTCCTGCTGGCAACGGTTCTTCGCCCGATGCCGAGCCGCCATTGGAATGGAGCGAGTCCAGGAATGTAAAGTGGAAGACCGCATTGCCGGGCCGTGGTTCGGGTTCGCCGGTGGTATGGGAGAATCGAGTTTTCGTGGTATCGGCTGTTTCGGCTGAGGGAAAGTCCGGGTTTGATGGACGAAGGCTGTCTAAACTGGGCTTCAAGCTGTTTTGCTTCGATCGTGGGACCGGAGAACTGCAATGGGAGAAGACAGTGACCGAGGCGGTTCCTCACGAGGGAACCCATTCGACGAACGGGTTTGCCTCAGCCTCGCCGTGCACGGATGGAGAATATGTCTATGCCCATTTCGGTTCGCGGGGACTTTACTGCTACAAGGTAGATGGAACCCTTGTCTGGAAGCGTGATGACTTTGGTAAGATGAGCACGCGGAATGAATTCGGAGAAGGGAGTTCTCCTACCGTTACAGGTGATATGATTCTAGTCCCCTGGGATCATGAGGGGCCCTCCTCTTTGCATGCCCTGGACCGGATGACTGGCAAGACGATCTGGCGGACAGAGAGGAAGGATGAGCCGACATGCTGGGCAACGCCCCTGGTGGTAGAACACAAGGGAGGAAGCCAGGTCGTGATGAATGGGCAGACCTGTGCGCGGGGCTACGATTTGAAAAGTGGCAAGGAGCTCTGGCGCTGCAGCGGACAGACCCAGCGACCAGTGGCGTCGGCAGTCACGATAAAGGGTCTCGCGATTGTCGGCAGTGGCTTCCGTGGTTCGTTCATAGGTGCCTTTGACCTTGATGGACGGGGAAACCTTAAAGGAACAAGAAACGTGGTGTGGGATATGGATCGCCATACCCCCGATATCGCCTCGCCTTTGATCTCGGGAACCCGGCTTTACTTCCACGGTGGGAAATCGGGCATGCTGACTTGTCTCGATGCGATGAGCGGTAAGCCGTATTATGTAGCGGAACGAATTCCCGAGATCTCACGAACCTATGCTTCACCAATCGCAGCCGGAGGTCATATCTACATTACCGGACGCAGCGGAACGACAGTGGTCCTCAAGGATGGGGATAAACTGGAAATTGTTGCAACCAATTCCCTTGGGGAAGGTGTGGATGCCACCCCGGCCCCAGTCGACGGGGAGCTTTTCATCAGGGGAGAGAAGAATCTTTTCTGTATTTCGCGGAAGTAGGTAATGAACTGGCAGTCCAAGTCTGTTCCCGGAAGAGTGATTCAAGGGTCGCTCCATGCGCCCCGGGCGACCCTGCGGGCACGTAAGTCACGAGGCTTCATGCCGGGTTCGGGGATAAAGGCGGTGATGTGCATGAATGCAGCTCTTATCGTGGCTGGGCTGGCTCCTGCCCGGGATGAGCAGGGTTCGTTGCAGGTCCGGATTGGAAAAACGGAGGAGCCGAGGATTCTCTTTGTCGGGAACAGTTACAGCTTCAAGGTGCCCGGGTTGCTGGCCAGGTTGGTCAGGGAGTCGGGGCGGAAAGTGGTTGTGGAGAGTGTGACCCGGGGAGGTTGGACCCTGAAGAGGCATGCTGGTTCGAAGCAGACCCTTGCTCGGATCCGGGAGGGAGGCTGGGACGTGGTAGTGATGCAGGAGCAGAGCCAGATACCTTCTTTCGGAAGGGAGCAGAGGAGCAGGGAGATGATTCCTCACGCCCGGACCCTGGTTTCCGAAATCAGGAAGGTGGGTGCGGTGCCCGTCTTTTTCCAGACCTGGGGTAGACGTGATGGGGACCGCAGTAACAAGGGAAGTTTCCCCGACGATAGCTTTGAGAAGATGCAGGCTCGTTTGGTCACAGGTTATCAGGAAGCGGCAGCGGCGGTAGAGGGTGTACTTGTTGTGCCAGTTGGAGAGGCTTGGGCGAGGGAAATGAGAGAGGGCAGGGGTAAGCGGTTATTCGCCAGAGACGGGAGCCATCCCTCGGAGGCCGGGGTCAATCTGTCCGCTCGGGTGTTCCATTCATTTTTGTTCGGGAAATAGCTAATGTCGGAGAGAAGATTAACTGTGAACCAGAGGATTAAAGGGATCTGGTCCGGATTTCCGGTGACGGCCCTGATGTCAGTCATCTGCTGCCCGGGGTTGGTGATGGCAGAAGAAGGAGGAGACGGCGCCGCGAGGGAATTTGAATCAAGGATCAAGCCACTCCTCGAGCAGTATTGTTATGATTGTCATGGAGATGGGGCTTCGAAGGGAGAGGTGTCTCTCGATGATCCGGAGAAGGGAGTGCATAAGCTGGAGAATAAGGAACTCTGGTTGAAGGTCTGGAAGAACCTGCGGACTGACCTCATGCCGCCGGCCAAGAAAGATCAGCCGACGGCGGATGAGCGTGCGGAGTTGATCGCCTGGATTGAGCGCAAGGTCTTCGGGCTTGATCCGGATAATCCTGATCCGGGGAGGGTCACGATGCGCCGCCTCAACCGCGTCGAGTACGGTCATTCGATCGAGGATCTCCTGGGGGTGAAATTTAATGTGAATGATGCGTTTCCGCCGGACGATACCGGCTATGGGTTCGATACGATCGGGGACGTGCTCTCGATCTCACCTCTTCTGATGGAGAAGTATCTCGCGGCGGCTGGAGAGATCATGGCGCAGGCCATTCCCCTGAAGGCGGGGCGACCGCAAGCGGTTAACATTGACCCGGGCCAGATGCGTAATAACAAGAATCGTTCCCGGTCGGCGCGTTTCATGAGGGTGGGAAGTGCTCATCGGGCGGGAACAGTCTGGGATACCGGGACATCGGGTAGACATGGCCTGGTGGTCAGCTATCAGGTGGTGGCGCAGAGCGGAGGAAAGGATGCAAACGCCACTTGGCGTGTTTTAGTTGATGACCGGGAACTGGCCTCCCGTCCCATCAGCTTCGAGAGCAGCAGAACGCAGAGCTTCGAACTGGAGCTGAGTCCGGTTTTGGAGAAGGGCCCTCGCCGGTTCGAGTTTGAAATGGTGCCCGGCAAAGGTGCGACCAGTGAGAACGTCCCCCTTGCAGTGAAGGTAATCAGCGTGGTGATAACCGGGCCGGCTGGATCAATGGACTGGGACAGTTACCCCGAGAGCGTGCGTCGCATCATTGATGGAGGGCCACCTCCGGAGGGAATCGCGGAGCGGGAGCAATACGCGCGGAAGATTCTGCGCCAGCTCGCTACTCGGGCCTACCGCCGTCCCGTCGAAGAGGAGACCCTCGACGGGCTCATCGCACTCGCCAAGGTCAAGTGGGAGGCTGAAGGGCAGTTCGTGGAGGGAATTCGCTTCGCGCTCACGGCAGTACTGAGTTCACCTGACTTCCTGCTCCGGGGGGAATTACCGGGCAAGGGAGAGACCCTGGCCGTTCCGCTTGATGAGTATGCCCTCGCCACGCGCCTTTCATATTTTCTCTGGAGCTCCGTTCCGGATCAGGCCCTTCTCGCTGAGGCAGGGGCTGGCAAGCTGAGGACGAATATTCGGGCCAATGTAGATCGCATGCTGGCAGACCCGAAGGCCGGTCGTTTTATCCGTAATTTTGTCGGGCAGTGGCTGCAGATCCGGGAGCTGGACGGGAGAATTTTTGATGCA
>Ga0163179_10002560_pt1 | contig 12613 bp, 17 predicted proteins | sample AtlANTMetagenome_FD_109643 | JGI IMG/M metagenome (GOLD analysis project Ga0163179, IMG submission 109643) | Marine eukaryotic phytoplankton communities from the Atlantic Ocean - Atlantic ANT 2 Metagenome | ecosystem: Environmental > Aquatic > Marine > Oceanic | place: North Atlantic Ocean...
ATTTGCAGTATACAAATACAAACGTTTCTATTATTACTCCCAATATGTCACAAATAAAATCACCTGTAACTGCTGGATTTAAGGTTGCTGATTCTTTTAGAGATGCTTATAATGCAGGTGAACTTTTGTGGATTGATCCTATTTCAAATATTGAGTATGAAACTAGTAATACAGTAATTACATTTTATTGTGGTGAGGATGACTTAAATAGATACAATGAAAGTTTAATGATTAAATTATATGGTGAAATGTTTGTTAATGGTTTGATAAATGTAATAGGTATACCAAGAGTAGTTGCAATAAGTGGTACAGAAATGAGAGAGTATTTATGTTCAGGTAATGCAGAAATGCTAATGAATATGTTGCCAGCATCATTAAGTGAAGAAAGCAAGCAACAAATTGCAAATATACTGACAAAAAGTGTTTCTTGTGGTTATCCTTCTTCAAGAGATATAGTTAGAGCAGAAAGTTTAATAAGAAACTATGTTAAGTGCTTATTTTAGATTTACTCTCCGCAAGGAGGAATATGACATTTTGCTAATGGCAAATTAGATCTAGGTAAATCTTCACAACTCTCACCGATTGCCATTTCAGGTGCCCATGCCCAAGAATTCATTGTAATATAACCTGCATGCTTAGGATACCCGTTTAAATCATAAGTAATTACTTCAGACAGCTTAACAAATCTACTTGTTTGTCTATAAAATATTGCAAATCTTCCTCTAGGAATATAACCATTATAGCTAAATATAGTGCTGCTTGAAGTTGAAGTAGAAATAGTCTCTGATAAACTTTCACTATTACCTTCAGTTACAACCTTTCCGCTAGATATATTCTCAGACATATTCCATACTCTTCCAGAAGATAACCCAGATGATTCTGTTATTGTATTTGACGTTGAACTTGATAAAACATATGAGCCTGTCAAGGAATGACTTCTGGATTCATTCTGGACACTTCCAAATGATCTTCCGTTTTGTTTAGAACCACCAGTAGAATATCCTCTAGAAGTAGTGTTTGATTGATTTTCTGATTCAGTATTTGCATTACCCCATCCTGCAGAAACTCCAGTTGATACTTCAACTTTACCACTAGCTTTTGCTAGAAAAGGAAGACTACCTTCTCCACTAAATCCTGTAGTTACAGAACCATTAACACCTAGATTTGTGCTACTTGTATTAGAATTACTAGAACCTTGAGATTCTGATTCACCAATATCCCAACCCCATGTTTCACCATCTGTAGTGTCAAAAGAAATATTAGCAGATTCACTTTCTGCATATGATTCTGTAGAATTTTCGCCTACTGTTTCTGATTGTGAAAGTGAAGAAGAAAGAACAGTGTTACTAGTCTCACCAATAGAAATACCTTCAGATCTTCCTAGATTTGTACTAGATGAATTACTATTACTCCAGTTATTATTTATTGTTATTGAAACACTATTTTGCCTAGTTTCTGTTTGTGATTCTGAATATTGTACATTATTACCTATTGTCCCAGGTATGCATCCTGTAACAGGTAATGGTTCATATGTTTCTGCTAGCTCGTACTCACCAAAATGTTTTACTTCTATTGGTCTTACAACTTTAAATGGAAATGCAGTTTCAGCAATATTTCCTTCATTATCATATGCTTTTATTAAAATTGAATTAATATAAGAAGAAACATCACTAGGAACATCTTTAAAAACTATATTGTCAACCCAGTCTTCATTTACTGGTGTGTTAAATTCGTGATTAATACTAAAGCTATTATAAGGTGTTGTAATTATATACTCTATGTTGACAGGTGCTATTTTAAAAGTTTTTATCTTTAACTTATTAATAGCATTTTGTATAACATTACCTGTTAGAGAATTACAGTTTTCTGCTGCACAGAAACTTTCTATAATAATAGAAGGATTAATATTTATATTGATATTTTTTGTTTCAAATTCTTTTTCACCTATAAAATCTATTTGAAAATAATAAAGATCAAAGTGATTAATATCTTTTTTTAAAAATCTATTAATATAGAATTTATCTATATATTCTTGTTGCCCATAGTTCTCAATTACTTCGTTTGTAGTTGCAGACTTTAATTTTACATTTACTTTTTCATAATCATAGTAGTCATCATAATATATTTGTATGTTTTGACCTGATATTAATTCTTTTTGTGTTTCAACAGTTATGGTTTCTTTATCAACACTAGAACTACAAGCTGTAATCATTATTGATAAAATAAAAAAGTATTTAATTTTTTTAATAAACTCTGTCAAACATCTCATTGTCTTGTGCTTCCTCTTTGGAAATAAAGTCTCTTATTGTTTTGATTGTAAAATTTAAGTCTTCTAATAAAGTATCAATATCTTGATCGCTGTATACTGTAAGTTGTCTAATACGATTTAAATCATGTTCTGTATTTACGTTTTTATTGAAATACATACTAACATTATCTAAAAGAGATTCTAACTGACTAAGAAAAACATTTTTTGTATTTATTGAATAGTCTTCTCTAAAAATAAGTTTTTTATACCATGGAGTTTTTTTAATATTTTTTCTTGCACTCGTTATTTTTGGTTCAAACTTTTGCCTTGTTTTTAAAATATTTTGTATTTTTACACACTCATCTTTTACAATCTTTAAAAGACTAATTGAATCTTTTGGAACTTTACTAGTTTGTTTATCAAGTTCATAACTAGAATCACCACTAATATTTCTTATAATAGTTGCAATTTTCGTAGATAAGTTGATAAACTTTATAGTTTCATTTACATAGTTATTTTTATAATTTATTTCAGGATTATGCATTCTTCTAAGATTTTTTCTTACATCAGTATTTGATTTATTTTTTCTCTTAGTTAAAATATCAAATATACCTTCTGCAATACATTCATCATTCATGTTTTGTTGTATCTGAAAAGAAAGATGATCTTTAGGTATGTTTTCATCAATACATAGTTTTGTTATTTTTGAAGTTAAATAATTATTAACAGATTGTAACTCAACTTGAGATTTTGCAAGTTTATAATGACACCAGCTAGGCAAGTCATCTTCACTTCTAAGTAAAGTATATAAATTATACAAATCTTTTGCCATAGTAATTAATGTTCTCTTTGCCATTTCTCCTTCTTTTGAATTTGACATTTGAGAACCATAGTCAAAGTTTCTCCCTTTCATGATTCTTCCTCTTCTAGATTAAAGAATCTTTGCTGCATACAACACCATGATATTACATTTGATGCCTGAACATCTGTTAATCCGTGGTCTATTATAAGTTTAGATATACTTAAGTCTTTACACAAGCCTATTTCTTTATTCGTGAATCTTTGCTTAGAAAAGCTTTTAGATATAATCAGAATAACATCGTCTTTTTTTGCCATAATAATGCCTATCGTTTTGTCTTTTATTATAATTATCTTGATAAGTTGTATTATTATTTGTATTTTTAATTTCTAAAATAGGCTCGACTTTTTTTCCTTTTATATGAAAATCTATAAAAGGAAACTCATAAACAAAAAAATCATTCAGGACTGTCTTTTTCATTGTTAGAATCCTTTTGTTCAGAATTGCTATCCTGAGCTTTTGTAACACTTTCTAATTCTGTTGTTTGTGTTTCTTTTTGCTCGTTCTTTTTTGATCTTCTAGATTTTCTTTTTTGCCTAGAAGTTTCAATTTTTTTTATTTCTTCTTTAACTTCTACAACTTCCTGTTTTACTTCTTCTACTTTTTCTTTTATATCGTTAGTTATTCTTAAGAATTCTTTTTTTACTCTTTCAAAATATTCTAATCCAGGAGAATCTACCATTTTTGATTCAAGATAATCTACGAACTCTTGATATGACAAATCTTTTTTCTTGTTAAACAAAGAAATAGGATTGAAACTTCTTCTATTTTGAAAAAGTTTGTAATTAATTAAATTTTTCTTCTTCACTGTTATAACCTTTCATTATCTCTACAATTGAATTTTGAAACTGAGGAGACTTTGCTATTGACTTAATTTGTTCTTCTGTATATTTTTTGTTATACTTATGAGAAATGTTTTTAACTATTTTTGAAAAACTTCTGATTACAATGTTTCTTGCTGTAGAGTGATTCATTTTATGACCATTTTCAGTCATTACTTTAGCAATATCATAGTAACCCATGCCTTCATAATTATTTGTAGTTACGTATTTTTTATTATTCATTATTATAAATACTCCATCATTTGATCAGTTACTGGAAAACTATTAGAATCATCAGCTCTTTCTGTAATTCCAAATCTTAATCTAATTATTTTTTCTTCTTTTGGTGTTAAAAGTTGTAAACTTTCCCTAATTATTAAATTTAATTCTTTTGATTCTACAAGCTTTTCTGGATTAGAATATAAACTAGAATCTTCAACTTTATTAAGTAACGTTGCATTTGTAGAATTTTCGTCTAGGCTTTTTTCTAAAGATGCGATTTTTTTATTAGCATGTAAAGTATACTTTATTTTTTTGACACTCTCACCTATTTCATTAGATACTTCTTCTAAAGAAGGTTGTTTGCCATTTCTTTCTTCTAATTCAATAATCTTATTTTTTATTTTTGAATTTAACATTCTTGAGTGAGTAGGTACTTTTATGTTAGATGAATTTTCATTTACATATTGTAAAGCTGATTGTTTAATCCACCAACAAGCATAAGTGCTAAACTTATAACCTAATGTAGGATCAAATCTATCAACAGCTTTAATTAGTCCTACACTACTTTCTTGTATCATATCTTGAAAGTCTAGCTCGTCTCTATGATATTTCTTTGCTATAGAAATTACTAATCTATAATTAGACTCTATAAGCTTTTGTCTAGCTTTTTTATCTCCTTTTTTAATCTTGTTAGCAAGATCAATTTCTTGCCTTTTAGTTAGTAGAGGATTTTCTTTAATGGTTTTAATAAATTGTTTATCTAACAAAATTATGTCCTTTTATATAATAATATTTATAATTCAATAATTATTACACGTTTAGGTTCTTGTTCTACTTTTTTTTCATTTTCTGGGTACTCAATCTCATAGTAGGTTGGAATCTCTAATTGAATACGTCTTTCTTCTTCATATTTTTTTTCTCTAATTTGATCTATAATATATAAGTCTTCTAAAGCATCACCAAACATAGTTTTCTCCTACTATTTATGATTATATTAATACATATCATCAGATAACTGAACTAGCTGAACTCCTTGATCAAAATTGCTTTGTGTATCTAAAACAACACATCCTACTGAAAGTAGAGAGTTACACACACTTACAGCATTTTTTAATGCAGTTGCTGTTACTTTTTGTGGATCAATGATGCCTTGCTCAATCATGTCCAAATATTTTTCTGATCTTACATCATATCCATGAGTAAAATCTGGAACTTGTTTAATCATTTCAACAATATAGTCAACAGATAAATCCGCATTTTTTAATATTTGTTTTAAAGGAGACATGCATGCATCAGAAACTATTTTTGAAACTGTGCTTGACAATAAAGTTTCTTCTACTTCTTCAGAGTTAAGTAGTTCAATACCTGCTCTTGCTAAAGCTATACCACCTCCTGGTAAAAATCCACTTTCTATTGCTGCTTTAGTTGCGTGTAAAGCATCATCAATCCTATCAACTAATTCTAATAATTCAGATTCTGTATGTGCACCAATTGAAAGTACAGCAACTACTCCTTTATTAATAATTAATCTTTGTTTTAGAAATGCTTGCTCTTCTTTGGTTATTGTTTTATCTTCTAGTTTTTTCTCAATACTTTTTGAAACGTCATCAGAATTATTAGTAGATTTACACTCAACAAAAAGACTAGAATCATTTGTAGTTTCAATCTTTTTACATTCACCAAGATCTGAAAGTAATAGATCATTCATCTCTTTTTCATCGATGTCATAAATTACTTTTGTATCTAACGCATTCGCTAAATCATTAAGTATTTGATTTCTTTTTTCTCCATAAAAAGGAGATCTAACAGCACATATTTGAAGTAAACCTTTTGATACATTAGCAATTAAAGCTTGTATTGCTTCTTGATCATAATCATTTGCAACAATAAACAAAGACTTTCCTGTTTGATGTACTTTTTCTAAAACAGGTAAAATCTGTGTTAAAGAATTAAGTTTACAAGAAAGAATTAAAACTAAAGGATCTTCAAGTGTTGTCTTTGATTTTTCAGTATCATTGATAAAATAAGGAGAAATATATCCTCTATCAATTTTAACACCTCTTACTAGTTTTAATTCTGTATTTGTAGTCTTTGATTTTTCAACTGTTACAAGACCAGAAGTACCTACTTCATCCATCGCATTAGAAATTAAATCTCCAATATAAGAATCACCATTTGCACTTATTGTTGCAACTTGCTTTATCTCTTCGTTCGAAGAAACTTTTATTGATTTTTCTTCTAGAATATTAACAACTTTTTCTAATTTTTTATTAAGTAAATCACAAATCTCTGATGGAGCTCCAATTCCTGTATGCAAAGCTTGGGCTGATCTGAAATATAATTCTTTTGCTAATACTGTTGAAGTTGTACTTCCATCCCCTGCTATAGTTGCAGTATTTTCACTTGCTTGTTTCAGTAAGCTTGATCCTAAGTTTTCTACTCTATTATCCAATATAACTGACTTTGCAACAGTAGCACCATCTTTTGTTAAGTGAGGTGGCTCGTTTTGCTTTTCAATTAATACAAGCTTTCCTCTTGGACCCATAGTTATTGCAACTGCATTAAATAACTTCCTAACTCCTTCTTTCAAGAGAGTTTGAGCGTCTGCATTAAAACAAATAGCGTCTGACATTTATTATCCTTTTAAAATTTTTCTATTGTTAGAGTTTTCTGTAATTGTTATATTATTTATTTGATCTATAATTGCATTTTCTACAATTCGCTTTTTATTAGATAATACATCTTTTGCGTAATATAGATCACCTACACTAATAACAACTTCTTGCTCTGATATTAAACCATTGATTCTTAATTGTTGTAAAATATTGTTTGATAATACTTTTTCAGCTGACATTTTCTATGTTCCTTTCTAAGTTTTTGAATGTATTAATAAAATTATTCCATGACTTTTCTTTATTAGTCAAAGAACTGAATTCATATGATTGAAATACTTCTTTCAATCTAAGCCAATTAGGTAATTCTTTGAGATAACTATAAGAAATATTTTTTATTTCTTCTTTTTCTAGCGTGTGAAATCTAATCATAAATCTATTTTTGTCAAATTTTGTTTTATTTTCTTCTATAGACAAAAATTCGCTCAGCTTATTAGACTCACTTAGAAGCTTCAGCGCTTTTTTATTGCCTATCCCTTTAAATCCTTCAATATTATCTGACTTATCACCTACTAGTGATTTCCAAGAAACATAATCGTATTCTTTACCTTTAATGTATTCTTTCCTAACAGGATTATATAATTTAACATTACTATTTACACTTTGAATAAAATCTGTATCTGATGATATTATCGTAACATTATCATTTTTATGATCAATAGTTGCTAAGTGATTGATAATATCATCACATTCAAAATCATTATGTTTAACTACTACAAAAGGAAAGAATTCTTTTATTGTACTGATAATTTCATTTCTTTGTCTATTGAAATCATCTTTATCGTTATATACTCTTTGTCCTTTATAATTGGGATCTAAATTTAATCTTTTAACTGGTTTACCTTCTAATACAAAATATGCGACATCAGGATTAAATTTTTCAACTAAAGGCCTGATCCCTCTAAAAAAATTAAATATAGTTGAATGATTTCCTTTGTTCATGCCACTATATCTAGCCCTATAAATTAAATTATAGCCATCAAGTAATAAAATATTTTTCATGTTTTTTTTTGTGTATTTTCTACTGTTTGTGAATCGACAAAATTGTTAATATTGTCTAAGTTTATATTAGCTTTTTGACCATTTTCTAGTTCAATTTTTATTGAATTATTATTTTGATCTTGATTAATTATATCTTTATTAGATTCAATTTTACACGCATCAATATTTTCTTCATCGTCTTTACTAATAAAAAATTGTTGATTTAAAGTATCAGCATCTTTAATCATTTTTTCTATAGCTGATATGGCATTTTGTGTCAGATATTCTTCAACACTTGTTATATCTTCGTATAGATTAGTAAATTTATTAATATTTACTTTTTGCTGTTTTGTATTGGGAAGTTGTAGCTTATAGTCAACTTTTTCTCCTTCTAAAGTTTTAACAATAACTTGTTCTACAACTTTAACCGGGACAACTACTTGTTTTTCAGTTAAAACTGTATATAGAATTTGACCTACGTTATACATCATATTTATACTCTCTATTTATTATTTTATAATAACAACAAATATTAAAAAGTATAAAATTATTTTTTATTAGATTTTTCTATAGCTACGCCTAATGGATCTAGACCAATAGAAATTCGAACTTTGTCATATGTCTCTTTATCCAAAACATTTTTAAGTACTTCACTATTTACATACATCTGCATTGTAATTTCACACATTTCTTCTTCGTCTACTTCGCTATTTTTATTTTCAATGTTTTTTGCGGCACCCATAAATAATGCTGAAGGTATTATTTGTTCTTTCTCTATTCTCATAAAAGGCATACCATTAGTAAAACCCTCAGCTGATTCTTCATAAAATATCTCAGGTTGAATAAATTTTTTCATTTTTTATCTTTCTATTTCTTATCTCTTGTTTTTGCGATAGTTTTACTAGAACTACCACTTATGTCTACAAAATTTCCTTCTGTATCTTCACTTTCTGTAGATTCTTGATCTTGATTTTCTTTTGAAGAAATTTTTAAAAGCTCTTCAACTTGTTCTATAAATTTTTGTTTAATTCCTTCATATTGCATTTGAATTATTTCATCAATATCAGATGAAAAGTCATCACTTAAACTATTATTATAATATTTTAATATTATTTCTACTTTTGGTTTATCAAAAACACTCAATAATTCTGAATCTGTCAGAGGTTCTTTTAAACTTTCAGCTACTTCATTAGAATGTTTTTGAATATCATTAAATTTATTTTTTAATTTAACAACTAATTCTTTGTGTTCTTGTAATTCTTTTTGAGAAGATTCCTTAGACCAAAATTGCATTGCAGTTCCTGCAGCTAAAAAATAAGCCATTTTTAATCTATCTTTATTACCAATTGCATTTTTAATTCTAATTTCCTCTTCTGCTATTTGTTCATCTGTTGGATCTTCTTCTTTTCCTTGCAAGAAATGTAAAGCTAATTTATTTACTAATTGTCCAACTGCTTCATTATCCATAAGCTCTTTATCTTTATCTTCAGTATCTTTTTTAAATGAATTAACAGTTATAGAATCAATTCTGTCTTCTTCATTTAAAGCTTTTAAAATATCATTTGGTAGTGGGACTATTTCATTTTTAACTTTAATTTTAAAATGTTCTTTTAACTTTTTCATAAAAAGTTCAGTTTCATTTAAAATATTTAATAATTTAGACTTTCTTGATGAAAAATCTGGATTACTTTGTAAACTAGAAACTTCTTCGTTATTTACTAATAATTTTAAAAAGTTATTATATACATAATATGTATTTTTAATTTTTTGCAAAACAATTTCATATACAATCATTTCTCTTACACTATTAAGCATAATAGAAACATTAGTAGCATATTTTGTTAAGTCTTTTGTTAATTCTTCTGCAGCAATTTCAGAATCTACTGCACCAGTCTTTTCTTCTTCAACTTCATTTAAAATATTTTTAAATATTTTATTGTTTCTAATACTTAATTTCTTAAGTTTTATTGATTCTTTAACACTTGCAGTAACAGGTTCTGGTTCTGGCTCTGACTTTGCAGCGCCAGATGAAACATAATTTTTAAAACTCTGTTTAATTCCCTGAGCATTTTCTATAAATTTTGATATTATATCTAACTGCGGTGCAATATTGTGCCCTTGAATAAGTTTTACTGCTTGTGATGCACTTTTTTTAGTAGAACTCATTACTTTAAGAAATTTATTATTTAATTCTTCAATTTTTGCATCTCCTGTTTTGTTTGATTGCAAATATGATAAAAGTGTTTTTGAACTATATTGAACATTTTCTGATGGATTTTTTTGTAAATATACTAAGTATCCAAAAAAAGATTTGATTTTAGGGTTTTCTCTTCCTAAAGAATCAGCAGTTGATATATAATTTTTCCATGTTCGTCCTGATTTTTCAAAATCAGCGTAATCATCATATTTAGCAGCTTCGTTTTCAACTCCAACTAAACCTGAAATTGTTTTTATAAAATTTGAGTATACTATAAAAGTATTATTTACTTTATTGTTAATATCTACTTTTACTTGTAAGTCAGGATTATTTTTTGCTATTGTTTTGTTCCAAACTTCTGAAGCACCTTTTTTCCATCTGTCTGCTCTACCTGACCTATCTGTATAATCACACCATTTCTGGCCAATTAACATTCCTGGGTTGCAAACTCCAATAAAAGCATCAACAGTACTTTCAACACCAGACTTCTGAATTACGCTTAGTTGTGCTTCTTTAAGAGATTTGTCAGTCTTTTCCCAATTTTCCATTACTTGAGTTAAACTTTCTCCATTTTTAAATGCATGATATAGCTTCCAAGGTAAAACAAAAGAAGTCTCCCAAGATCTAGCTAGAAATGCTTGTGCTCCTAAAATAGCTACGTCTGCAATTTTTTTCCATTCTCCTGAAGTTGCAGATGAACCTGCAACATCTCCCCAGCCTTCTTTAAGCAAACTTTTATTTTTTATTATAAGCTTACTCTTTTTCATGTTTATCTTTTTCATATAACTTTAACCTAACATTATATTCATTATAATAATACTCAATTAATTTATCTTCAAATTTATTTAAAGAGTGTTTTTTGCTTTTATGATGTCTTGTAGAAAATTTCTTTCTAATATCTGGATGTAAATATTTTAATAAAAATTTTTTTACAGTTAACCAGTTATCTTCTTTGTAATATTCATTTAAGTCTTCCAACAATTCAGATATTTTTTCATTCATAGTTAAAAAATCCCAGGTAATATAGGCGGAAGTAATTCTTTTTTTGTAAAATTATTATTTTTTAAATAAACTTTCAAAACAAAATCCCCTGTAACTTTATAGTAAATATTATTTTGAGCGTCAGGAACTACAAAGCCTTCAAAGTTTTTATTATTTATTTTTAAATAATCTTTAATAAATTTAACAAAATCAAAATATACTAAGTAAAGTATTATATTAGTTTTGATTTTGTTAAATTTGTCTTTACTTAAACTTTTATTATTACTTATAAAACATAATATTTCTTTTTGTGAACATTTTTTAGAAATATTATAATTTAACAAATCAGATATTTTAATTTTTAAAGTATTATCTTTTAAATCAAAAGTGTATTCTTTGTTTTTGATTTTATTATAAAACTTAGAAAAAGCTTCTAGATAGTTTTTAATTTTATAATTATTAATATTCAATATATTGTTATTAAAACTTGAAATTTTTTCTAAAGTTTCAATAGAATTGTCAATTAAAATTGATTTTTTTGTTTTTGAGTATATTCCAGATCTTTTTTTTGTTTGACATCTTTGAAACAAACCTATAGGATATAAACACTCTTTGTTATTTTCTACAATATTAGTAGTCATATTACAGTATTCAAATGCAAAAAATTTGTTTTCGTTTTTTTTTAAATTATAACTTTCTAATAATTCATCTAAACATTTGTTGTTAAGTTCTTTAAGAGAAAATAGTATAGCACTATAAATTTTTTCGTGTTGTTTAAAATATTGATCGACATTATTTATATCAATACCGTGTATGTCTCTATATAAATCAGTTCCTCTATCAACAACCCAGCAACTTTTTTTAATAGACCATCTTACAGGCATCAGTATTCCATCTTTTTTTTCTATCATTCTTTTAGAAGAAAGTCTTAAAATGTTTTTTAAAAGAATAAAAAAGTCATTTAAATTATTTATAGATTCAATTTCGTACGGGTGTATTAAATTAATTAATTTTGACATTAAATGTTATTAAATTTTACAATATTGATTAATTCTTTTTTGTTATTTGTAGACTCGTAAACTCCTGCACCTATTGTTGTAATAGGTAACCCGCCAGAAGATTTTTTATTTTCTAAATCTTTTGAACTAACAGTATCGTCTTTTGAATCAATTTTTCTCTCAAGTGACTTCTTTCTTTCACTTGAAGCTGAACCTGTTTTATTTATTTTAAACATTAACTTGCTAGGTGTATATGCATCTTTTCCACTTACGTCTAAAACTGTAATCTGAACCAAGCCTTTTATTAAAACATGTAGAACTTCTTTTTCTTCTCTTTCTAGAGAGTCAAAATAGTCTCTTAGTCTGCTAGAAACTTCTTCATCTGTAAAAGAATGTGCTGCTCTAAATTGATTTAAAATATCAATCAATTTTTCAAAACTACTTGCATCAGAAAGATTTATTGTAGATGGTGACTCATCTGGTGTTTTAACTTTTTTATCTTTGTTATCTTTTACGTTATCATCTTTTTTTTTGTCTAGGTCTTCTTTTGACTTTGTAACAATATCATCGTCCTCTTCAACGTCAGAATTATTTTTTCCTCATTTAGATTTAGCTTCATGATTTTCATCTGTTA
>Ga0163179_10002561_pt1 | contig 12613 bp, 2 predicted proteins | sample AtlANTMetagenome_FD_109643 | JGI IMG/M metagenome (GOLD analysis project Ga0163179, IMG submission 109643) | Marine eukaryotic phytoplankton communities from the Atlantic Ocean - Atlantic ANT 2 Metagenome | ecosystem: Environmental > Aquatic > Marine > Oceanic | place: North Atlantic Ocean...
GATCTATTCAAAGTATATAAAGGAACTGAAGAAGAATATCTTAAATACATTATTGGAATTGAAATTAATGATCATGAGGATTACATCACACTAGATCAACAAAAATATGTAAGAAATTTATTAAATAGATTTAAATTCAATACAACACCAGATAATCCAAACAAGGACACAAGAAATTCACCCTTACCAGCAGATGCAAAATTCAGCTACAAATTACTTGATGGAGATGTTCTATTGGATAAAGATGATATAACACATTATCAAAGTTTAGTTGGTGGTTTGTTGTACTTACATTGTCGTCCGGATTGCACTTATGCAGTTGCTAAACTCTGCAGATACATGCATTCACCTACAAGCAGACACATGAAATATGCAAGACATGTTTTAAAATATTTAAAGAGATATCCAACTTATGGACTTAAATACAATAAACAAGGAGATAATATCTTGAGATGCTATACTGATAGCTCTTACCTAGACGATCCAGATAGTGGAAAGACAACCATTGGATACGTGATAACGCTCAATGGAGGACCAGTTGCTTATAAATCTAGATTGTCAAAACTTGTGCTTCATTCAACGTGTGAAGCAGAATATGTGGCAATGTATTTGGGATTAGTGATTGTATTGCAATTAAGGACATTATTATCTGAATTTGGATTACCTCAGACAGATCCAACACCAATGAGATGTGACAATCAGGCTGCTGTGACTTTAAGTACAGCGGATACTGAGCCACCCTCTTATCGACATATTGCAATGCGATATCATGCTCTAAGAGAAGCAGCCTCATTCGTAGCAGTGAGATTCATACCTACGAAAGAGAACATAGCTGATTACTTTACAAAAGCACTTCCACTTCCTCTATTTAATAAGATAACAAATATGATAATGCACCAAGTGAAAGAGATCATAAATGAGAAGGAAGAGGAAACGCCAATGAAGAAGATGAAGCTTGAATGATAACATTAGATGAAATAAAAGATCAATATGCATATAGCTTAAGCGTTGATGTAGCATTCATTATATCAGGATGTATGGAAGAGAAGAGGATTGAATCAAAAGGAACTATGCAACCCTGAGTAATCATTAAGTGAACAACGGTAGATTAGAAAGCATATATGATCAAAGCAGAGTAATAACAATAGAAGAGAACATCAAAAGATAAAGATGTATAACCGATAAAGGAGCAACACTTGAATATATCGGATAAGAATAATGCAAACATGAAGAGAGAACTTTGATGAAGTTTAAACAAAGTAGACAAGACAAGCAAGAGTCAAATGCATTTAAAAGTAAGAATGAATATCAGCTTGTGGGAGGGCGTCAGAATATATCTAATTATATTCTATTCAAAGCAAGCAAATAGACATTCTCACCTCTATTTGATGGATGCAAGCGGCGCTAATCTTAATTGAGATGTTTGCCCGTAATTGACTATAATTGCTATGACGTGTAATAGTACTTTAATATGCTAAAAACTATTGGCATTTATTACACTATTATCAGTGTAATGAATTTTAGTTTTTAGTGTGTACACAGTATACATAGTACTGCGTACTTATACACGGCTAGGGATAAAACCGTTTTTATACAGTTTGATAGTAAAATCATTTAAATGATTTTAATTAAACGTGTAGAAACAATCAGTTGGAAATCTAGTCCAATCCTAACTGGTACAAAATTTTCTTTATTCCCCTCCCCTTAAAATTGGAAAGAAAATTTTGTTCCAACACAAACAAATGGATTTGGAGCGCAAGTTTCTTTGTATACATGAATTCTATTATTCTAAGAATTCATTGTTGTCAAACTTGTACGGGATTGAACTTTGGAATGAGGGCGTAACAAGAACTTTATAAATGAACTAAGTAATGTGGATATAAGTTAATCATTGTTGATTGACTTATAATAAGCTTGTTTATTATTAGAACGGATTGATGTAAACATCAAATCCATATCATATCTTAGCTCTAGAATATTTTATCATAAGATTATATGTTTGGTGAATGAAATAGACAGCAGACATTCCTGTTGATTATTTCTATCATGTGATAAGAGCTTCATTCTATTATTTCACTCATCATGTATTTATGAAGGAATGTGCATTCAACATTCCAGAGATTTTGTGATTATTCGATTCAGGTATTTCAACTCTCACTTTCACCTTAACCTTACTTGATTAAACATCTTTACTTACTCAATAGAGTGGTACATATATAACCTTATGTTTTAGTTACATTAAGAAATAGAATAAACTGCATATCTCTTACGTGATCAACTGCTTAGCGAGTTGATTCGTTGAGGGTTATGGTGGCCCAGTAAGTGCATTTCTAAAGTATTTTCTAACTAAAACTACTTTTTACTTTTGCTTAGCCAGCAAATTTCAAAGGGTTTATAACGAAAGAGAAGCATGGATAAATCAACCCACACTTCTACACCAAAAGGACGTGGCAAAGATCAATCTCAGGATTCATCTCCTCGTCAAATTGATGTCCCGAACTCACCTGAGTCGAGAGAAGAAATGTCGAATGGCAAATCAACTCCGCACATCAAAACCACTAATTTCGATGATTCAACCTTATCTCGACCAGATGTGATAAGTCTCGAAATGAACTACCACAAAGCAGCAACAATCGTCTCGACCTGGACCTACACCAAAGCTATGGATTTTGTCAAGCAATATTCAGTTGATGTAGATGAAAAGGACAAGAAAAATTTGCCATTTGTGTTAACAGCGATCAAAGTTTTCCTTTGGAAATCTAAGGATCACAATAACCATATACCATTGTCGATGGCGAAAGTAATCGATCCATTCATGCTTGATATGAAGTCATTTTCAACGACCGCAAATACGAATGAAGAAAATGTAAAATATCCAGATCAAGACAAAATTGAACAATCATATGCTCAAATTAAATCATGGGTGGAGCTGCACTATCTTGTAGAATCATTACTTCGACAAATACAAATACTCAAAAATCAATGGAGTGAAACGACGGACGATGGTATAAAACGAAATTGCGAAGAAATGGTTACAGAATTAGTTTCTCAAATTAATTCCAAAAATCACGGCCACACACTTGTATTCGAGAATATTTTTAATATAGATCAGTATCTGGATGATCAACTTAATTTATTCACAAGTGGATATGTAGCATATTTATATGGACAAGAGCGCACTCTTCGAGACGCAATCAATGATTGTACAGGAAACAAGCCACCTCAGCAGCAACAACGTACAGCGTTAACAAGATTGCACGGATACGTCGTGGATGTACTGTTGACCATGAATTTGGATCCATTTAAGATTCAGCAACATGTTCCATCATCGGTCTTGTTTCTTCCACAAAATAATGGATCGCCTCATCCATTTCACCCAAAACACCCGGACAAAACATCAGCTGCTTTTATTCCTGCATCCAGCACTCCAAAAACAGTTGATATAAAGTTCAATCGTAATTTGATTCCTACGGGATCACATGTTGCACTCAGAGATGGCAATTACTTGGGTGTCATTGATGCTGTAATAATGGATGATGGACTTTACATAATTGATAATGCAATTGCATATTTTGCGCGTTCATGGAATGATGTTATTCCATACGAAGGAGAAATCCCGAAGCATATGCTCAAATATCTTCAAAATAACAAGAAATACGAGCAGCGAATATGGGCACTATCAAATCATTCAGTGAGTCGTACATCAGCAAAATCGTTACCTCAGCCATATTCTAATTCGAATGGTAACGTTCATCGTGAAGATTTAGTGACTTCATTCAACTCAAACTTGAACAATCAATCTCAACCTCATCTCGATGAACCTCGCACAGTTGTGGCATCATACGCAAATAGCATTATTGCATATAAATCGCCATATTGTTTTTCTATTGAATTCAAAAATTGTGTTTCGAATCACACAACTGTTGACAGAAACTACAACCTGGATCCTACCAATAAAAACAATTTGGCTTGTAGTCCTGATTGGGACAATTTATTGAAGGAATTCTGTGACAGAGAAATTGCTCGCAATCCCGCTAAAAGGACTTATTTTGTCAAAATCTTTCAAGACCACAATCGAGAACGGTTGGAACAAGTAAAGCATTTCTCAAGAGGCAGATTTCAGTTCAAAGAACGGCAACAGCTGAACTACGACATGACAGTAAGGCCGGGGACTTCTCCCAATCCTGATCATCGTACAGCACAGGAGCATCAAAATTTCTACATGTACAGAGATCAACAACGATTTCATGCAGTTAATGATCACGCAAATATGGTGCACGAGGACTTTAATTCTCATCACTATAAGAGTGGCTACGACGTACGCGATGGTGATCCTAATGCGCTTTACACCAGTGATTACACCAGCATTAACCAGCACTATGTCAATTTGCAAAGAGAAATGAACAAGCATGGTAGGTCTCTTGGACTAAGAAACGGACAATTCATTCGTGCGAATGTTATGTATGATGACAGACCCTATGATGCCCACTCTCGTGGGATGCATAAATCAGTGCAGGGACCAACTTCAATTACAATTTGGAGAGTTGGGGCTCTTGGACCAACTATTATAAAGCTTGGTGAATATCTCAGTCTTCGAGATGATTATGGAGGAAATGGTGAGTTTATAGGTGAATTAAAATCAATCATGGTGGCTCGTAATGGTCAAATTAGCTGTCAAGTGCTTGATGGAGGTACCATATTTACTTATCACCCGTCTACTATTAGTAAATTTGATGGTATATTACCTCAGCGAGTTTCTCTCAAAGAATATGCGTTCACTAGTGGTCTATCACATGAATCGACTATGCTACCAAAGGATTCACTGACTGAACCATTTAGTCACAGGGGGGGTGTGGACTATCAAACGCATACAGCTGATAAGCAGCATAGAATAAATATGACAATGGATATGAGTGAAAGAGATATATACAGAGCTACCACTACAGAAGGATATGAGCTAGATTGGAAGAAGTTTGATATCCCTAGTCACGTTCATCGATCAGATAGAGCATGTTTTGATCCCAACACAATGTCTCTAACTAAGTGGATGAATACAATTGCTACACAATTTCCAAATGATGGTGTTATGGTAAAATCGGTCCCTATATTCAAGAAGTTACATTCAGAACCGAAAGGAAATACAGACCAACGATATGAATACGTAAGACTCATAGAAAAGCAATTCTCAAGATATAAAGGAAATCCAATGGACATCTTTGATGCTTGTTCGAGATTATGGTGTGCTACATTAAGAGCTAAAACGAAAGGTAGGCTGCAAAATCTTCTCAACAATCTTGGAGAAGAGGCAACAGCATTTGATCTCTTCAACTTAGTTAGAGTGGAGCAAAAGGAGGCTCTCTCTCAACATAAATGTCAACAGTTTGCAAAACAAATTCTTAATATTCAGTGGAAATCGGGAGAATCTATACAGGATCTCGAAAGTAAACTGACAGAATTGATTGATAAATTAGATGCTATATCGGATGAAGTGAATGGGAGTGAATACGTCCCACAACAACATCTGATTGTCAGCCAACTAATGGAACAAGCTGAAAGTAGAAATGGATTCAAACATCTAATAGATTCAATGAGAATCCAAGACAACATCCCAGCAAAATGGCAACACTTCATTAATTTACTAAGAAGTCATGACTATAGGATCTCACTTAAACCATCAGCTAAGCTAAACTCCTTAAAAAATGATGAATCTAGTGATAAACCGGACAATGATGAAGTAAATGGAGACTCACAAACTCTAAAGAAAATGTCTGATGATTCAAATACTACTACTGAAGACAATGACTCCAAAGAAACATCAGAAGATACACTATCAGTGAATTTTAATGCAATTAATAGTTATTCAAATGAGGATTTGGAATTTTTGAAGGATAATATTGATGAAGTTCAGTGTTATAACAAGCTGGTAAAGAAGAATTTTAAAGGAGAATGTAAAGTGTGTGGATTAAAGGATTCTCATCACACAAATGATTGTGCATTCAATCACAAATCAAATAATTTTAGATTTGGGAGAATGAACCCAAAAAACCCTGAACATAGATTGAAAGCATTCTCAGACCATAAGAATTCATCACCTGAGGCAAAGGAGTTTTACGAGAACTGGGAAAAGGATCATCCTAATAATGTACTGAAAACTTATCAAACTGACCCAATAATTGACGAAACCACTCAATCAGCAATTAGGTTCGGTGCAGCAATGGCTCCTACTACACGTATGGTATCCGCAGAAGAGATGCAAGATTGCACTAGGGCATTTTCAAAACTAAATAAATTGACAATCAAACAGATTGATGATGCATTAGATGAATCATTCAACTCATTTAATAATGTATTTAATGATGCCGCCAAGTCTAATCCAATTGAATCCAAATTATCTATCAACAAGACAGAATCAACCACTACTAGCAGTGATGGGACACCTTACTCGCCCAAAAGTGTGTTATCCTCAATTCAAGATTCTGGTGAGGAAGAAAAATCAAAACTTGTAAAACAATCACTTGTGAATGAAGATCGTGATAAAAACATTCGTACAATCTTTACTGGAATAGAAGAAATCTACGAAGATAAAGTAAAAATGCAGACTCTAACATGCAATAAGGACGAACAAGGAAATGTTGAAGAACTAATATCATATGAAGATTTAGTGATTGATGCTAGCAAGAAGGATAACATAATCAATTCACTTAACTGGAACTTGGCTGTGCTGGAATATGCAAAACGTCATTGGTGCCAACCAAACGATATTGTGGAATATCATTGCTATGAAACAACAATCAAAAGAGTTTATGGTGCGTCAATTCCTATGCTACCATATGTTAATTTTAACATAGAATTAGATATTTTTAAATATGTAGACAGAAATATTCAAAGATCCAAACCATGGCGAAGGAATTCATGTCACTGTCCTACGAAATGGATGCATTATAATCCACCGGATATCAACGATCGGGTAAACAATATTGCTATGCACTACCTAGGTTCCAATTCGGAGAAATTAAGTGCAAACAAGGATAAAATCGAGTATGCTTCTATTGGATATAAAACAGACGAGTACATGAAACGTAACTTAGCAATGTCTGATCATAGCGATGAAGATCCTACAAAAATCATAGTCGAACCAATAAAAAGTGGTCAATATAATGAGCAAGCATATGTGTCGTCTAACGACTCTGATTGCAAGCACATACCTTTAGGTTATCTAAAAAACGATCGTAATGCTAAAAGAAGCTATAAGAAGATCTATAGAATGAGAAGATCAAATGGAGAATTATTTTATCGATCAAAGTATGTCACTAAATTCACCACAAGAGGTCAGCACTTACCTTATGACTCGGAACCAGATTACGGATATGAACGTTCGGATAATTCTACAGAAGATTCAATAACTGGTGAAAGAATTAGTACAATAACCAAGTACTATCCTAGCGATGATGAATGGGTAAGAAAAGCTAAGCATGTAACGAGATCATCAAAGGTATCTAATAAAGAAAAGTTAAAATTTGCTCATGATACAACAATAAAAGCTTTTGACAAAGAGCTACCGGTTCAACCGACTGTTACAAGATATTATCACTCATCTCCGGCATCATCTGACAATGACAATAAACATCTAGAAGAACAAGATTTGTACTCAATTGAATGGGAATTAATGAGATCAAAAAATGAAACAACCTCTCATTCGCGTAGACGAAGCAATAACCGCATGGACATGTTTCTCACAAAAGAAGTAGAAGCTGAGCGAAGAATTCATGACTGGATAAAATTACAACTTCCATATCAAGTGAAAATTCAAATGTTACCTCAGACTCCATGGAGTAAAGTGAATAATCAATTAAAAGATTACATGTCGTTGGAATCAGTTGAAAAACTACCAGCCGATATACCTTTAATAAGGAAATCAAACAGAGAGTTAACTCCAATACTAGTACCAAATGCTACTTCCAAAAAGATGTGTTACATGAGAGGTGAACTCTCAATCGAACGATATGCAATGTATAAAAAGGCAAAAACTGTTGATTCAACTCTTACCATGGAGGATTTTACTGATGGCTTAGATCGTGATCGATTTAAAGGAGGATCTATAAAGTTGAACGATAAAAATTTTGTAAGTAACCCAATAAGTGTAAAAGCGCAAGAAGCACTTAACCAATATAAAATACTTCAATCAAGTAGAACCGAGCACGATGACAAATATATAAAGCATGGGTTACTCCTACCAAAAAGATGTCATGAAATGCAACTAGAAGTTGTCAATACTGCATTTCATTCAAATGATTATTTTAGGGATGAAGTAAATTCACGAGAAACATTAGCTCAAAAGAGACAGAAATTACTATCATTTACAGAAGCATTACCGCAACATCAATTGGATGAACTTGATAAAGTAAATGGACCAGTAGCATTAACTCTTCCTCCTAAACAAAAAAATGTATCAGATCAATATTGGGACAATGAGCATCAATACTCACCATCTGACTCCTATCACGATCAAAACTCTTCAAGTAATAATGATGCTAATGATTCCAATCCTGAAAATAATCCGTTTGCAGTAGTTACACAGGACAAATCTGAAGATGAATCAAAAAGCAATACAGAATCGCCGAATGTACAATCTAACTATGATCAACCAGATCCTATAGAGAGCAAGTACAAACGTAAGGGCAAAGATAGTAGTGATGATGAATCTGGATCAAATGTGAAGAAACCTAAATTAAATCACCTTATGCCAAAATCTTTAGTTACGACACTCATGTTACTGTTTTGCACAATGAAAATAACCACAGCAAATGCATATGAAAATATTGATTGCTTGGTCAATACTACCAATTGTGTATCCAATAAAAACAATAATTTTTATTCTTTTTTACATCACGATAATATTCAGATCAATGCAAATAGGGATAATAATTACTTGCATATTGTCGAAGGAAATCAATATATTTCCACAGCAGGATATGAAAACTCATCTATAAGTAACGATTCAACGACAGACAACGATCAACATAGATCAATATTGTATGAAGGACAAAACGTAATAAGACTTTTTTACCTCTGTATCATATTGATCCTGCTCAATATTATATATGTCAATAAGTCAGATAATCAATTTTATATGATGCCAATTTGGGGCTTCAAATATTACGCTTTATCAACATGCTGGAACGGGACACAACTTGAATTAATGATAGACTCAGGAGCCTCTATGAATATAGAGCCAAGTTGTGCCCATGTATTTGATTTCAAACCTGATCCAATAACCATAACACTAGGGGATGATACAAATATCAAAGCAGAAGGTGTTGGTACAAGATTACTGAAAGTCAAAGATGTAAAAGGGGAAAATTACATTCTACGTCAAGATTGTTTGGTTTGTTCAGGAGTCCCAGCTCCGATTGTATCTCCTGGGCATACTATCCAGAAAACAAAATTTAGAAAAGCTGCAGGAGGAAGTCTTGTTCTGTCAGCAGATAACCCGGTTTGGAAAATTAATGAAGTTATCATACCTTTGTATTGGAGAGGTACCATTCCATATATGAATGCTAGAAGATACACACCATCGCCTACAGAAATGAAGCAAAAGGGATATGTGATTAGTAGATGTCAACATTTAAGAGCGATGAGTGTCACAACTGAAGACGTTAAAGCAGATCTAATCAAAGAAGGAGAATTATACGGTTATCGAAACTCTAAGTCAAAACTAGTCACTGTAACTGTACAATCTCAGATGCCAGCTCTTCCTGGTGATCTAACAACTTACTACAGAATTAAATTCAAAACTGGAGGATTGGCAATTGTAGAGCAAGGACAGCTACTCGAACACAGTGCACAATTGATTGATGAACGCAACAGTATTAATGATGAAAACGAATCAGAAATTTCTGACTTAAAAGAAAGCTCAGATTCTGATTTAATGAAAAGCTCAGATTCTGATTTAATTGAAAGATCAGATTATACGAGTATTATATCAAAACTAGTGCACAGATATCACATTTTGTTTGGTCACCTTAATTACCCTGATGTAATAAAATTGTTAGAGCAAAATGGAGTGAAGGTATCTGCAAAAGATAGATTAATCAATTGTGAAGATTGTCAACGATATAAAGCGAGGAGAATTCGGAGAGATGCTCACAGAAAACTTGCGAGACCAAGAGCACACGAATTTGGCAGCATAATCTGGATGGATTCATTAATCTGGAACAAAGGTCCTAGTTTTAATGGATGCACTAGAGCTATCCTCTTCATGGACGACTATAGCAGGTCCCTACATGCTATTGGAGTAGAGGGTGCATCAGCGGAAGAATCTCTTGTTGCATTTAAGGCGTACATAGATGTGTACTTACACGGTGTTACGCCTGATTCGATAAGATCGGACTCTGGTACTGAATTTGTAAATGATCTTTGGGCAGATTTCTGCCATTCAAATCAAATTGAGCAACAACCAAATCCTGCTGGATCGCCAAACTCAAATCTAATTGAAAGATACATGCAAGAAGTTAAACGACAGATATCTGTATTAATGGGAGGTTTTGACCAATGTACAGATGAATATTGGTTATATGCAGCTCGTTATGCTTGTTTTCTCAGAAATAGATCACCTTGTGATGCAAATGACGGAAAATCTCCACATGTGTTGTTGAAAGGTCAGACTGGATTTGCTGAATGGTCTTTCACCATTGATCGTCTATCTGTTTTTGGAAGCAAAGGATTTGTTAAAAACAAAGAGACATCTAAATTAGATCCATGTGTATATGTTGGGTATGATGAGAAATTACTTTGTCCTGTTGTTCATAACCTTGAAACTGGATTAGTGCAATCCTCAAATGAAGCACAGTTTGTTTCGAATCCAATGAGAGATCCGTTCTCTTTCCTAGCTCCACACTCCAATGTGGAATTTGATGATCCGTCTATCGATGTGTCAGGTACCGAAATTCCTGATCTACAACAAGATCGGATTTCCGATATGGGGGGGAAAAACGATGACAATGATCAAACTGAAAACGAATCCAACACTAACGATACTGATTTAAAAATAAAGGATAAAGTTAATGGTGGCATAGGATCGAGAACTAGATCAAAGAAGAGAATAATTAAACCTGCTGAGCAATATATTCCAGAAGCAATTGTAAGCCACAGTATATCTGGGAGAGGCAAACGCAAAATAATTAAAGCAATGATCAGATGGAAAGGATATGGTCCGGATGGAGATACTGAAGAAATTATATCACCAAACAAAAGTGGAAATGTATGCCTAATTGACAAATGGGATGATATGGTTAACAATTACGATCAGAGTTTAATCAACACCTTAGGATTTGAAGCACTAACTAAAGCAGAGAACAAATATAAGAAAAGTACAATGAAATTAAAAATTATGTTGAATACCTTATTTGCTTCTGACAATGATAAAACAGTGGAACTTGGACCATTAAATAATGGAACTCCAATCACATGCACCTATGAAACAAATAGAAATTATGAGCATAATAACGAATATGATTTACAGCAATATAACACAATTCATTTCCATCAGGACATTAATCCAGAAAGTTTACCTGACAAAGAACCAGAAATAAAACTAGTTGTTGATGATACAGGAGAAATATTAACTCAATTAAGAACGAATGATGTTGACTATTATTTTGACCTACAAGGACAAAGAGTTGAAATTAAATCCTTTAATGTAAATGAACAACAATTAAAATCATTAAATGCAGTATACAAAACTGTCAAGAAACCATTCAAAAGAAAAGAACCAGAAGTTGTAAATGGTGAGACAACGCCTACAAGTGTAAAAGATATTTTAGCACACCCTCAAAGAGATGAATGGATGGCAGCATACTATGATGAATTAAAAAATCTAGATCAAGCAGGAACTTTTAAAAGAGCATTGAGGAAAGCTTATCCAAATATTAAACCAATAACATGGCGACTGGTCTGTAAAATTAAAACGGATCAAAGTGGTAATACAGTTAGAAGAAAAGTAAGATATACATGTAGAGGGGATTTAACAAAGGAGAATATTCACTATGGGGAAACATATTCTCCGACAGTACAAGCAATATCATTACGAACTGTAATCTCATTAGCTGCAACATACAATCTAAAAAAGGCACAAGTAGATATTACAGCTGCATTCCTATATGGTGTATTGGAAAAATTAGTTTTAACTGAATTTCCTAGATATTGGGACATGTACAAAAATGGAGAAAGATCTCATATAGAAAAGGAAAATGATAAAAACTATATCGCAATTATGAGGCGTGCCTGTTACGGATTAAAAGATAGCGCCAGTCTCTTCTATAAGAACCTAAGAAAAACATTAGAAAGCTTTGGGTTCAAAGCCAGTCATACAGACAACTGTGTATTCTACAAAGGAAACATAAAAAACGGAAATTTTATTGTTATCTGCTCCTTCGTAGATGATTTGTCAATTTTTGCATCCACTGTTGATCTAATAAAACAATTCACCAAAGATCTATTCAAAGTATATAAAGGAACTGAAGAAGAATATCTTAAATACATTATTGGAATTGAAATTAATGATCATGAGGATTACATCACACTAGATCAACAAAAATATGTAAGAAATTTATTA
>Ga0163179_10002562_pt1 | contig 12610 bp, 13 predicted proteins | sample AtlANTMetagenome_FD_109643 | JGI IMG/M metagenome (GOLD analysis project Ga0163179, IMG submission 109643) | Marine eukaryotic phytoplankton communities from the Atlantic Ocean - Atlantic ANT 2 Metagenome | ecosystem: Environmental > Aquatic > Marine > Oceanic | place: North Atlantic Ocean...
ACCGCGGCCGAGACTTTGGCCATGATGTCAGAGACGCAGTCCGGCATGTCTTGCCTGGTGGCGTCCTGGCCAGAGTACCGGTAGGGCCGGACGCCCTCGGCCGCAAAAAACGCCACGTGGCGTTTCTGCCGGCACTCTTTGCCGTAGACCTTGATCGGGGGCCGCTCGACAAACGCGGGGACGCCTGGACGGAGGTCGGCGGCGTTTTCGACGATCGGCAACGCGGCGAACTGCTCAAACAGCCTTGTCGCCTCAGCCGGGGTAAGGAAACGCCTGTCGTACTCGAGGAAGCCCGGCACAACCGTCTGCATGATCCTTTTTGTGAATATAAAGTGCGTCCGTTTTATAAAAAAAAACATGTTTGTAGCCGTTATAATTACTTTGGTGGGGCTGGCGTATACTGTACTCTACGTGGCCACCGCATACGGCGAGGTAAAGTGGACGTCGCGGAATACGCTTGCGATTGCGGCTTTTGACGCGGCTGTAGTCACCATCCTCGCGCGCCGCGACCCCTGCTACAGCTTTACAAGCGTTGGAACCATCGCCCTGTACGTCAACGTTTTTTTTGTTTTGGCGCGCATCACAGACTTGAAAAACCGCGAGCTGGCGGTGTGGTGCACAACCTGGCTCGGGCTGACGGCGCTTGCGGCGACGTACATCAACTGCGACAACGATGAGTAACCTCGTGCTCTTTGGCTCCCAAGTCTTTGCCGGCGAGGGCTGGCCCGGCGAGCCCAACCACCGCGGCCCCGTCCGCACCCTCGGCGGAGACGAGAAGGCCGACATTAAAAACCGCGTGCCGCCCGAACTCCGTTCTCCCGCCATCCGCTACACCGTCGGCGTGGGCTTCCGTTGCCCGGACGAGCTGTTCCGCCACATTGACGTCGACGACTGGAACGTGCGGAAAATCGACTTTCACCTTCTATTCCGCCTCGCGGTCGGCCACCTCTACACGCGGCCAACCGGGCTGAACGCAGCCAAAGAGGTGCACGAGGTCCGCGCTGTAAATCTGCGCGAGATGAAACGCTTGATCAAGGCCGCATTTGGCGACATCGAGATGCCGGTGATTAAGGGCGCGATGTACACCAAGCTAAGCGGCTTTCCCGTCGCCACCGCGGAAGGGCTGACGGCGCCGGTGGTCAAGGTGACCGACTGTCGTAAACGGCAGTGCGGCGCTTCTGCCGAGTTTCCCGGGTACGGTGGCGTCCTCTGCGACCATTGCCGGCGGAACGAGCTCACCCTCGGCATTGACATCGGCAGCGTGCTCGACGCCAACGCCTCAAAGCCGCCCGAGCTCGTCGCCGCGATGGCCAAGCCCGGCTGGATCCTCGGCGTGTGCGGCTACCCGGCCGTCTGGTACCAGTACACGGCCGCCAACAAGGTCGACTGGTCCAGGTGCGTCGCGCGCGGCCGCTTTCTCGCGAGCGGGCTCCTCCTCGACGAAGCGGCCTGGATCTGCACCACCGGGCGCGCGTCGGTCGACATCACGCTCGTCCGTGCGCTCGTGCCCGAGGGCAACGCCGTCGTCCGGTTTGCCGAAACCCAGGCCGCGGTCAAATTGGCGCTCCGGCTCGACCGCGGCCCGGCGAACGCAGTCCGTATCTGCGAGGAGCTCCGCCGCAACGGCATCGCCCGCGGCCCCCTTCTGCTCAACGTCGACACGCGTCCCGACATGGCCCATTACGGGATAGGCGCTTACCACCTCCGCTCGCGCAATCTCGAGCTGCACGCCTGCGGCATCACCATCATGGCATTGGCCGACAAGACGCCGGTCGTGGTCATGTCCCACGCCGCCGCCGCGCTCGCCAGGCTGCTCAAGGTGGACACGCGCGGAATCCCGTGCACCTTCAGCGTGTACGACGGCCGGAAGCTGCCAAACTTTGGCTACCCGACTGTCCGCATTGACGCCGCCGTCGGCTTTGAAGACGGGCTCGAGAAGACGCTCGCGCGGTGCACCTCGAGCGCCGTCGTCGTCGTCGAGAACGCGCACGCGCTCACCTTTGGCATGCTCTACTACATCGTGCAGACGCCGGCGAGCATCGTCTTCTCCGGCTCGGCGGTCGGCAAGTACGGATTTACCCACGCCGGCTACAAGCGCGACCTCGGCCAGGCGTGGTACTGTGTCGTTGCCGCCGCCGCCGACCCGGCCTCGGGCGCAACCATCGTGACGTCCACCGAGGCCGACTTTAAGGACGCGTCGCTCCGCGGCATGCTGGCGCGGGACCAGATCGGGCCGTGCTCCATATGCGAAAGCGACGCCGACGGCCGGGACCACGTCAGCGACCTCGTCTCCTGGGCCACGTTCAACAAAAAGCCAAAATGGCCTTGCTCCGCAGAGGCGGTGCTGCGGGGCCGCTCGGTCGACCAGGCGGCGGAACAGGCCGAAAATGCGTACCGGTTCCTGAAGAGCGCCGTCGAGTACGCATTTTCATGATGTGCTACGGGACGGGGCAATAAAACCGCGCGCGCCGCATTTAATAGAGCCCTCTCACCGCCTCGAGCGCGTCCCGAATTAGATTTGCCACTTCCGGCGTCGGCGTCATTGCCATGTGGCTCTCGAGGGTGCCGACGCGCTCCGGGAGGGGCGCAAGATTGTTAAAGTAGAACGGCCATACTGTGGGTGTCCTTTTCTCGTACAGCATCGCCGTCACAGCAAAGGCGTAGGTGGTCTGGATCCGCTTCTCCTCGGGCGTGTTGCACCAGGTCGCAAACCTTGGGACGGCCGGCAGCGTCGATATGTGTGCGTTGATCCCGTCAAGGTCAAGCAGCCGAAACTTGTCGCTGCCGAGGCACCGCTTGACGGCCGTGTTGTCCAGCTTCATATCCGTGAAACTTGCGTTCTCGTGGAACAGACAGTCGCGAAGACGCCGCAGAAAGGCCGCGTAGTCGTTCGAGGTCTCGCGGCGTCGGTTGTAGAGCATCTTGGAGCAGTCGCTCTCCATCAGCTCCATAACAGTGTAGATCTCGTCGAGATCCTCAACGTTCCACGTCTTGAAGTCAACGAGGGCGCAGTCCCGGAGCGACTCGGCCACCCGCAGGTTTTCAAGCACATCCTCGGATACTCCCTGCTTCTTCACGGACAGTTTGGCAGAGTCGGTAAAGTACGACAGCTCAAAAACCATCCCGTACGCGCCTTGCCCGATCGTCTTGATCCCTAACGGCGGCGAGCCCTTGTACCAGACCTGGTAGTTGTCAGTCACCTCGACATCATCCAGGTTGACGGTGCACTTGGTGGGGAAGCCACCGCGTGTACGGTCGGTGAACATGCTCTCAGTGGAAGCGGCGCACCGCATTTATACACGCGAACCGGCAAACAAAATCTGCACCGGTGGGAAAATCTGGGGGTGCCGTCCGCTCCCAACAAAGAAATTTTAAAAACGTCCCCCGACATTCCATTCTCTAACGGTCACATTACCAGCCACAGGCGGAGAATCTTTTTGTAAATTGTCACAACCCGAGAAGCCCACCTGCCGTGCAGAATGTCTGATCATGCCGAATCGACCAAGCGAGCGTCGCCCGAGGCCGGCGTCGAGCCGCCCGCGAAAAAGCCGGCGCGCGGCAACCTTGCGGTCCGAGACCGCGCAGAGTGCCTCGCCAAGCTCGCTCCATACAAGGAGCTCGTCAAGGACTCGCGCGCCGCCAACCCCAAGGACCTCGACTGGAAGATGGGCGAGGGCCGCTCAGCCGGCGAGCTCGTTGTTTACAACAAGGACACGGGCCGCGAAACGGCGGTCCTCGAGGGCTACGGCGAGGCAAAGATCTTTACATCCGACCCGGAAAAGCTGAACGTGAAGCTGTCGCTCGACCTCGACGCCGACTGGGACCGCTCGCTCGTCGAGCTCTTTTCGGAAAAGCTGCCCCGGGCCATCGTCAAAAATTTGAAGGCGCTGACGAGCGCAAAGGACGGCTGCAAGCCGCTCATCTCGAAGAAGCAGGCCAAGGTGATCCAGGAAAAGGCCGGCTCTGACGGAATCGAGAAGTTTATCTGGGAGGAGATCATCCTCGACGAAAGCGGTGCGGCTTGCCCTTGTGCCACGCGCCGTGTCGCGCCGCTGTGCTGACGCCCGCCCGCCCGCGCGCAGGCCCCCACATCCCGGTCAAGTTCTGGGAGACAAAGGAGGGCGAGCAGAAGGTGCAGCTCAGCGTCACCCACAAGAACCTGACGCCGGCGTACGAGGGCAAACCGCTCGCCGAGGAGGACATTGCCGGGCTTCCGTCGTACGTCCAGGACACGGCCAGGGCCAAGCTCGGCGAGGGCATCGTCTACCACCCCATACCTATGACAGGCACGAACGGCGAGCCAGTGTTTGATGTCACAGATGCGCCGAATTGGAGCGGCACCGTCAACTTTGTCGGCAAGGTCCAGGTCTTCCTCGCCGGGATCAAGGCCCAGAAGATCAAGTGGACCGCGTGCAAGGTGACCGGGATCCAGGTCCTAGGGTTTGGCGCCGGCGCAGAGGCCCCCGCCGCCATCAGCGCAAACAGCTTGTTTAACGACTGAGCATCTGGTGCGCCCGCGATACCTCGGGGATCCGCTCCCGTATGCCCGAGAGCTCCGGCGTAAACAGGAGGTTGAGCGCGAGAAAGGCCCAGTCTCGCTGCGCTATAAAAAGCGGCTGTCCTGCGACCTCGAGCCGCGCGTCTGCCTCGCCGCACCGCGCCGCCATGATGCCCCACTCTTGCGCATATCCGCCGAGGTCGGCCCCGGTCGCCGCGTCGAGCGTCCACGCCGCAGAAAAAAGCCGGTCGGCGAGCGTGTCGAGCCGGTACGCCTCGGGCATCTCGGACACGAGCTGCAGCTGGAGCACGGCCACCGCGTCGTACAAATCGGCCCGGCCGATCCGCCACGCCGCCTCGAGCTGCCACGGCAGATGCCCCATCGCGCTCCGCAGCGTCGCCACGAGCTCCCGGAAGATCGGCTCGCCGCGGCGCGTCCACGCGTAGCAAAACCCCTGCACGCCGTGGATCCGGCAGCACGCAAGCGCCAGCTCGACCGCATCATCCTTGCCGAGCTGGCCGCTCCGGCCCGTCGTCAGCGACAGCGGCACCTGCACCGCCAGGTCCCGGCCGGTCAGCGTCGCGACGCCGGTCTCGGCGCTGCACGCAACGCTCGTGCCGTGGAAGATGGCGTTGAGGAACAGAAAGAGGTTGACCGGCGGCGTCGTCTCCAGGCACGCGTATTTGGCGATCGCGACAGCATCTGTGAAAAATGAACGCGAATGTACAGGCCCAGGTGACGACGGCGGTGGCGATTGACGATGCGTTCGTTTCGACATGTGCGCGCCCCCCACCCCCACCCCCCACCTCCCCGCGCCGGGCGCTGACCCGTTGGCCCGGCAGTCGTCTTCAGCGTCGCGCTGAGTGCAATTAATGTTATGGCGCCGGAAGACAGGGGGCTGCTCTTCATAGTCACGCTCGTGGTCGCGGTGCTCATGATTAACGAGGTCGCTGTTGCTATCCAAGCCAAGCAGGCCGAGATGGCGGACCAGACGAGCGAGAACGAGTTTATGAATATTGGATCTAATTTGATCACCGAGATTGGGCGGCTGCTCAGCAGCCTCTTGAGCGCCGCGCTCGGCCGGTACATCACCGACCTCATGGGGAAAACGATCATTGAACAGCCGGGGTACGCCCTCGGGCTCACCGCTATCATTATCAGTATGCTGTACCTCGCAAAACGCAGCCTCTTCAAGAGGGCCGATAAAGAGGCCTGAGCGCGGGGGGCGACGCGGTGGGCGTATATGCACAACTTAAAGGGTAGGGCCAAGCCACAACCGCAAAGCCATGGTGGACCGCATATCGTCGATGGTCGTCGCCCCAACAGAGCCGGATATCGCCGCCGCGATGGTCCAGGCGGTGGTCAACCCAAAAGAGCTCACGGAAAACGTCGACGAGGAGAGCTACCGCATCCTCCCGAACACGTTTGTGTTTACAAAGAAAATTGCAAACGCCATAGCAGCTACGATGCCGCCCGCAAAGCGGATGCGCGACGAGAAAGAGCGGTTTCCACAGGTCGTCGGCGGCGCGTACACGAATAAACTGCCGGTGTCGGTTCTCGGGGTCGCATACGATGGAATTCCAGACCCCGGCGCCGCCAAGCACTGGCCAAACGAGCGCGGCAGGCTCGCGGTCCAAGTCTCGGGCACGTGCACAATCGTAGCAGCGAAAGGCGACCTCGACAATCTAGAGATCCTTGACCGTATCGAGATTGACCGCTCAAAGACTCCGATCAACGGGGTGGCGGCGGTTCCCAATTATTACATCCCGCACATCAGACGCTTTGACGAGACGGCCAATAAAAAGCGCCTGGAATTTTTGGATAAGTTTGACGAGGGAGACGAAGCTTATTTAAAGGAGTTACTAAACAAAGCAAAGTACGACGACGTGGAATTTACAAAGGAAAAAGAAAAAGAAAATGGGGAAATAAGGTGGATGGTCCAGCGCGACTGTAGGCCGCTAGGCGTGCTCCTCGAAAAGGGCTTCGAGTCGGCGCGAATATTGCTCACGCCCAGCTGAGCCTATATAAAGAATACACTAGCAAAGCTACAGCAACAATGAGCGTCCCAACATGGAGCGAGGGCCTCGACGACCACGGCATCCACCGGAACATCTTTGACAAGCGCCTCGCCGAGGCGATGCCGCACCCCGACGAAGAAAACATTGCGGGCTACGACTCAAAGCTGATGGGCGAGAGCAAAGGCAAGCTTGTCACCATGGGCAAGGACAAGAAGCTCCGCCGCACCGCGCTCGGCGAAGGCCTCTTCAAGGACCAGCAGCGGGTCACGGATGCCGTCCGGAAGTTTAACGGCGCCCGCAACATGAAGAGGACGGCGGGAACCCGCGCCAGAGCCGGAGGCGTCAAAGGTGCAGACATCATGTACGCCGTTGCAGACGGGCCGAGCCCGCAAAACATTAACCCGGTGCGGCGGAAGGTAACGGCGGCCGAAATTCACAATATAATCGCGGGTACACCGGGTGAGATAGATATCCCGGCGCACGTCGCAAGGTTGGTGGTGACAGAAACTGATAACCGCGGGAACCCAACTAAAACCGAGTTTATGTTGACAGTAGAAGACTGCAAAGAGCTCGGCGGCGACAACAGCTTGCCAAAGCAAACGATTCCCTTTGTGACGCACGGCGTCATCACGCTTGCGTGCGACGCGCTGGAGCGCAAGGAGATGCGCATCGGTGACCGGGTGTACGCGAGCACAACGTCAAAAGTTACGTTTAAAACAAATGACCACGACCAGTACAACATCACTTCGGTCAGAACACGTACAGACCAAAAATTGATTGGATACTACCTCGGCCCCGCGAGTGACCGGCCGAACGGCGGGATTGTAGTGCGGCTCGATCTTGCTCGCTAGTTTGAACGCCAGTATATAAAGTCTTGTCTTAGCAGCCGTACAAGGAGACGCCACTATGGCTGCGACCGTCATGGAGGGCATTGAAACGCAGCAGCACCCCTTTGTATCGGTAATCGACCAGGGTCACTTTACAAGCGACCGCCTCGAGGGGGCGGGCACCAAGGTGGTCAAACGCACCGCCGAGGCCATGAATGCCATGATCAAGACGTACGAGGAAAAGGCGGCCGAGCTCGAGCACCCCCAGCAGAAGCGGATGAAGCGTGCCACCGACACCGGCGGGTACATGGGCGAAGTAACAGAAAAGGTCGATCCCATCGTCAGCACGCGGAGCCCGCAGGCCCTTGCGATCGTCAAGGCCAAGCTCATTGTTGACCCCGAAGGGAAAATTGGTGGCGGAGAGGCGGGCAAGTGGATTGTGCCGCCGCACTCGCTGGTCTTTGCGTTGCGCGACAGAGAACAATATGTGATTTCGGCCGTCGCCGACGTACAAAACTTTTTCAACAAAAGCTCTGGCGAGGCAAAGTATGCGCCAATCGGCGTCTCCCTCGAAGACGGGCTCGACGCCACCAAGTTCCACAAGGAGCACGAGTCGCGACGCTACTTTTCGGTGGCGGTCGAGGGGGTTGTCTCACTGCAGTGCCATCTTGATGATGCGAAAAAATTTAATTTTGGCGACCCCGTCTTTGTTAATACAACGGCTGGTACAGCCGGGTGTTTTAAGCTCAACTTTTATGACACGACCCATTACCGCCTAACGAATAACGGGACTTTTCGCATCGGCTACTTTGTTGAACAAATTGATCGCGTGCGGGGCGGAATTCGTGTAAAACTGGCTATTCAAAATCAGGCCGGCGGTCGTAGATTGAACAACAGGAGTAGCGGAATAATTACCTATACGAAAAACTCGTATGAAAATGCTGTGAAAAACGCAATTGATGCTGTTTACGACAAAACAATCGGGTCTTTGCGTGTATTAACCGAAACAGATGCTCGAAATGGAATTGAAACGTTAATTGATGATGTCAAAAAGGACGCTTATGCGTCTGGAAGTCTTGAGGATGCAGTAAAACAATATTACGCCAACATTGGCTTTCCGTACGATGGGTTTATTGCCAAAGAAGAAACTGCTGCAAAAAGACGGGCAAATGCTCAGCTGGATATTGAACTTGCAAAGGCGTCTGGATCAACTGCTCCACCTGCAGCTTTAGCAGCCGTTGCATCTACGGTTGTTTCAGAAAGTGAACAAAATCAAGAGAATGCAGTATTTGCTATGAAAGGATTTGCGAGAAATTTCTACCATCTTGAGTTCTTTTATGAGGAATCTGTAAAGGTTGGTAATCGCACCGAAAATCAACAAACGCTAAAGACTTTAGGCCTGGGACCACGAAACGGAAAAAATGACGTCTTAGAAACTATGGTCCAAAACTACATTAATAACAGAGAATCATTCTTCACAACAGATTTGGATGATAAAAAGAATTCCTTTGAAGAACTTGAAGCGGGATTAGCACTTTACATGGATGGTGGATGTGACTACAAGTTGTTAAAATCTGCCATTATCAACAAGCTTAACGGTGACTTAAGTTTTCTTTACAATATTGATGACGAAGGAAATCCAAAATTGGCCGAAGCCCAGTACAAACCCTTTGTTCATTCGGATGAAATATTGTACAAAGCAACACCTGATGATGTCCGAAACGCAGGAAAAATGCTGCGCGAATTGATTACAAAATTGTTCCAAGCGGCAGACGAAGGGAAGGATGTCTCAGATATTGACTTTGAATACAACGCAAAGAATGATTCTACAGTATACCAAGAGGAGATAGACAAACTCGATGGACTTTTAGGGTCGTAGAAAATATCTCAAAATATAAAGCACTTAGGCGCGATAACCGTAAATGGCCTTTGTTGTAGCCGATCTTGCATGCCTGCTTCTCGCGGTGCTTCCAGTCGCGCTCGTCCGGTCGCGCGCGGACCAAAAAAGCTTGTGATGGACTCGCCGCGCGCAGCCGTCGTCCATGCCGCGCTCGCGAGGTGCACCGCGCAAAAGGTCGACCGGAGCGGGTGCGTCGGCATCACCACGTACATCCGGGATACCTGTAGGGCCGGCGTCCCGTTCAGCGCCTCGCGCGCCTCAAACGCCAGGGGCAAGGCCGGCCTGTCCGTCGGCCGCGTCACCGACCTCATGCTCCAAAAGTGGTGCAACGACGAGCCGGTGCCGACCGGCTTTGCGCGCCGCTACTTTGACAACGCCACCGACGCGCTCCACCGCGAAAGGCTCGTGCCGGTCGCCACCCAGGTGCCGTGCCGCCTCGGCCAGCTCAAGACCGAGCTCGATCTCGTGTGCCTCCGCCAGGGAAAGACCGGTAACGTCGGCATCGTAGTCGTCGAGCTCAAGACGTCGCGGCAGACGCTGGCGCAGCACGCCAAAACGTACGAAAAACGGTGCCTCCGCAAGCCGTACATGGCCGTCGGCGGCCACGAGAACACCGAGGCAATCGCCCACCGCATCCAGACCGACTTTGGCGTCAAGGCGCTGCTGGCGACCCACCCCTCGCTCAAGACATTCCACGTCGAGGGCGCCGTCCTCTACTCGACCGCGACCGGCGCCCGCATGTACCCGGTCACGCCGATGCCGATCGACACGTACAGCCGGCGGCACGTCGGCCGCGAGCAGGTCTCGGACAGCGGCGTCGACTTTCCGCTCCTGCCGACCGACGCCCACGGCGGCACCCTCGTCCGGCACGCCCTCAAGCAGGCCGGGCACACCAAGATCTTCACCGGCGGCAAGGCGTCCTGCACGGCGATCAATCGCGCGGGGAAGAGGGTGACGGTCGGCATCGTCAGCAAGTGGCACAAGCTCAAGCCGGCCCAGAAACGGCAGGTGGTCAACGAGATCCGGAAGCGCTCCGAGCAGGAGGGCGCCGCCGGAAGGCCGTGGCTCGTCGTCCGCGAGAAAAACGGGCTGTGGAAGGCCGCTACGGCCGCCCTCAATATATAAGCACTTTGGTAAAGAGCACTAGAGATCGAATCATGAGCGCCGATAAAGCCTCGACCTATCTGCATCACTCGGGAACCGGTGCCTACCGCGACGAAAATAATGGCGCCAACACCACCATGCCCAGCGGCGGCGTCGGCTCCAAGCCCTCCAACCTCGTCAAAGCGCTGCTTGGAGACAAAGTGCAGTTGACCGACAACAAGAGCTTTGATCTGGACCGGGTGTGCGTGTCGGGGAAACGGGGTGCCCGCATACCAAGTGTGTCCGATTAACCCACCGTTCCATTGCAGCTACGGATCGGCTCCCCACAACAGCCTTGGGCTCCAGGTCGCCATCAGCGGCCGCGCCGACGTCGTGCAGGCCGATGTGGCCGCCCACCTCTCCGAGTGGGTTTCCAAGCCCAATTTGCTCGCGGCCAGGCGACGCCCACTGACCCACAGCGCAGATACAACGATCCTATTAAAGCAGTACTCGGGACTAGCATCGCCAACGCGCACCGCGTCATTGTTCGGCGTCGCTTCCCCCTCGGGGGCTCAGCTGAGATCATCCCCGAACGGGCCCCTGGCACGTTAACTAAATTGCCCCATAATCCCGGTTATTATTCCACGAAAAATGCGGGCGAGGCGCCCGCTAACACGCCCATGCAGGAAGAACGGTCGCAATTAAGGAGGAGGAAAGGGAGGTCGTCCTGTCCAGGTACGGCGCCGACGTCGAGATGAATACGAGTAGGTTGCTCGCGGCTTGTTTTCCCTGTTTCTCCGGAACAGTCGTCTCACGTTCCCTTGCCAAGACCTCTTCCTCGAGCCGGCCCTCGCCAAGGCGGACATGGACCTGAAAATTGGGTTCCAGAAACGGCACGTTAACTGAATTGCCCCATAATTCAATCCATTTAAAAATGCGGGGCGCCCGCTAACACGGCCATGCAGGCAGCTCGAGAACAAGCTCACGGAGCTCGGATACGAGTGTGTCCTCCGCGAGGGCCTCAACATGGTCCGGTGCCTCGCCGACGCGTCGCCCATTGTCCAGCAAATGGCCACGCCGGCTGACAAGGTCAAGTGGATGGACCGCGTCTACACGACCACGGTCTTTGGCGCTCTCGACCGCTTCGATAACCCGATCGCGAATCTGCTTTCGGCCGCCAAGCGCGCTGCCACGATGCAGAGCGACCCCTTCACGACGATGATTGTTCCCAGCGGGCTCATGGAGCTCCAGCGGTACGCCAAGGCCGAGAACGTCTACTACTACCTGTCTGGCCAGGCCAAGGACAAGATGGAGCCAGTCAAGTTTGGCCTCGACGGCGGCCTCCACGACCCGGCGACCAACCTCAACATCTTTGTGCACTACCCCCGGGTCGATTACTCGTCCGGCACGGCGTACGGCAAAGCATCTAATGGAGGCCTCTTTGAAAAAGTCACCATCAAGGTCTTCTATCCGAAGGATGACGCAAAACCGACATTTTACATGAACGCCGCCACAGGAGAGGCTACTGCAGTGGGTGGAGCCATTGGCGACCTCGTCGAGTACGAGTGTCTCATGAGCTCGGCGATCCTGGCCGCAGGCGGGTCGCGCACGGGCGAGCTTCTCATGGCGTACCCGCAGACCTCTGTCAATACAATTGCCACATCGCCCGAGATGATGAAGCTCCAGCTCCGAGTGTACCTCGGCGCGTGTCTATACAACCCCCAAAACGTCATGATAATCCCGCACTGCAAGTTTGAGGGTGTCATCTACAAAGAGACAACGAATATTGCCGATGCAGCACAATTCAATACCGTGTTTAAAGTGAAAAACTTTGGAACGGCCACCGCAACCCCAACAAAGGACGGACCATTTCCGTTTACGATTAAGCGCGCAGCAGGACCACCAGACGAAGACATTGACAACGGATTCCGCTCGGGTGCGCTCGTCTACCGCGGTGCCACGTACACCGAAAAAACGCTCAAGGACGATAAGCTCATCACGCCAAACAATGGTCATTTCGGTTCTTTGGACGCCCCTGCTGGGTACTCGAAGCTTCATGGTATGGCGCCATTCCGTTTCCGTTTCCGTTTCCGTTTCCGTTGTCCGTTGCTTCCCCTCACCCGCGACACTTGTGCCCGCAGGCCAGAACGTGATGGAGGCTATGCACCGCACACACTAGACACCAGTATAAGTTTTAAACAAAATCATAAGGGAGGTGTACAATGGCCTGGCTGTATGATGTTGTAGTGCCGCCCATCCAGACCGCCCTCGAGGTAACGTACGC
>Ga0163179_10002563_pt1 | contig 12604 bp, 9 predicted proteins | sample AtlANTMetagenome_FD_109643 | JGI IMG/M metagenome (GOLD analysis project Ga0163179, IMG submission 109643) | Marine eukaryotic phytoplankton communities from the Atlantic Ocean - Atlantic ANT 2 Metagenome | ecosystem: Environmental > Aquatic > Marine > Oceanic | place: North Atlantic Ocean...
AATGAGGATTAGTTGACGCCATATTCTCCGAGCCGATTCTAAAACACTTGAACCATACGGCAAAAACGCATCATTTCCCAAAAGTCTGAAATGAGTAACTTGCCAATTTTCTAAAATCTGATTTCCTTGCGTCATCCAACGAAATCTAACTGCAGCCGGATCTTCAGGATCAAAACCTTCTTCTCGCTCAATTTCTGCAATAGGGATGGGATAACATGCGATGACACCAAACTCAGGAGAAACATCATTGAATAAGAAAAAATCACCATACTTACATAAATTTCTAACCCACATCGGCAAATTGAAATCGACATTTAAAGTGTCGTAAAACAACGTGTGCAACAGCTCACGAATTTTTCTGTTTTCAGAATAAATGTGCAAAACATTGCCTTTGTCATCTGCCGACACTGTTTCTTCTGCGTAAATGTCTAGTGCGCTGGCTATCTCGGGCGTGGATTCCATTTCAGCAAAGTCGGAATAACGAGACATTCTGTCAAATGAGCCATATGCGCTCATCGTATTTGTGTAAACATCCGAATGTGCTTTTCGAAACTGTTGGAGGGAAGAACCTACTTTTGGATCCTTCCCATCAAAAGACCTGACCCTTCTTTTGATCGTGGGTCCATCTCTAAATAATTGTGTTAATCTCCTAAAGAGATTGGGTTGTTGTTCGGCCATTTCTAACACCTGATCCTAAATATTTAGTTATTTTATTACTTTAGCAGCCACATGTAATCCAGTAATTGATTTTCTGGATCTTGTTCACCCGTAGATGGAGAACCTTCTAAAATAACTGGCTTAAAAGGGTTCACTCCTTGCATTGTTCTCATACGGTGATCTAACACGCCTGTAGCGCCCGATTTATTCACTCCCATGGCGGCTAACATGGCGGCATTAAGATCCACACTTTGCTTAGAATAGCCGGCCGATGTATCATACAGCCATATCCCTATTGCCAAAGAAATTACAAGATCATCGTTTTTACCACGCATAGCTTGAGCCCTTTGTCCCTTCCAGATAAAAGTCTTCAATTCTTCGTAAAGGCGTGATGATCTCAATATAATCTGCTTGTTTCTTATCGCCTCTTCTAACTTTGTTAAAATTTTTGGCCGAGATGTGCCGGTGGTTGAGAAACCGCCTTTGCCTATGTTTCCGGACCCATACATCACATCAAAACGATCTTTTTCTTTCGCAAAATAAATTGCTGGATAGTTTAGCTCTTTCAATTTCATTAAAACTGCATACCCGTATGTGTTGCTTTCAGGGGCTATTGTTGCATTCCCATAGCGCTTCCCAGCTTCGGCAAGAACAACCGCAAACTGATCGGGGGGTATTTTACACTTAAATTCTGCAACAACCTCAGATTCACTTGTGTCAATAACATGAAAAGTTGAATAGTCACTGCCATCACCGCGGGCAACGTCTGCAGAGATCAGATACTTGTGCTCTGAAAGAGCATATTTCCACACCCAGACTGCGTTTTCTGGTCCCCAACGCTCAAGTGGTGGCTGGACTGTTTGGCGAATATATTCAATCTCATTGGCAGTTAAAAACGTATCACCTGCGGCTGCGAAATCGCACATTAACTCTTGAGCTATTTGTTTTTCACTCAAGTTTTTTGATTCGGTATCAAACCATTCGTCATCTCTCTCAGGATGAACATCCCATGGTAGTTTTATTGCGTGAAACGGATTTTCTCCAGATTCTGCTTTTTGATAGATATCGTAATATTGACCACCAACCCCGTTCGGCGTAGAAAGAATTATCGCCCGGCCACCAGTAGACAGTGTCGGGTAAAGACCCATCCAAAGCTCATCAAAATTTCTAACAAAAGCAGCCTCATCAACAATTAAAAGTGACAATGCTTCCGAACGACCAGCGTCGTCGGATGTAGGAATTGCCTTAATGCTGGAACCATTACTAAACTCAACGCTTTGCTTGTTGTTTCCTGTAATTTCTGGCAAAACAAGCCAAGTTGGAAGGCTCCGAATTGCTGTCTTTACTTTTTTGATAAAATTCATTGCAACGCTTAACTTGGTTGCAATTACCAAAATATTTTTATCTTTATAAAAAAGAGCAAGCCAAACCGAATAAGCAGCAACCAACGTGGACAAACCAAGCTGTCGAGACTTTAAAATAACATTAAATCTATTATCTATAAAGTTTGCTACACATTCATCTTGAAAATCATACGTGTCAAAAGAAATTGTTCCACGTTCTGGATGCTGGATTTTTACATATCGATTAATAAAGTGAAGCGGCTCTTTTCCACACTTGATTATTTCCTGAACCTGCTTTTTTTTACCATTCATTTTTATTAATTGCTGATCTCGAAAATCACGTTTCTACGAAAGACACAAACGCGTCGAGGGCTTAACGAAGAAGCATCAACCATTTCAAGCGTGTCTCTATCTCCCACCTTCTCCAGCTTAAGTCCCGAACCTGTCTTTTCTTTAAACTGACTTTTGACAGTTCTAACGAATTCAACTATTCTATCATTTGACTCGTCGGCCAGACGCCTTGTCTGGGTAGACATTGCAGCTTCTGACGCGAAATAAGCCATTGTGCTGTACATCATCTCAACACGATTACCTTCCAACGATACCTTACACTGGTATGTGTCATTGGAAGATCTTCCCCAAGATGAATTGATTATATCGCCTAACGCGTTAGTTTGTTTTATTGTAAGCATTTTTACCTCGCATTGTATAACTAGGCACCGAAATTCTATTCTTCCTAAACTCAGCCACCGTTTTCGCAGATGGTCGCCACCCGGCTGACCACTCGTTTTTATTAGGCCATGCCCACTGTGTTTTGCAGGCTTCGCAACACTCAAATTCTCTAAAAACTTGATGATCGGTGATACCGACAATTAAAATATCACACACAGGACATGCAATAGGAATTTTTTTAAAATTCTTATCTATGACTAACTCCAAATCTCTAAACAAGGCTGATCTTAGCATCAACACCGTCCTTCTGAATTTCAATTACGTTATCAACACTATCTTTAATACCTTCAACATGTGAAATAACCAATATACATTTAAAATACTTCTTGAGACTTTGGAGTAAACGATTGCAGGCTACGATGTTCACCTCATCCAATGTGCCAAACCCTTCATCAATAATAAGGATGTCGGACTTAGGCAAGGTGGACACATTTATTAGTGCAACTCTAATAGCCAGCGACGCCAGCATTTTTTCCATGCCAGACGAACACTCTATAGGGCGCCGTGAATCACCATAGTCAATAAATATGTTCATTGCGCTTGAATCTACTGGAGCCTCGAGTTCAATTGCGAAATTAGTATTTGTGCCGAGAATCTTTGCAATCTCAGAATTAATTTTAGGTAACCGTGAACTCAAAACATGAACCGGCACACCTCTTTTAGAAGTAGCTGTCATCAATAAATCATAAACCTTCCACTCTTTAAGCAATTTGGAGTATTGTGACTGCTCATTTTTAATTTGCAATAATTTTGTCTTGGTTCTTCCAACCAGTTCGCTCATAGACAATCGAATTGCATCGTTTCCTTTTAATTCTTCCTCAAGCTCATAAATCTTTGAGCGTAATGAAGATACTTCAGGAATTTCAGATGTTTCTATAACCTGCGTCTTCATTACTGATATTTCGTCACTCAAAAGAGTTTCAGATTCCGCAAGATCACTCAATTCGCGTTTTAATTCATTTATTTCAAGTTCAATCCCCGACTGACTTAATCTAAGATCGCTTGCCTGTTTTAAAATTTCTCTATACTTTCCTATCTTTTCCTGCAAGCTTTCCGAAACGAGACTCTTCAATGTCCTCTCAAGAACGCGCAATGACGAATTAGTCTCCTCCACGCGTTGCTGCTGATCGGTTATGAGTTTTGCATCTTTGTGAGATCTTTTAATAAATTTACACTGAGGGTATTGTGAACCGCATGGCACTGTTTCTAAAATTTTCGCAGAATCTTTTTGGCGTTTTAATTCCTTTTTTTCTGTTTCAACATTATGCCTAATTGTCAATAAAGACCTTTCGGTTTTCCGCTGTTCATCAAGACGTTTTTCAAGCTCTTCCAAAGGAAATGATCCCTCCAAAATATTCGCTTTCTCAAGTTTTCTTGCCTGATCGAAATGAAGCTCACGTAATTTCGCAAGTTTATTTGCACCAACGCTTATTCTCTCTATTACAGAAGCTAATTTTTTCTCTCGACGAGAAACATCTTCAATGGTTACCACGTGATCGCCGTTTGATTCGCGTAATTCCAGTCTCAGGCTGTCGAGGCGGGACTGAATCGAAACCATTGCTGTTTCTGCATCTTTAATTTTTGTCTTATAATCATCTAAGTGTTGGCGAAGCTCTTCTTTTATTGAGTTCCAATTTCTTTCCGGAACCTTTGAGAGTAATGCTTTAACGTCGGTCGCGTCGCGCTTGATTAATTCATACAAAGTATCAAATACTGCTAAATCTAGAAAATTTGCCAATATCGCCTTGCGTTGAGTGGCGCGCTCTTTGATAAAGGCGTTCATTTCACCCTGTGTGGCAAAAGAGGTGAGGAAAAAATCTTCACGATCACCAATGAGGCTGCGTAATAGCTTGTCGGTATCGCGGCGTTGTTCACCTGACGTGTCTTTTCTAATTTCACCATCAGAATCTAGCTCAAAAAGATTAAGATGCGTGCTGGCGCTAACAACACCAGCCCTCGAAGTTCGCTTAATTGATTGGCGCTGGATCCTGTAATGTTTTGAATTCACGCTTAAATCAATTTCGGCCAAACAATGGTTCTTGCGAGTATTAATAACGTGAAGATTTTTGAGTGCACCCCGATCACTGGAATTAAACAGCCCGTATGTTAGTGCACCAGCAATTGAGCTTTTGCCTACGCGGTTTTTGCCAAAAAGCCCAATTACTCCAGACAACGAGTTGAAATTGACTTCGTTGTCTTTGCCGTATCCAAAAATATTGTCAAATTTTAGGTTATTAATCGACCACTTTGCACCTCTGGCGCTGTCGGCTTTTGGAATCATTTCGCAATACTTCTTAAGGCGCGCATCGATGTCTTGCCATATTTCTTTGTCATCAACACTTGAGTGAAAATCCTTGATAAGCGTCAACAAAACCTGCGGATCACGTAGATCTAACACGTTTTCATCAATCGTAACAACAGAATCCTCTGACTCTGGCTTCAAAAGCCTTGTTACAACCTCTGATGCCCCAAGAGACTCAATGAGGACTGATTTAAGTTGATTTATTTCGGCGCGGGAAACACTTGGAGGGTGTTTTACCCTTACGCGAGCACCATAAGGTATAAATCCATCAGGAATATTTTTTCGTTCGGCTGAGTCCCACTCAAGGGTCACAAAAGGATGTTTGTTAGGTAACGATATAAACCGACTGGAATAATTTGTTGCATCTTCGATCTCCCAAAGCAAATATCCTTTTTCTGGTGATTCTCCATAATTTTGTTGAATCATTGAACCTGGATATGCTATCGTATGGGCCTCATTAAGATATTGCCTTTTGTGAATATCACCCAAAAGTACAAAATCATAGGCTGAAAAAATGTCAGTTTCTACTTCGCCTTCGATTTGCCAATCACTCTCAACCGCCGATCCTCTAACAGCGCCATGATAAAGAGCTATGTTGATTTTTCCAGGGGTAGGGGTTAAGTTTTTCCAATTTTCTTCATCAAAACATGAAAACACGCAAAAACACAACCCATCATCAGTTTCATAAACACCTGTATCTTTATAAAGAAAAAGATTGGGATCATTGAGGGCTGTTATCACTGGCGAAATTGCGTCTTGTCTGTCTTTGTTCGTCACTAGCCCATCGTGGTTCCCCAAGATAATATGCGTCGGTGCTTTTGATGCCAAAGACTTAAACCACCACGCCAGCATATCAACAAGCTCCGGTGAGATCCCGTGAGTCTTGGAATGAACTATATCACCAGCAACAACAATGTGATCTGGTCTATTTTCGTCACATTGTCGAAAAAATTCTTCAAAAATCTCTCGATACTCCGCATGTCGTGACAAACCACGAAAATGAATATCGGCTAAGTGAGCAATTTTAATCACTAATACTTCCTATAAAATTGATCCACTCTTAATTTGACCAATTAAAGATTGAAGTCGAGAAGTGGACGACCACTCATACGCAGTCGCCAATATTTGTTGAAATTCTTGTTTCGACATTTCCCCAACATCATTAAATTTATCCAAGTTTACACATTTTACATTTATTCCGTAAGAAGTTAGCTTTTCGGCTATTTTTATCATCTTTTTAGCAGCATCTTGGTCTAAAACCAAAACAACACTCGTACCATGTGTAACAATTTCCCTGAACAATAGGTAACTTTCATCTAAAAACGACCCAAGCATTGCAGCAGAATTCCACCCGCACTTCGTTAAATCAAATGGCCCTTCAACCAAAACCAACGGCTCATTCCAGCGGATGTTTATATCATTAAAAATAACCTCTTTTCGCTTAACTTTCGAATTAATATATTTTTTTGCACCATCGGAGTCTATCGAACGAGCAGTAAAGTAGTTTAAAGCCCCAAACCTGTCAAAAGATGGCATGATAACCCTTCGACTAAATCTTCCAGAAACGCAAGTCCCGAGCCTCCATTTCCAAAAATCATCGATACCCAATCCACGACTTGATAGGTAGTTTACGACATCGCGGATGTCAGGATCTTTGGACTCATATGCAACTGCCAATGAAATAAAGTCGGGTGGAAGCTCAACATTTGTCTCTTGCTCAATTTCGGCTGCATCTATTTGGCCTTGATAGTCTTTTTCATCAAATATTCTGCCATATTCTTCAAGACGTGCAGGAAAGAAATTTTTCATTGTATAAAATAAGGTCTTTCCTTTCAAGCCGCAAATCCAACAGTGGTGCATACCACTATCCAATCTTATTGAAAGCTTCTTTTTCTTTCTTCGGTGCTCTTCTCCGCAACACTTAGGACAAGTTACAGCATAGGACACCCCGGTGCGAAGCCCATGGCCAAACACTGAGGTTATAAAGTTGGCCCTAATATCAAGAACTCTCTCTTCTTGTGTCATTTTCCATCCTAAGACCTGCAAGAGCAGTAACTAACGCATCTGCCATATCATAACACTTAGGATCCAAAATTTCAAGCCCTTTGCGGGGTCCGGACTTAAGTATTTTAGTAGGCCACTGAAAATCTGTGGAATTTTTGGCCCAATCCAACACTTTTTCTTTCGAATTCTCCCCTCGCTTAATTTTTATTTGAAGCGTTTTTCTTGCTTCGTTTACGTTCACATAAATTGGTTGGCGGCCGAACATTTCATATGCTATAAAACTTGTCATACCATTATATCGTGCCAGAGTATTAATCACTTGAGCGCTAGAAAATCCTCTCCGAAATCTTTGCAAATTTTGTTCTATAAAAATATGGCTGGGGCGAGGAGCATATTTGCTTGCTATCTCTGAAACTAAAAATTCTCTAAAATGTGCCGTTTTCTCAACAAGTGTGGTACCTATTGGAACGTGGGTAAGCAAATCAATTAATTTTCCGTCAGTGGTGATCAGTGCCACTCCGGTGCAACTCGTCGATATATCTAAACCTATAACGTAATCAGAAATCAAATTTCACCCTAAACATATATTTGTCAAACTCAGTTTTAAGAATTGGCTGAGCCAGCGTGGTTCGAGCAATAACGTTCATATTGTTGTCGTGAAACAAAATCGAGGAAATGCCCAATGCCGTACCTTCGTAATTAGCCGCGTAATTATCTCTGGTTCCAGGAGTAAATGTTGGATTCGAGCTCGAATTTAGCATGCCCTGTAATGCTGGTGCATTAACCTCTAAAATATGAATTGACTGTTCACCTCGCATGTCTATCTCAAATTGCTCTTTTCCAAAAAATGGAATAACTGGCGACGTAACAACAGAAACACCTTCCTGATAAACCGTATAACCTACCGCGGACCATGTTGCATGTTTTGATGATGCATCGGCCCTATAGAGTGTTCCTCTTCCATTATCCAGTATTCTCATAGACAAACTGCCGGTAGCATTCATCATACTGCCTGTAGTACCTGACAATGCTGTATCTAAAAATCTCATGCTTCCTGGCATAACTTGCTTGCCATAAAATAAATTGCTTGCATCAAAAAATACAACAGCATTCGAAGAATTATCCCGCGTACGTTGGAGTATTGTGTATCCAGAACCCGGATCAACACTTGGATCATCTGGGCTGGATCCCATAATTTCTTGTAACATCCCAGTTTTGGAAGTATCATCACTGCCATCGCTGTTCACTTGCAAAAGACCTTCAAAAACTGATGACGTTGGCATCAGGTTATTGAGACTCACTATTCCTAAATTTAAATTTCCTAAATCGTTAACGAACAGTGACATCTCAGAACCAGATGCCGGGCGCTGGGTCAGTGTACCACTCTTGAGCAGGTTCCAGCCAGGAATAAAGTTTCCGTTGTCGCTTGGCAGGACAAACATCTCGCGGGCGCGATGCATTTTATGATTAGGACCGATATCCAGCAAAAAAGCATCTGCATTATATGTTTCGGTAGACGTGTTTATCGTCGAGGCTGTCAAAAAGTAAAGTCGAGGATATTGCTTTTGCGAAAAATCGCGACAATAATTCTGCAAATTAATATCACGGCCGCGGACGCCATAGGCCAACTTAACATTAAACGGTTCTGTCGTGGCTTCGGTCGTGGCTTGGAATGGGGTTATCAAAACCTTTCGTTTTGGACTCTCGCGGACGAATAAGCCAGGAACATACATTACCATCCCATCAGAGATCTCAGTCAGACCAAATCTGGAGCCACTAAGAATTAGGTTGTCGGCAACTCTCTGGCTGTGAACTCTGACATCGTTGAGTTCTCCATTAAATCTAGATGCCGAAAGTGTCGTAGGAGGCGGTTCTGTCGAAGCACCTCCGCTGTAAACACCTTCGTTGGTACCAACGGCCGGATTAAAAAATCCAGACATATCTGCTGTGCCATCACCATTGTCAAATCTTGTGCCGACAAACACTGCATTAAAGGCGTCATATGTGGTATTCATAGACGCAGTACTGACAAAATACTCGGCATCAACATCTTCAATGCCATCAATAAAAAATGATCCAGTCCCGGAATTGTGATCGGCACCCCACGTGGCACAAATATTATGCCAATGATTAAGTTTTAGAACGTTGTCGGAGGAAACATAGATATAGTCTTGTGGATATGCACGATCATTGTTTGGCACGTTCAGATCAATGAGGCTAGGGGGAACGTCAACGCTGTGGCTCAATTGTAAAACAAACCTGAAGCCGTCAACTTTTCCGGTTGGATCTCGACTAGATCCAGTGACCACTGATAGTGCATAAGAAGAAGAGCGGAAAATTACAGTACCAGCAGTAAATGGTTGTGTGCCAACAACGGTTCTTGGAAGCTTCACGTTACACTGTAGTGTCATCCCAGTGACGCATTGGTAGTTATCCAATGGATCGGGGTAGATAAGGCAACTCGCGCTTGGAAAAGCAGATGAACTCACAAAATTAAAGCATTGATTGTTCATAAATGCCCACTCTAAATCTGGGCATTCTGTCTTGTACCTTGGCATCAAAACTTTTCTAAATACATTTTTACGAACGGTGTCGCTCGTAAATGTATTTGTAGGAATAAATCTTAAAACCTCGACATATTTCGATTGACGTGCTGCTTGACCGGCATCCGACACTTTTGTAAGATAATTCATAAAAAGCGATTGCAGGCTCTCACCAACACCACCTTCTAAACCTACGGTGGTAAGATCAGGTGTGGCCAGCCCGACAAGAGAGCCAGTAATTGCGTGATTTCCTTGATAACCGGTATCCAGCAACTCAATAGCCATCTTTTCATCAGCTGGATATATCGGAGGCTCAATACGAAGTCTCTCTCCGGAATAGGAACCCTTTGTCGTTGAATCGACACCAAAGGCCATCGCCTCATATAACGAAGTATAAATCGATTCCATCAGCTCGGTATTCGTTGCAAGAGCATCGGTACCAATTATTTTTGCTGTCGAACCCGTTTTTCCAACAGCATCGTCAGTCGTCGCGGAATAGACATTTCCTGCACCATCGATAAGCTCCAAAGTGCGGCCAGTTGGTATTTCGGTTCCATAGCTGGGACGTGAACCGGTGATGGAGCCGGATGCCGTAGAGCTGGCGATACCACTACCGGTGGCTGCAAGCCACGCCGCTTTTCGAAAGTCTTCAATAGAAGACGCATCAACCGGGGTATCAATAAATGGTCCCGACTTTGAGGCTTCTTTAAAAAATGGTGAAGACTGTGCTACAACACGGATACTGCCTGTTGTTCCACTGATAGATGATGAACTAAAACTACGACTTGGATGAAGAACCAGAGTCGAAGTGTCTATATTTGCCTTCGTAATACGTATAAACGACATGAACCATCACACCAACCCTAGAAATCCAACCTGACCCTGACGGTCAGGTCCTTCTCGTCATTTTTCTCTACCGGACGAGAAAGTTTTGCAACCGCGAGCAGTTCGTTGTTGCTGTTGTATAGACCAACTGTCGAAACAAACGTAAATGTGCGTTGGCCAGTGTCATCACCGGGTTCAATAACAATAATTTCACCTTCGGCATTTCGGAAAGTTGGATTTGATGAATAATTGAATTCATCTGCAGTTGCTCGACAGAAAAGAAGAGTTGAATTGATATTCGTCACATTCTGAAAAGTCGTCGCAGTAAACGAACCGGTCCCAAACCTTGTGGATGCAAGATGATCAACAATGTCATCAATCGACGCTGAAACGAGTAGATCGGGAATAAACGACGCACTCACATTATCGCAGCCTGATCCTGGCGGATAAACAGTGGCTGGTCGGCAAAAACCAAGCATTGCCTGCCCTGCCGTAACTGTAGAGTAGGGAGTAGCATTCATTGCACCAATCGCACCCGAAAGATGTTGATCGGGGCAGAAAACTTTTGCCATGTCAAATACACCGATACCGTAATCATACCACATCAAACCAACAGTCTTCGTCGTATCCGCGGTGTCCTTGATAAACCCGACATCACCACCGTAATACTTCAACTGCGTCGTAGAAGCACCCACGTCTGCGTAAATAGCACTACCAGAAACAGTGGGTCGTCTCAAGTTGGAGCCAGTATACGCATTCGCCGTAACTGCAGCGTTGACGACACCGGTGACATTATCAACCTCACTTCCATCAAGGGATGCCGATTGATACATTCTTATTGCAAATGTTTCTTTTCTGATCTCGTCACGAGCAAATAAACGCTTGAAATTAACAAACATTGCTTCTTCAATTCTGTCACCGCGAGATCCGGTAGAAATACCCGTTGATGAAGCTGCGGAATCGAAAACATTGACGCCTGGAGCGTAAAACGTACCATCAGCATCGCCTAACAAGAGCTGTGCAAATTGCTTATAGTTTTCAACCTTCTCTCTCATCATCAGCGATTGTGATGGAAACAAAAGCTTTCCATTTGAATCTACACCTGTTGAGGCGGATACCACAGTGCTGCCTGACTCGTACAAACCAACAGTCAGATCCAGAACAGCATTCGCAGTTTGGAGACTAAAGTCTTGATCGTACACCGTCTGGAAAAGTGATGACGTTACGCCAGGGCCCACCCCACCTGTAACAAACACTTGATATTTTTTTCTTGATGACGATCCAGAAATATCTTCTTGAATAACGTCAACCAATTGGCTTAATACGCTCGTCGATGTCTGAATATCGTCGGCGCCAATAGTTTTAAAAGTGGCCATCTACACAAACCTCATGTAACACTACTATTCTTATTAATATTAATTTGCTGCGTTACCAGCGCACCACTCGCAGTACCAGTGATTGTTAAAAATGTCCTAATAACACCAGAATTTGCAGACGTCGAATAGTAATTGTAGTAAGAATCAGAAAATGACCTTATCGCCACCCTAAATGTCGCAATAGAACCATTGCTGCCGTCTGAATTTGTTGCCGTCTGCCTAACTCTGACGGTGCTAATATAGTTTTGGCCGGTGGATGGGGTCGAAACATTGTTTTCGTATCCCGTCACCGAAACAAATCTATTATCATATTGAACTAGAAAACTTGAATCTCTCAAATCGACATCTATTGATGTGTTGTTTTGATTTGATTGTTTAACCTGAATGTCTGCCTGGGTCGGTGAACCGCCACGAACCATTGTTCCAGCACCATTGGTAAATGACGCCGCAAGTGTTGGCAGCACAGTAAGATAAGGATTTGCGACACTGATCATTCGATTTTTCAACCCAAGATCACTATTTGTTTGTGCCTCAAAAACAGGAGTATTTTTTTCAATTTTTTCCTTTCCAACCGTACGACCAAACTGTTTAATTATGTCATAATCAACTTCGTCGTCGCCGAATGAAAATCTCGTAACCTGAAATGATCCGTCATTTCGAGCAAGAAGCTGCCGACCTTTATCAGTCAAAACAGCATCTACAATAATATTATTTGTTGAATGATCTAAGAAACCCACTTTAACCTCTCCACCTATAAATATAGGACCGTTTCGTTTTCAGTAAATATAGCAATGACTTCATTCATTGACATTTATATCCACA
>Ga0163179_10002564_pt1 | contig 12598 bp, 14 predicted proteins | sample AtlANTMetagenome_FD_109643 | JGI IMG/M metagenome (GOLD analysis project Ga0163179, IMG submission 109643) | Marine eukaryotic phytoplankton communities from the Atlantic Ocean - Atlantic ANT 2 Metagenome | ecosystem: Environmental > Aquatic > Marine > Oceanic | place: North Atlantic Ocean...
CAAACTAACTGCAGCAATGCAACCTGAGTTTGAGGATGAGGAAGCAATTGATCCATTTGATTTCTGGCAAGGTGCTAACTTCAAGTTGAAGGCAAAGAACGTTGCTGGTTATAGAAACTATGATTCTTCTGAGTTCACTGCTGTCACTCCAATATTGGATGATGACGATGCATTAGAAGCACTCTGGAAGAAAGAAAGTTCTCTTCAAGAGTTTGTTGCTGCTGATCAGTTCAAGTCTTATGATGAGTTGAAGAAGCGTCTTGGTTATGTTCTTGGTAATAACACCACAGTTCGTGAAGATGTGGAAACTGTTGATGAAGATGCTGATCGTGGTTCAGCAGAACAATTAGTTACTGCTGCAGTATCAAAAACATCTACTGAAGATGAAGATGACACATTATCGTATTTTGCTCAACTGGCATCAGAATGATACAAGAAAGGGAGGTTAAACACCTCCCTTTTTTTATGGAATTGTAACTTTAGTATTTTCTGTTTTAATTACGTTTTCATCTACATATTGAGAACATCTAGAATAAATCATTTCAATTCTCATATCATTCAAGAATTGTTGTAGATACTCTTGTTTTAACATATGAATTGATCTTTTTTCATCATTCTTTCTTGTTTCATATTCATAGTTAGTAATATATCCGACAGGATTTAATGTATTATTATATACATCTGGATCTGGTATTGTGAAAGTAGAATCTACTACTTTACCTTTTGGTAGAATCAATTTACCATTCAAATCTTTTACTTCTTTTGTTTCCCAATGATGTACATCAGTTAAGGAATCTCCGTAAATATCATGAGAATAATTATACAAGTCTTTACTTGATAATGGCCATTCATCTCTTATATTAATAATACCTGCAGTAATAATAACAACATAATCTAATTCAGCATTACCATAAAATTCTTCGGCAACAGTATCAGGTCTTGCACCGTCTTTTATCTGGTACTTATTGAATAGTGTAAAAACATTTTGTAAGTCATCACGTATTTTAGATCTTCTGAAAAGATTCTTCACACGTATATAATCACCACATGCATGTTCATCCTTAGGTATGAATGATTGATAATCTAAATTTGGTAGTTCTCTAAAATATCCCATTTTAATAACCTACTGTGCTGTCTCTTGGTAATCCTGTAATTGGATCATCATAATCAATATCGTAAATTGGTTCAAGTTCTTTAAATGTTAAATCCATTATCATGGAAATCGGTGTTCCATCCTCATAAGTAGCATAATTACCTTCACCAGTATAATTCACTGATATATCTTGTAAGAAGCATTGTTTGAATTTATTCAAGAATCTATGTTCTGTGCTTCCTTGTCTATACCTCAATTCAAAAACATTTGGTGTTCTTAGAAATGTATTACTTTGATTTGTTTTTGGTGACATACCTTTCTTGAATGTTCTTATGATATTTTTAACTTGTTGCGATTCATCTATATTTCTTGGCATCATTTTAAATGAAAACTTGAATGCTCTTAAGGTAGGACCACCAAATAAAAGTTCCATATTTGGGTTAAATATTTCTCCCTGTTGTCTTTGTAATAATTGTTGCACTGTTATATTACCACCAAATATACCTACTGCCTGACCTGCTAAGTATTTGGTTATTAAATCTTGAGCATTTCCTAAGGTTAATCCAGAATCTTTTAGAGCAGATGTCATAGATTCTTTAAAATTATTTATTTGTGCATCTATATCACCCTTAGCAGCAGCTGCTCCTTTCATTAAATTTGCTGCACCAGCAGCTCCTGCTGCAGTAATACTATTCAGTTCATCGTCTTTATAACTAACAGCATTCCCATCTTGAATAGTTGATGGTATTGGTAATAGTACCGTGCTTATAGGTCTTTTAGTACTATTTCTTCTGAATCTATCTCTAGGATTACTTAAAAGTGATATTGGGTTAAACGTAGTTGACCTATTAAATTCAATATCACTATCAGCAGGACTTCCTCCTCCAAGAGGAACATATTCCTGCACATCTACTTGCAGATAATCAGTTTCTTCTGTAAATATTTTTAATGGATAGCGAAGAACAGTTTGTGGCATTATATTCTTTTTTATCTATTTATGAGAATTTTAGAGAAAGGTATTGCATCGAGGTCATTTAGCTCATCATCATATACTTGATAGAGTCCTCCTGCTACTTCACTCCATGTATATTGTCGAGGTTGATTCCAATGAAAGTTGATTCCACGGAATCCCCATTCTAAAACTTCAGTGACTGCTACTAATGGATTTTGATCGTATCTAATGTTAGGTGTTTTTGGATTATAAACAAATACATAAAAATTACCTACCTCTGGAACTTTATCACCTTCACTTAGAACACTTATAATTTCAAACATTAAATCATCAGCATCTTCAGTTCCAATTAGATTGTTTCTTATAGATCTAATACGACTCATTATTTGATACCTAATTCATTCTCTGTTAGCACTTTGAATTCCCACTGCCTATCTTCACAGAATTCTTTTGCTGCTTCCCATTTTGCTTGATTTCTGGCATATTCACAAACTTGATATACATATGATTTCGTTTTTCTTTTTTGTACTTTTGGTTCTACACATTGCTTTTGAGGTTTTATTTCAATTATCATTCTCTTAATTTTTCCTGTGCTCTCTTTGACTTTAATATAGAAATCTGGAAAGTATCTATGATATCTATTATCAATAGGTGAACGATATGGAACTATTACTTCTTCACTTCCCCATTCAAGAATATTTGAATTACTATCACAATATTTCATGAATTTTAGTTCCCATAAAGATCTATAAATGATGTTTGTGGGATTACCTCTATACTTGGAGGGAACTGAGGGTCTATATTTACCTTTATAAGCCATCTAAATAACTAATAATATAAAGAATCTTATAAGGTATTTAGAGTGGCGAATAGGCTTGTACAAAAAATTACGATGAATCAGGTGCAAGATCTGGTTGGTAAGATCTCACAATCCAATCAATATCTTGTAAGTTTTTCTGCATTAAAACCTGAAATATTACAATATTTGGGTGGATATCTTGGAATAAACAATCCAGGTACTTTTCTATCAAGAAAGAGTGGTCTTCTTTGTTCTGAGGCAGTATTACCAACTACATCATATGCGACTGGTGAAGTGAAAGATAATTTTATGGGAGTACCTCAAGAGTTTGCACATACTCGTTTATATACTGATATTGATTTTACTTTTTATATTGATACTGATTATACTAACCTAAGAATTTTTGAAGGTTGGATGGATTTTATTTCAAGTGGATCTCATAATCAAGTTAATGAGTTGCGTGAAAATTATTATAAGAGATATAGATATCCAGATGATTATAAAGTTCAGACAATGTTTATATCCAAGTTTGAGAAAGATATTACATCTCAGATAGATTATCAATTTATTAATGCTTTTCCTAAGACTATGACTACGATTCCAGTATCATATGGAGATGCTGATTTATTAAAAGTTAGTGTTACTTTCAATTATGATCGTTATATTGTAAATCCTAGAGGAAGTTATATTACTTCTCCTAATCTAAGTGAATTTGATGATATACCACGTACATTCCTTGATACTAGGTATAGTAGATACGCACAGAGTTTATTTAATCGTGGTACAGATGCTTCTGAGACTGAATTATCTAATAGTCTTCCCGATGCTGTTGAGGGTGGTTATACTATTAGTAGAGAAAATCTTACCACAAGTCAGAATGTAAGACTTGATAATTTAAAGTATGGAAATACATTTCCACCAGGTTCTTTTTAAAAAACCCTCCTATATAAATTACGACTTGTTATTAGCTTATTATGCCTTTACCAAAAATTAATACCCCAACATTTGAGTTGGTATTGCCTTCTACTGCAAAGAAGATTAAATATCGTCCTTTTCTAGTAAGAGAAGAAAAGATATTAGTCATGGCAATGGAATCTGATAATATGAAGCAGATTACTTCTGCCATTATTGATATATTAAATAATTGTATTCTCACCAGAGGTATTAAGGTTGAAAAACTTTCTACTTTTGATATTGAATATTTGTTCTTGAATGTACGTTCTAAATCAGTCGGTGAGACAGTAGAAGTGAATGTGACGTGTCCTGATGATGGAGTGACACAAGTTCAGATGGAAATTGATATTGATTCTATCAAAGTTCAGAAAGATAAGAAACATACAAATATTGTCAAACTTGATGATAATCTTTCAATGAAATTGAAATATCCATCTATGAATGAGTTTATTGAAAATAATTTTGATGCATCTGATACTAGTAGAAGTGAAGTTTCTCAGTCATTAGACATGATTACTTCATGTATTGATATAATATACAATGAAGAAGAAAGTTGGAGTTCTTCTGATTCTACTAAGAAAGAATTATCAGAATTTATTGAACAGTTGAATACAAAACAATTTAAAGATGTAGAGAAATTCTTTACAACAATGCCCAAACTTTCACATACAGTTAAGATAAAAAATCCTAAGACTGGTGTTGAAAATAAAGTCGTATTGGAGGGATTAGCAAGTTTTTTCAACTAAGTATGGCTCATACAGATCTTGAGTCATACTATAAATTAAACTTTGCCTTGATGCAACACCATAAATACTCATTAACAGAGCTCGAAAACATGATTCCTTGGGAACGAGAAGTTTATATTTCTCTACTCAAACAATATATTGAAGAGGAAAATTTAAAACAACAGCAACAACAAAGTGGCTAACGTAACAAGTTCAGGAAATACAACTATTAAACCCACAATAAGTGCTGCAAAATTTATGGGTTCATCTCATGCAGCTGGAAGTGCTTTAGAGAATCAGATTGCAAATATTAATTTATCACTCAGTACTCTTGCATTAAAAATAAAGAAAAATTTTGAGAGTATAAATTTACTTGCAGAAACTATACAAAATGCAAGTTTACATTCTCATACTGACAATGATGATAGTGATGGAGATAATAAAGATAATATAAGTAATGATGATAATTCAAAATTAGATGAAATAAATAGCATTCTTTTGGATATTGGTAATGCAATATCATTAGATTTTGCGAATCGTATTACAGAGAATAAAGAAGATATTAGTGATACAAAAAAACAAAAATCGAAAGGAAAATTTGGAAGAGCAGAAAGTGGAATAGAGAAACAAAAACAAAAGAAAGCAGGAAATATATTTACAAACACTGCATCTAAGGTTGCTTCTCCTTTCTCAGGTATTTTTGGTAAATTATTACAATTAGGTGGAATATTAGGTACTGGAGCATTAGCTAATGCTGCATTTGATTGGTTAAAGAATGAAGAAAATCGAGAAAAAATGTCAACATTTTTTAAGATAATTAAAAAGAATTGGAAATGGATGTTAGGTACTGCTGGAGTTTTAATAGGAATTGGATTACTTTTAAAGGCTATTGCAGCAATAAAAGTTATAGGAGCTGTTTTGGCAGCATTAGCTAATCCTGTATTTCTTGGAGTATTAGCTATTGCTGCTTCTGGAATGGGAGCAAAATGGATGTTAGATAAGGTTAATGAATATTATGCTGATGATCCTACAGGAAAGAAAAATTTTGTCGGTGCTCCAATACCAGGTGCTCCAAAAGATGCTAATCCTGGTGATTATTTTCAAGATAATAAGGGAAAATATTGGATAAAGCAAGATTTTGATTCATCTAATGGTGGATGGAGTGGTCCTAGAGATAAACCACCATCCAAACGGACATTAAAATTTACAGGAGGTGTAAATTTAACAAGCGGTTCTATTAATAAAGTAGATAAGGATATTAAGGTAGATACGATTTCAAAAAAATCAGGAATGAATTTTATACCAATTAATCTACCGACAATTACTAAAAATCAACCACAATTACCATCAATATCATCTGTAGCAACTAATGTTTTACACATTTCTTCAAAAAATGTGAGTGATCCTTATAGACAGTTGACTCCAGATATTTACGGGATATACGTATAAGATATGGCATTACCACTCTTAGCATTAGGAAAAATAGTATCAGGTGTAGTAGCAGGAACTGCAAAAGGACTTACTGTTGCTGGAAAAGCAACTGCAAAAGGATCTAAGGTAGTAGGAAGAGCAGCAGGAAAAGCAGCATATGCTGGTGGAGAATTGGTTTATGATGTGGCTTCTGCTGCTAAACAAGAACTTATTAAGGGTATAAAAGCAACTCCAAATGCTTTAAAAAAAGCAGCAAGTTCTACTAGGAAGATTATGTCAAATTTTGGCAAACGAATGTCTAAGAGAAAGACTAGTGGTGGTATTGAAAAGTTAAAAAGAAATTCTGAGAAAATTAGAAATAAACTTAATCGGGACGTTAAGAAATTAAAAAAACAACGTCTTGATAGGGATCGAATACAAAGAAATGTTCTTGAAAGAGGTGAAGTAAGAAAAATGGAAAAAAATATTGAATCTACTAAAACTCCAACAGGAAAAAAAGTACAATCTGTATTAAAAAGTCCTCTAAATATCATTGATAAATTATTCGGACTTGGTGGTATATTACTAACTGGTATTATAGTTAATTCTATAGAGGCTATCATTAACAAATGGAAAGAATTTAAAGAAAATAATAAAGGAATATTTGATTTTCTTGGTAAGATAATAAATGGAGTTGCTGATTTTTTAGGGGGTGTAAAAATTAGTAAATTAAAAACAGAAGGATTGGAAATGGATGAATTCGCTGTATTTAATGAAGAAGGAGATATTATAGGTGGAAAACTTCTAGTAGTAAAGAAAACTGTTGATGGATTTGCTACAATAATATCAGCAATAAATAAGGCATTAAATATGTTTAAGGGTGGAAATCCTGATCAGAATGTTGATAAATCTATAAAAGCGGTTGGAAGAGAGGAAACTCTTAATTTATTAAATAAGGAGCAAGAAGAGAAAAAGAAAGAGGGAAATAGATTTACTAGATTCTTTAATAGAGTTATAAGAGGTGAGGGTGCAGAGTATAAAGAGCAACAAATAAGAGTAAAAACTGGTGAAGATCGTGGATATGGATTTTTTAGACCAATAACACCAATAAAGAAAGATAATAGTATAGGAGATCAATCTTTCAATACTGATGGAGATACTACACTTATGATTGCATTTCAAAAAGAAATAGAATATGTACCATTTCCAATAGGAAATTCTGGATCTTCTGGGGGATCATCAAGTTCTAATCAATCCCAAAAACTATCATCTATATGGAACACGTAAGATAAATGGCAAAAGCAGCACAAGCATCAATTTATGAGGTTCTTACTATCAATAAGAATGGTAAAGAAGTTAATCTTCAAGGAAAGACTACGAGTTTTGATTATTATGAAAGTGTATTATCTCCTAATGTAACAGCATCATTTACATTTGTAGATACTGGTGGTTCGGTGGCATATAATAATGATTATGATAAACAAGAAAGAATAGGTTCAGTATATAATGCACTTCCTATCACTAGTGGAGAGGAACTTAAGTTTAGAATAAGAAATAATAATTCAGGTGCTCTTGATTTTGAAAGAAATCCACTCATTGTTAATAGTGCATCAAATTTAAATCAAACTTCTCAACAGAATGTAATTCTTATTAATTTAATATCTCAATCATCAATTACTAATCAAAATTCTGTAGTATATAAAAAGTATAATGGAAATATTGGAAATACTGTTGGAAACATTATAAAAGAATATTTGGGTACAGAACAAAATAAAGTAAGGATTGATGATACTAGTAATGATTATTCTTTTACTGGTAACAGTCAATCTCCTTTTGAATTGATAATGTGGTTGGCAGCAAAGTCTGTACCATCTGAAGGTAATGCTGGATTTTTCTTCTATGAGACGAGAACAGGATTTAATTTTAGATCTATTGATTCTTTAATTTCTCAGGAACCAGTAGCAACTTATTATAGAACAGGTGGATTCGCAGCTAATGTGGATAATAGTGGAAATGATTTTAAAATTTTATCTTTCTTTATTAGTAAGAATCAAAATTTCCTCAATACTTTAAAAACTGGTGTTCTAAATTCACGTAACATCTATTTTAATCCTAAAACATTTGAAGAAGTTGAAAAACCATTTGAATTTACTGAATTAGTGAAATCTTTGGGTAAGGATGTAGAAGAACCAGAAGTAGATACTGATCTTAGTAGTGGAAAATTTACTAGAACTCATTTTGATATTCTAGATATTGGAACGCATAGTCCTGAAATTGCAGGTTCTGATAATAATGATCCAATTGGTTGGCAAGCACAATCTACAATGAGATATAATATATTATTCAGTCAAGTGTTAAATATGCAAGTACCTTGCAATATTAATTTGAAAGCTGGTGATACCATTAACTGTAATTTTGAAATCGTTACACAAAGTAGTAAAGAACAAGGATCTGATGATCCAGTACAAAGTGGAAAATACTTGATTGTTGATTTATGTCATCATTTTGATTCTACTACATCTATGACTTCAATGACTTTGGTTCGTGATTCTTATGGACTATACTCTAAAAATAGCTAATGAAAAATAATTTAGGAACAATCGGTAATTATAAATGGTTCATAGCACAAGTTGCTACGGATCAAAATGAGGCTGTTAAAGAAGGTACATGGGATGATACTCATGGAGATCGTGTAAAAATAAGAATACCTGGGAAACATCCAAAAACTAATGATACTCTTTCTGATGATGATTTACCATGGGCAATCGTTGCTAAACCAACTTTACATGGAAATAGAAATTATGTATCTAGTGGTATATGGGGTGGTGAATGGGTAATAGGATTTTTTATGGATGAGGGAGAACAACAACCTGTTATTACTCATGTTCTTGGTAATAATCAATCAGAATATGAAACTAATAAATCAAATATGATGAAAAGAGTAAATAGATATAATTCTGGTATGAAACCAGGTAAACATCAACTTACAACAGGAAGTAAACCATCAGGACAAACAGAAATTAATAATGAGGATTTTTTAAATATGGAAGTTCAGGTTCCTACTACTGATAGAGATATTATACCTACTCCTTATATCGATGAATCAGCAGGTACAACTGTCAATCTTAATCCTTCTCTATAAATAACCGTATACAATTATAATATAATGACAGTAAACAAACAATCATCAAAAGATTCTTCTAAAAAGGGTGCTTCTTCTAGTGAAAATTATGGATTTTCTCAGCAAGTTCAGAAATCAAGAATATTTGCTGATGCATTAGTAGATACTGGAGATCCTTGTGGTAAAACTGAATTGGGTAAAATTACTGGTGCACTACGAAATTTTTTCGATCAGTTGAAGAAGATTAAAAAATATGGTAAGATGTATGTGGATGAAGTATTAACTGATCTAAGGAATATAAGAAGTTTGATTAAGGATGTTTCGAGTATTATTGCTGCTGCTCTCAGAACAATTGTTCAAAGATTACGTAATTGGATAATAGGTAAAATTAGAAAAGTAATTCAGTGGATAGTTGATAAAATTTTTACTACACTTGCCAATACTATAAAAAACACCATAGTTCAGCAAATCCTAAATTTAATTATATGTAAATTTACTGAGATATTAGATGGTCTTGTTGATTTTGTATCAAATTTTTTAAGTGAGTTAGTAGGTAAAGTTGTAAATATTCCTCTTTGTGCAGCACAACAATTTGCGAATTCATTAATTAACAATTTAGCAGCAAATATTGACAGAGCATTGGCTCCAATTTTAGATGGAATAGAAGATCTTTTAGGTGGAATTGGTAAAATTGCAGGTTCAGTTTTTTCTGCTATTGATAAAATTCTTGCATTTGAGTCATTTTTATGTTTAGAACCAGAATGTCCAGAGATTACCGAGATTAATACAAATCCTTCAGATGATGCAGCATTTCAAACTGCTAAGGATAATTTTGCAGGTTTTATAGAAGTACCATCATCCTCTGAAGTAGAAGATTCTATTGGTCAATGGACGGAGGGATTTTCAATTTTTGGAGAAAAAATAGCAGATAGTCCAGATAGTGGACTTACTTGTGATACAAATCCATATAGGTGTGGACCTCCAACCATTGAAATTTTTGGTGGTGGTGGATTAGCAGCTGCAGGAAGTGCCATTGTCGATCATTTAGGGCATTTAATAGGAGTTAATTTAGATAATGGTGGATCAGGATATACCACTCCACCATTTGTTGCTATTATTGATAATTGTGAACATGGACAAGGTGCATCCGCATATTCTGAAATTAATAATGAAGGAGTAGTAGTAAGAATTATTGTAGTTACCACTGGGAATGGATATGATAATCAACCTACTGGTGGTACTGAATTTGATGATGTTGTTGATGATGATGTTGATGATATTGATGTTGTTAGTGGTATAATATCAGATTATAATGTATGTTTGGATGGTTTTGAAATTATTTCAACAGGAATTGGTTATTCTCCTACTGATGAAATAACTATTACACCTGATATACCTAATTTAGAGGTGAGTGTGAGTATGAATGAGCAAGGACAGGTTATTGAAATGCAAATTTTAGATAGTGTTTGTGGTATAACTGAGATGCCAGATATTGATATAAATAGTTTGACTGGAGCAGGGTTAGAAGTCAGACCAATATTATCATTTAATAGAATTATAGATGATGATTCTCCTGAAAAAATTTCTGATAGAGTTGTCGAGGTTCCTATTGGTACTGATGAAGATGAAATTAGAATTCTTGCTCAACAGAGAAATATAGTTCGTGTTATTGATTGTGTGTCTTAAATTATGAGTAAAGTTTTTCAACCAGAACATGTAGTAACTGATAATCCTCATGGAGCTATGGTGTATGGTCCCATAACGACAGAAAATGATGATGATGGGACTAGATATGTACAAACAATTAAAGGTGGACATACCATTATAGTAAATGAGAATGGTAATAAATTAGATCATACTCCTGGCACACACAATGAACTTTGTGGTACGGGTCTTGTCAAAGGTACTAGTAATACAGATGCTCCAAATGAGGCAGTAGCAAAGGCAATAGTTGCTAGACATGGAGATATAGTTATGGTTGCAGAGCATGGAAATATAAAATTAAAGGCACAAAATATTTGGATTGAAACGGGTGGAACTAAAAATAAGGGTAATTTTTTAGTAAAATCCAATGGACATATTGCAATGACTGCTGGTGAGAAAACAACTTTTGCTGGAACAAAAATTTGTATGGTAGGTAAGGATCAAATTACTTTAAGTTCAGGTGGTAGTATAGATTTATTATGTAGTGAATTAAATAAATCATCTCCATTGGCAAGTATCTTTGATATTTTTACAAATATGAGTCTAGCAAGTTTATTAAGATTAGTTAATAAAGAGTGTGGTAATCAAGTATGACATTAGATAAAGTAAATTTTAATAGTACAGATACTTATAATCCTATTTTAGGAAGTTCTTTAGAAGTACCTAGATTCTTCTGGAAACCAGGAACAGCAGCTTCCTATAACCATCATGTTGGTAAAACATCGTTTACGGGACTATGGCAAGGAGTTTTAATGGCAGGAATGAATCCTGACTCTCCTTTTTCTTATCTTGGTTCTCCTGGTAATATAAATCTACATTGGCCATCTATTACTACTTACTTTGGTCAACATACTGTAATTGGTAGATCTACTGTTCTTGGAATAGAATTTCGAACTGCTGTTGCTGCAAATACTATAACTTCTCCTGGTCCTACTACGATAACAGGATCATTTGTTACTATAGCTGCAAAAGCTGCAACTATAACTGGTGCTAAAGTATTTGGAGCAGGTGCATCTATGACATGGACTTCTCCAGCAGGATTATTAGCAGGATTTTGGACATTTAATGGAATACCATTAGCTCTCCTTCATGCTCATTCTGATAGAATTTTAAAAGATAATATAGAACCAATACAAACACCCCTCAGTAAAATTCTTAAATTGCAAGGTGTTTCTTTTAAATGGAGAAAAGATACTGCACCATCTTTAGCAAAACAATTTAGTGGAGATAATATTGGACTTATTGCACAAGATGTTGAAGAAATAGTTCCTGAAGTAGTGGTTGATACTAAAATGAAGGACGATAAAGATGAAACTAAAGACGTAAAAGGTGTTAAATATGAGAGTCTAGTTGCTCTTCTTATAGAGGGTATAAAGGAACAACAGCAACAAATTGAACAATTAAAACAAAGAGTATCTGATTTAGAATAATGAAAGACGAAGCACGATTAGCACTTGATAGTCTAACAAAAGAGAATGAAAAATTGGGTAAGGGTGGAACTGATGGTTCTCCTGATATTACCCCTGTTAGAAATTATGAAAGAAGAAATGTAATACAGAATGATGATGGAACTTGGGGTGAAACCATTACAGAAGAAGAATCTCCTGTAAGAAAAGATGTTGAACAACGTGCTAGTGAATTAGAAGGTTTTGAAATTGATGCTGCTAATTATGAAAATCTAGCTAAAATTGGAGATAATAAAGTAATTCAAATTCTAGTTGAAATTAATGATAAAAAGGCAGGAATTATTACTACAGTTAATGCAGCAGTAAGTGCTGGATGCTCTGTTCTTACAGGTAATGGTCTATGGGGAAAAAATGGAATAACTGTAGGTGGTGTA
>Ga0163179_10002565_pt1 | contig 12597 bp, 15 predicted proteins | sample AtlANTMetagenome_FD_109643 | JGI IMG/M metagenome (GOLD analysis project Ga0163179, IMG submission 109643) | Marine eukaryotic phytoplankton communities from the Atlantic Ocean - Atlantic ANT 2 Metagenome | ecosystem: Environmental > Aquatic > Marine > Oceanic | place: North Atlantic Ocean...
CTGTTCTTGTAAGGATATCTGTGTGCTTGCTGCTTGCTTACATAATTTTGTTAGTTTTCTATCCAATGGCATGGAGAGTGTAGCAGATAATCCTACGTTGAATGATTGATTTGCTCTCATGTCTGTACGTACAGGTTTGAACCATGTTGGATCCATAGATTGATTCGATACTGCATCTGGCACACCATCAGGACCATCTATATCCATCGTGATTTCCATATTAGCACCATCCTCAAACCATCTTACAGTGTCACCATCTGCGTTGGTATAGGTACGGTCATCATACCATGTCTCCCAAGGATAGTTCTTGACCGTAACTGTTTGTTCGGTTACCAACCCCGTAAGGTCAGTCGTATTATATTGTGGTTCGTTATAAAAATCTTCCCAAGGATCTTTTCTTGAGTCACTAAACTGTACATAGGGTGTAAAGTTAGCAGTAGCCCCTTGACAACTTATTTGATTACCATAAGTATTTGTTATGTATGGACCTTGTAAAACCTGTATAGCTTGGTTAGTTACCGAGCCAGATGAGTTGGCGATTGGATTTGCAGTTGCCGATACTCCACCAACACCTTGTGCTAGTACTGTATTGGGACTTATAATACTACAAAGAGTGGTTATTGTGTAAAGGTACTTGTAGTATCGGTTATGCTTTCTATGACTGTCGTTCTTTGTATTATTGTTTGATTTGAGAGTCCAGGTCCAGAATAACTTTGGGAAAATTGGAAGGCTCCTCCTGGTGTTGACAGAGTAAATGCTCCCTGATTGTTCAGATCTAGTGAGTCGAAGGAACTTGTTACTGTCCCCGTTACCTCTCCGTCTGCTGTCGGATTTACTGTCACTGTTGATTTGTTTACGCCAGGATTGATTGCGGATCCGTTGTAATCCACACCTACCCCCGTTACTGAATACTCCCATCCTGTCCTATAGTCCACTGAATTAATAGTTTCTGTCACGGTTGAGGTAGTTTCCGTGTGGCTGGTCATAGATCCCTGTGTAAAATTAGGGACCACTGGGACTGCCTTTACCTCATTTGTGGGAAAGAGGATGAGAAGTAGTACTAAAACCCTTCTCATCTTACTTAATTGACTGACAATTCTGTTACAAACTGACCTGTAGTTAGAGTACCTGTTCCACCACCAACTGCTGTTATAGCATGTGCTTGGGTTATAGTACCAGTACCAGTTCCACTACCAACACCTGTTGATGTTTGATCAGAGTATGCACTAACAGCACCTAAACTTGGAGCAGTAGTTACAATAGCATCACCTTCAATGAATGATTGTGAAAAACTATACGCTCCGCCAGCTGAAGTCTGTGTTGCTGTAGCAACTGATCCTTGACCAACTCCGTCAGTCAATGTGCCTAGTCCACCAACGTTACCGTCAGCAGAGTTACCACCACCAACGTCCAAAGTTACACCAGAACCTGAGGAAGTATATGTACTACCTATTCTAGAAACCTGTGTTGCAGCAGCGTTAGTTTGTAATTGGATGCTAGAAGTCATCCTATGTGTCAAGTCAGCTTTAGCACTGCTACCAAATGCAAATAATATAGAAGATAATAAAAGAAATCTTCTTAGCATTTCTTAATTGTCATTTTTTTTATTTAGCACACATAACCCAAATTTTAACTTGACATGTATCACATGACACTATATAATATTTGAAAATACATGATCATATGAAAATCTTTCTTGATACTGCTGATACAAACATCATCGAGAAGCATTACGCCACGGGGTTGATAGATGGTATCACTACTAACCCAACTCTTATAAAGAAGAGTGGAAGAGATCCTGAAGATGTATACAAACAACTAATTGACCTTGGTATTCCAGATATCAGCATGGAAGTCGTTGGTAATAAAGAGCAGATGCTCTGGGAAGGTCGTAGACTTGCTAATAAATTTGGTAAGAATGCAACTATCAAAGTGCCATGCACACCTGATGGACTATATGTATGTAAAGAATTGTCAAGATCTTTAGTCAAGGTGAATGTAACTCTTATATTTTCAGTAACACAGGCAATACTTGCTGCTAAGTCGGGTGCAACATATGTCTCACCATTTGTAGGTAGAGTAGATGACAATTCCTTTGGTGGTCTATGTCTTATAAAAGATATTGCAAACACATATGCCAAACAGAACTGGAAGAGAACTGAAATACTAGGTGCTTCTATAAGAAATGTAAGAGATGTTGGTAGAGCATTTGAATACGGTGCTAGTATATGTACTATACCACCTAAAGTATTTGAAGGTATGTACAATCACATACTCACAGATAAAGGGTTAGAATTATTTGATGCAGATTGGAGAGCAGTGAATGATAATATCTCGCAAGTCAACTAGAGACTTCTCTGGTGTAGATAGATATAAAAATTTACTAGAGAAAAAATACTCTGCCAAACCAGGTCAGACAGTTGTAAACAATCTTACAGGTGAAGACCGTGTATCTTTATTGTTAGCTTGTGCTGAACTTGGTTTGGTTACTATTATATGTGAGGTATCTCTTTTCACAGAAAAATTATTTTATGAAAAAAGATATAGTATACCGTTTTATGTACCAAAAAAAACTGATATAATAGGAAGGATTGATTATTACTTTGGTGATGATTCAATCTATTCAAATTTATCAGAACATATAGTAGATGAAATTGGTTGGACTGATGATGAACCTAACAATAAAATTTTAGCATTACCTAGTAGTATCTTGATTAGATCTGCTACCGATTCTAAACTTATAGAACATACTCATGAGTATATGTTTTCCTTAGGTCAAAGGAACTCTAAACTATTAGAGGGTAATGTTCAAATAGAAAAAAATATATTTTTTATGCTTGCAGCATTGATATCTGATGCCAATATACAATATGAATATGATGTTACTACTGATATTATTGAGTCTACTGTTCTAAGAAAATGGATTGGTAATGTGGAGATAGGCACTCCTATTTTTATAAGGGATAAGAATAATAAATTAGTTGAGGTTGATGACTATTATGGTGTTGAGATTATTGATGATAGACCTTATATGCTAGTGCCAGTTTATGATGTGGTTGGTACTATGGATGAAAAGTATGAGCAATTGGATGATGGTAGTTATAAGTGTGTGGGTAAACATGATAAAGTAATAATAAATAATCACGAGTTATACTTAGAACACTTAAATCGAATTGCGAATGAGTACGTAAGAAATTGTACTTTAGTCTATGATTCTGTATATGAAAAAGTATATCTAGCAGTGTGGGAGGATCAAGAAGATCTCCATCACAAAGTAATGAAACTACACTATCAGTTTGAAGATAGATTTGACATATCAAGATTTGCATTGTTAGATTATGATTTATTTTCAGTCAACAATATTATAGATCAAGAAGCAATTAGAGATTATTTCAGGAACAAATAATGGAATGGAATTTACGCTGCAGATGTGGCGAACTGTACAAGTCGTCTAGTAATATTCAGACTTGTAGAAAATGTAAAGCAAAAATTTATCCTGTGCCTGAGTGGCTTACACCAGAGGACAGAACCTTTCAGGAACAAAGGAGTAATAGAAAGGTACGTAAGCTTGACTTTGAGGTACGTTGATCTTATAATATAAGTGTCACTTACAATGAAAAATGGCAAGGGGTCAGTTTCTAGCACAATTCAAAAACAATACACATGAACTTATAGCAGCAGTGGAGGGTAGTAGTGATCTGGAATATGATCATCCTGAACTGTACAAAAAAATCTATGAGTATTACAAAGGAAGAGAAGTTTATCTTTACAATGATAAAGAAAAAGATTATAATATAATTATAGATGAAGTGGAGTATGATCTTATGAATGCAGGGGTGATGGCATGAGCATAAAACGTGAACGTCCTTGGGGATGGTACAAGTGCATCTGTAGAGGTGAGAACTATGCAGTCAAAAAGATTTGGGTAGCACCTAACCAAAGACTATCATTACAGTATCACAACCTACGTGCAGAACACTGGACTGTTGTGAAGGGTAGTGGTCTTGTTACACAAGGTACTCTTGAAAGAGCATGTAAACCAGGTGATACCTTTGACATAGGTATAGAACAAACACACCGTCTAGCAGGTGGTGATAAGGGTGTACTTATTATTGAAGTACAACGTGGTACATGTAAGGAAGATGATATTATAAGACTGGAAGATGACTATGGAAGAGTCGAACCAAATAATATATACGCTACAATCAATGAGTATGGTACAGAATGACTTACATTGTTACTGGTGGTGCAGGTTTTATAGGTAGTAACTTTCTACATTATATCAAAAGTAAATGGGAAGAAGAGATTGTTGTATTGGATAATCTATCTTATGCTGCTGACCTTGAGTTTATACCCAAAGACAAGCAGTTTACTTTTGAGTGGTGTGATATATCTAATGAAGATCAGGTCAACTATCTTTTCAAAAAATATAAACCAACCAAAGTATTTCACTTTGCTGCAGAGAGTCATGTTGATCGTTCAATAAACAACTATCGACCATTCTTAGAATCAAATATTATAGGAACTATCAATCTACTCAATGCTAGTAGGGATGTGCAGAAGTTCCATCACATTTCTACTGATGAAGTGTACGGATCACTGGAGTATGATAGTGCAAATCTATTCACAGAGGACACACCATACGATCCTAGAAATCCATACTCTGCAACTAAAGCAGGGTCAGATCATTGTGTGACAGCATGGCATAACACCTATGGCATTCCTTATCTTATTACTAATTGTTCAAACAATTATGGTCCACACCAGCACATCGAAAAACTCATACCGTTAGTGATAACAAATGCATTGAAGGATGAGGTAACATATATGCATGGTGGTGGACATCAGATAAGAGATTGGTTACATGTGCATGATCATTGCAGAGCATTGGTAATGCTAGATGATGCAGAGATAGTAGATGAGAAGTATAATATAGGTGGTTCCTGTGAGATCAGGAATATTGATGTGACTAAGTTGATCTTGGCACACATGAATAAACCCAATGATCTTATTGGCATATCACATGATAGACCAGGTATAGACAAGAGATATGGTATGGATCATTCTAAGATAACTGAAGATCTAGGATGGAAACCTGAAGTAGATTTTGACTATGGTCTTAGAAGTACAATTGCATGGTATCTGGATAGACTAACATGATTTCTCTTTATGGACCAGGTTTTATTGGTAGAAATTTCTATCACATGTACGAACCTGAGGTTGAGATAGTAAACAAAGATGATCGTAAGCCTAAGAGCGATGATATCTTGTATACTATATCAACAGTGGACAATTATAATGTCCATGATAATATAACACTTGACGTTGACACTAATTTACATGTTCTTTGCGAGGTACTTGACCACTGCAGGTCAGAAGACATCACCTTCAACTTCCTTTCTTCTTGGTTTGTCTACGGAAAAGGAATCACACCAGCATCAGAAACTACACCGTGCAACCCACAAGGGTTCTACTCAATCACAAAGCTTTGTGCAGAAAATCTTATCAGGTCTTTTGCACAGACCACTGGGATGAAGTATAGAATCCTGAGACTATGTAATGTCATGGGACCAGGTGATAGAAAGGCAAACCGTAAGAAGAATGCTATTCAATGGATGATCAATGAGTTGAAAGCAGACAGAGATGTCAAGATGTATGATAACGGATCACACTGTCGTGATATAATGCATGTAGATGATGTGTGTCGTGCTATCAAACTTGTCATGGATGCTGGAAACTATAATGAAACATATAACATTGGGTCTGGTGAACCTACCAGTGTTAGTGAGATCATGACGTTAGCAAAGATGTTCACTAGATCGAGAGGTGAACTACTAAACATGGATCCACCACAGTTCCATAAGAATGTTCAGACACAGAACTTCTGGTTAGACACAAGTAAACTCACACTGCTTGGATTTACACAACACATTACTAATGAATTTTTAGTCAAGGATTTATGTATAACCTAAAGGATCAAGTTTCTAATTTTGTATTTCAGTTGCAGAATACAGGTAACTATGACATCATGCCATACCTACCTAATCGGAACTGGAAACCTGGTGATCCAATATATTATTCTGGTCCTTACTGGGATGATCAAGAGGTAACTGCTGCTATTACTACCTTGTTAGGTGGTAAGTGGTTACCTGCTGGTGAAGAGGTCAATAAGTTTGAACGTGCATTTGGTAAGAGGTTTGGTCACAAGCATTCTGTCATGGTGAACAGTGGATCATCTGCTAACTTGGTGATGATTGCTGCACTGAAGAAGTACTTTGATTGGCAAGATGGCGATGAGATATTAGTGTGTGCTTGTGGTTTCCCCACTACTATCAATCCTATAATTCAGAATGGATTGAAACCTGTCTTTGTAGATATAAACATGGATGATCTCAACTGGGATCTTGACATGCTTGAGTCTAAGATTACTGATAGGACAGTTGCTGCTTTTAGTTCACCCGTCCTTGGAAATCCCTACGACTTTGATAAGTTCCTTGACATTGTTGATAGGCATGGACTTAAGTACATTGCTGACAACTGTGACTCCCTTGGAAGCAAATGGAGAGATGAGTTTCTCACCAAACATGCCGTCGCATCTTCTTGTTCTTTTTATCCAGCACATCATATCACTACTATTGAAGGTGGAATGGTGTCCTCTGACATCGAAGAGGTGGTTCAGATCGCTAGATCTTATGCCTGGTGGGGTCGTGGTTGCTTTTGTGTAGGATCCCAGAATAAATTGCCCAACGGTGTCTGTAACAATAGGTTTGATCGTTGGTTGGAAGGGTATGACAAGGATGTCGATCATAAGTATGTCTTTGGAGTCCAAGGATACAATCTCAAACCTGCTGACTTGCAGGGGTCTATCGGTCTTGTACAATTGAAGAAGCAAGATGAGATACATTATGTCCGTCGTCTGAACAAAGGAGCTTTGCATGAGATCTTCATGCAAATACCTGGTTGCAGGGTTGTTGAAGAAAAAGATCATGCAGAAACCTCATGGTTTGGTTGCCCCATTATCTATGAGGGCGGTAAACACCACCTCGTAAAATACCTAGAGAGTAAAGGTGTACAAACTAGAAACTATTTTGCAGGTAACATCCTAATGCACCCTGCCTACAAGCATCTTGAACCTGCATCTAACTATCCTAATGCATCAAGTGTGTTAGATAATGTATTCTTCTTAGGAACATCTCCCGTTATTACTGTTCCTATGCTAGACTACATACATGAAATAATAGAAAACTATTCTCAAGAAAATAATGACTGATCGTCCTACAAAAACAGCACTCGTATTAGGTGCTGGTGGATTTATTGGATCCCATATGGTGAAGAGACTAAAGGGTGAGGGCTATTGGGTGCGAGGTGTAGACTTAAAGTATCCAGAGTTTTCTAACACATGTGCAGATGAATTTATCACAGGTGATCTTCGTGATGTAGATTTTGTACGTAGAATCTTAGAATATAAAGGACCGTTTCCTAATTTTCATAGTGAAGTTCCTTACAGGTACATAGAACCATTCCATGAGATATATCAGTTCGCTGCCGACATGGGTGGTGCTGGTTTTGTATTCACTGGTGAGAATGATGCAGAGATTATGCATAACTCTTGCACTATCAACTTGAATGTTCTTGAAGAACAAAGGAAGTTGAATGAAACCTTTGATGGTGTAAAGAAAGATTGGACAGAATGTAATAGACCTAAATTAGATTATCAGACAAAGATTTTCTACTCTGGATCAGCATGTATGTATCCAGAACACAACCAACTAGACCCTGACAACCCTGATTGCCGTGAAGACTCCGCTTACCCTGCTGCACCTGATTCCGAATACGGATGGGAAAAACTCTTCAGCGAGAGGTTATATCTCGCTTATAATCGTAACTATGGTATTCCTGTTAGGATTGCTCGTTACCATAACATCTTCGGACCAGAAGGAACGTGGCATGGAGGAAGAGAAAAAGCTCCAGCAGCAATCTGCCGTAAGGTCGCCTACGCAGACTTGGTGGACACAATCGAGGTGTGGGGAGATGGGTTGCAGACCCGTTCCTTCCTCTACATCGATGAGTGTATTGAAGCAACGAGGAGGCTCATGGACTCCGACTTCATTGGACCAGTAAACATTGGTTCTGAAGAGATGGTTACCATCAATCAATTAGTAGAAACTGCTGCTAAAGTTGCTAATAAAGTTATTGATAAGAAACATATTGATGGTCCCTTAGGTGTTCGTGGACGCAACTCTAACAACGAATTGATATATGAGAAACTTGATTGGAATTATGTGATGACATTGGAGGAAGGTATTCGTAAAACATACAATTGGATCATGGGTCAGATAGCGAAAGAGTTAGTTACTGATGCAGCAGCATGACATTAAAACTATCACATTGGTATGGTAGGTTAGGTAACAACATTCAACAGTGTGCTTTAGGCACACTCATTGCTCGAAACTTAGGCAACACATTTGAACAACCATTAGATCATGAGGTTATCAAGAAACATAAGACATCGTTTGGACACAGCACTAAGGAAATATCCTCGAAGTTCTTTTACTATGAAGGACCACATCAAGAGATTGATGTACCTATCTACCAAATTCGTACGCAAATTCGTAACATTTGTACGAGTTTTATATACCCACATCTCCAGACACCGAGAGTGGATGTACCTGACGATTGCATTGTTATTCACGTTCGTAGTGGAGATGTATTTGACCAAAGGGTGGCTAACCCTGATCAATATGTCCCTGCTCCTTATGATTATTATATGCAATTACTTGACAAGTTTGAATCGGCAATCGTAGTAACAGAACCAGACCAACATAATCCTATAGTAAGGGAGTTGGCATGGTCTCCTAAAGTTACCATACAATCTAAGAGTGTGGCAGAAGATTTTGGTACACTTCTTAGTGCAAAAAACATTGCCAGTTCAGGTGTAGGAACCTTTGCTGTTGCTGCTGCACTGTGTAGTAGAAAGATAGAAAAGTTTTTCTGTACCAACCTCCATATAACAGAGCATTTGAATTGGAAAATGCTTTTGGGTGGCGACATAGAAGTAAATATGTTAGACTTACCTGACTACATCAAACCTGGTGAATGGGAAAACACTGATGAGCAAAGACAATTCCTCTTTAGTTACAAGATATAAGTTGCTACCTAAGATGGTAGATAATATAGAAGAGGTATGCTATACGTTACCCTACTTCTATTTTAAAGATTGTGCTTATGGTAATGAAGATCCTTATGGGATGAGGAAGGAGATGAATCCCTACTTCTCTCATTCTCTTTTACTTGAAGGAAAGATATCAGATCACTTCATGATGTTCCCTTGGGATGATATAGGTAGAACGATAGGTCTTCCTAACAATAAAATGTTCAGAGCACACATGACATTACAGTATCCTAAACCAAATAGGGAGGGTATACCGCACAATGCACATGTAGATAAACCAGGAAAGAAACATTGGGTCGGTTTATACTACCCTAATGATAGTGATGGAGATACTTTTTTCTTTGACAATGATCTAAATGTAATACATAGAGAACCACCTGAACGTGGTAAAATTATACTCTTTGATGGTAGATACTACCATTCAAGTTCTTCTCCTACTAAGGAAGTTCGTTTCTCATTGAATATAAATTATGAATACAATTGATGGACCTGCAATTCAGAATTTATGTGATTATGATTTTGGTGATCAAGCAGGGTGTCTAGGTGGTGTGCCTAAAGCATTCATGGAAGATGTTAATGAAAGTAATACACATTTCCTAAAAACTGTGAATGGGCATGAGTATATGACTCTGTTCATTGATAACATTAGGTTGTATAAGAGACCTATCAAATGTGGTACTCCTCATGACCAAGAGAGAGTAAATCATATGATGGAGAGAGATGATTTACTTCATTTACTTGCTGAAATATCATTGTTCAAACAAACTAAGTTTATTATCTTCTGTAGTAATGAGGACACACCTATCACAGATGATATCCATACTCGTATACCACCTAATGTTTTAGCAATCTATGCAGCAAATGCTATTGGTTTTGGTGGTAAGTTACATCCATTTCCTTATGGATTACAAAGAAAACTATATGAATCTGATAATAGGCAGGAGGTTCTGAGATCTTTTATGGTTGATGATCCTAAACCTACTAAGTTATTGTACATCAATCATGCAGAGCATACTAATCTAAGTGAACGTGGTAATATAAGAGAGATGTTTGCAGATAAATCTTTTGCTACTATAAGTCCACGAGTAAATTACCCTGAGTATTGTAGACAAATTAGACTACACAAGTTTATGATATGTCCTGAAGGTAACGCAGTTGATTGTCATAGAAACTGGGAAGTCTTATCTCTGAAGAGAGTACCTATCATGAAGAAGAATCCATACTTACAGGAGTGCTATAAAGATTATCCTATACTATGGGTGGATGATTATGCTGATGTCAATAAGACTATGCTTGCAGAACATGATGATTTGTTTATAAAGTCTAGAAATTTAGATGAGAATCTGTTAGACTTGTATACAGTGTTCAATAGGGCGGTAAACCATGCTAAAAATACCTGAAGTTACCCTATTAATACTGGCAGATTTAGACCTTCCAGATGCAGTCTACGCAATAAATAAATCATGTGAGGCAATAGAATGGGGTGCTGCCAAATTCCTTGGTAGTAAAAAACCTGATGGTTTATGTGATCAGGTTGTCTATGAAAAAACTTATCCTATTCAAAGCATCAATGATTTCAATTTTTATTGTTTATATAACCTTAGCAATCATATTCAGTCCTCGCACTGCCTTCTTATCCATCCTGATGGTTATGTTATTCGACCTCACCTTTGGGATAGTTCGTGGTTACAGTACGACTACATCGGAGCACCGTGGAGAGACGACCCAACAGCGTACCTCGACCCGTGGGGCAAGAACCAACGAGTTGGCAATGGGGGATTTTCCTTACGCTCCAAAAAGTTACTCGATGTCCCCAGTAAAGTCACCGTCCCTTGGGAAGTAAACGAAGGTACATTTTATAAACATCAGAATGCTGGACTATATAATGAAGACGGGAACATATGCTGCCACAACAGACACATCTTCACGGAACAAGGATGTGTGTATGCTCCCGTCAGTGTGGCGGCTCACTTCAGTAAAGAGGTAGAGTGTCCTGAACATAAAGGTATTGAAACCTTTGGATTCCATTATCATTTTCAAGATATACGATGAAACCAGCGAAAATATATCCACTATGGTGGAACCCTTGGGGCGATCAAGGATTGGATTTTGATTGTACGGTCAGTATTTCTATTGACAATCTTACATACGATAAGGATGCAGACTATAAGATATTATTTCTAGCAGAACCTTTAGCAATCTTACCTACCGTAAGTGAAGGTGCGTTGAAGAATGCATATAAGTTTGATAAGATATACACATTTACACAGTCTATACTGGATAAGTATCCTACTGCAGAATTATTTGAGTGGGGATCTAGTTGGTTAGACTTCAAAGATCTAAAGATTGCAAAGAAGAATAACGTTTCCTTTGTTACTAGTAACAAGAGTCAGAGTGTAGGACATCAGTTACGACTACAGATCAATGATATGTTGAAAAGAGTTGATGTATCTAACGGTCTTCAATACTATTCACACTTATCTCCACCATTTCATCAAAGAAGAAATGATTTCTTTGAGTCATCAAAGTTTCATATAGCAGCAGAAAATTCCAGACAAAAAAATTATTTTACTGAGAAAATTATAGATTGTTTTGCCTCCAAGACTGTACCAATATACTATGGTTGTCCTAATCTTGGTGATTGGTTTCACATGGATGGTGTTATAACTTTTCAAGATCTTGATGAGTTAGAACTAATCATTAAGAAGTTAGATGCAGATGCATATGACTGGAGGAAGGATGCTATTGAGCACAACTATGAGATTGCTAAGAAGTTTCATAGTGATAATGATGTAGTACCTAGGCTAACCCGTAAAATTATGGAGGAAGTGAACAATGCCACTGCACGGATCCAATCAAACTAATTACACAAAGAAAGACTATGAGTTTCTGAAGGTAAAACCTGAAGGAATGATAGGTCTGAAGAAGAATTACTCTCAAGTATGGCAAGACATATTTGCATTGGTTGTCAATGATGCAAAGAGAGATGGAACATTCATAGAGATAGGTGGTGCTCAACCATTCATAGGTAACAACACTTGGTTACTAGAGAAGGAGTACAACTGGAGGGGATTTTCTGTTGAATTAGATGAGGAGTTATGTAAGATGTGGATGGGTCAGAGACCCAATACGCATTTGTTTGTTGACGATGCTAATGTAGTAGATTATGTTGCAGCATGTGATAAGTTTGACTTACCATATCACATGGACTACCTGTCATTTGACCTTGAACCACCAGAAGTTACTTTAGATGTACTAAAGAAGTTTCCATTGGATAAGTTATCATTCAATTGTATTACCTACGAGCATGATATGTATCGTCAGTGGGGTGATACTGCAGGACACCGTGATATATTTTCAAAGCATGGGTATGATCTAGTAGGGTTCCAGATACATAATGGTCCTTGTTGTATGGAAGATTGGTA
>Ga0163179_10002567_pt1 | contig 12595 bp, 6 predicted proteins | sample AtlANTMetagenome_FD_109643 | JGI IMG/M metagenome (GOLD analysis project Ga0163179, IMG submission 109643) | Marine eukaryotic phytoplankton communities from the Atlantic Ocean - Atlantic ANT 2 Metagenome | ecosystem: Environmental > Aquatic > Marine > Oceanic | place: North Atlantic Ocean...
CAACACCGCCAGCCAAGTCGACTGCGTCGCCAATGTTGCTGTCCACGGTACCGATGCTGAAGCCATCGATCGCGAAATTAGCGGTACCCGCATCGCTGTCAACGGTGACAACCATTTCGTGCCAGGCATAAGCCAGGGTGCCGTCTTGAGCGGTAACGATCACATTTGTCGGGCTGAACACTGCGCCATCGTTCTGTTCGGCGGGAGTGGTTTGTCCCGGGAATTGACCAGCGAGAACTGGGTCTGTGTGATTTTGTGACGGGATGTCGTACTGACCACTCTCGATGAACTGCTCGTTGCCATCCTTGAAAAGTTGGTAGTCGCGAGAGCTATCGCCGTCTGTATTTCCAATGAATCCAGCGCCACTGGTCGGTGATCCATCGGCAGCGTCGAAGCCGGCAAAGACACCGCCCGCTTCGGTCGTTCCGCCGCTCGTGTTAAAGTTGAGCCAGAAATCGAATTTAACTTCGTACTTTCCGGACATAGAGATGCCATTAGGCGTGGCCGAGAGGGTCTGCGCGGCGCCTGGTGCGACAAGGTTGGCTGCCATCCAAAGGCCCGTTGTGCCGTCACCGTTCGGAGACGAGGGGATGCCGAATTTACTGTAGTCGAAACCGAATTCGTAACTGGTGTCTTCGTCGGCGACGATCGTCCAATCGGCTCCGTTATCCATATCAGGCGTGTAAGTCTGACCATGGCAGACGAGTGCCATTGAAAAGCAAAGGCTCAACGTCATTGGGACTAGATATGTTTTCATGATTTTCCTCGTACAAGTCTCAACAAAAAAACGCCTCTCGCGGGTCTCAGCGTTCAGCTGAAAACCGCGACAGGCGTTGAATTGTTGAGGGGCCAGTAGCGTTCTCGGTTATGAGTAAATTAGATTAGACTTCCTCGGTAAAATGGCTGGACTTCCTGGTGCCAAGCGGCAACCTAACTCTGACGCCCGCGGATGTCAAACCGCTCTTTCAGAAATGTTAACGAGAATTGACGGAATGATGCGATGAAGTTCGGGATCTTTGCCGACACGCATGACCATCTTGCCAATATTCGGCTTGCTGTTGATCGGTTTAACGACGCTCGTTGTGATTATGTGATCTTCGCGGGTGATCTGGTTTCCACCTTTGCGATTCCGCCATTGCGAAAGCTCAATTGTCCCATGATTGCTAGTTTTGGGGACAACGAGGGAAATAAACGCGGGATTTGCGGTGGCATGGAGATTATCGGTGAGATTGGCGAGCCCCCTTTTTGTTTTCGAGCTCCGGATGGCACGCGATTCTTGATCACCCATCAATTCGAATTGGCTCGCGATCTCATCGAGGGTAGTGATGTGGTGGTCTATGCCCATACACATCGCCCCAGGGTCTCACGGGACGAAGCAGGCCGCTTGTTGATCAACCCTGGCGAGACGAGCGGTTGGTCGTTTGGTGAGCCAACGATCGTCCTGTTAGAAACCGAGGCCATGCAGGCCCGCATTGTGCAGCTTGTTGAACAGCAATGATCCACGGGTTGCATTGGCCGGTGGAAAAAGCCGGTGGAAAAAAGGGGCTCCGAAGCGGGCCTGTAAGCCGGGTTCTGTTGTCGCGTCAGACGCGACCGGCGATCATTTATCTGGGATGTCGATTGCTCGACACCTCACGCAGCCTACCCGAGAGTCGTGGCGAACCGGACCAGTTCACCGTCGGGACGAGCCCAACGTCCTCTCTGCTTGGCCTTGCTCCAGGTGGGGTTTACCTAGCCGAACGAGTCGCCTCGCTCGCTGGTGAGCTCTTACCTCACCGTTTCACCCTTACCCGGGAAAACCCGGGCGGTTTACTTTCTGTTGCACTTTCCCTGACTTCACAGCCGGTCGGTGTTACCGACCACCTTGTCCTGCGGAGCCCGGACTTTCCTCCAGCCGATGTGTTGCCACATCCGCCAGCGATCACCCGGCCCACTTCGGCGCCCATTTCCTAGGGTAGGCTGAGTCGAGTCTTGAGGAAAGTAGGCACTGCTCGCTGCTTTCCTTGTTTCACGTGTTAAATTGAAGCATATGACGGCAGACAGCTGGAAGGAGTCGTCTTGACTGAGTGACGCTATTTGGAGGATTTCATCGTGAATTTTGTAAGATCAAGTCGGCTGGGCTCGACCCTGTTGTTCGTAGGTTTGATGGGCTTGAACGTGGCTGCGGTTTCCGCGGATCTTCAGGTTGGTGTTGGACAACGGGTGATCACTCCTGATCCTCTTCTGCCGATTTCTGGAGGAGTGGGGATTCCTCGACCCGCTGAAAAAAAACTGGGGGATCTTACAGCTCGAGCGGTGGCGTTGAAAGATGGTGAGACAACGGTTGTGTTGGTCAGTCTGGACTTGCTCGGCTTTCCTCGAGTCCTCTGTGATCGAGTGCGTGCACTCGTTCCGAATGTCGAAGCCGACAACATCTTGATCAGTTCCACGCATACTCATAGCGCACCCGACACCTATGCCTTTCCGGATGGGAAGGGCGGGCATACGGCTGATTTGAAGTACATTGATTTTGTGTGTCGGCAAGCAGCATCAGCGATCAACGATGCCGTGAAAAATGTTCGCCCTGCCCATCTGAAGATCGGAACCGGAGAGACCACGCGCCGAATTGCCTACAACTTCTACGCACCCGATCTTTACGATCGTCGAATGAGTGTTGTGCAGGCGTTGCAACCGGACGGAAAGGTCATTACGACCTTGGTTAACTTTGCCATCCATCCAGAAGTTCTTGGGAATGGGACAGGTGCCTTGAGTCCTGATCTGGTCGGACCTCTCAATGATCGTCTGGAAAAACAATATGGTGGTATGGCGATCTTCATCAACGGAGCAATAGGTGGAATGATCACGGCCGACAACCGAGATCTCGATCGCCCGAGTGATCCTCGCCGTGGTTATTGGCATGATCTTCGGATCTGGGATGAGTGTTTGAGGATTGGCCACAACATGGCAGCCGAGGCAACTGAGATCTTGCAGGAAGCTCCTCTCCAGAAGAATGCAAAGTTGGCCGTGCAGCATCGTCACATCAAATTGCCGGTTGAATCCGACATGATGTGGGCTGTGGTCGAGAATTCACCGTTGAATTATCCGCGTGGGAAGGACCGGACGGTCATGACCCAGATCAGTTTGATCACGCTTGGCAATGCTCAGTTGCTGACAATCCCAGGAGAGGCGATGCCGAACATCGGCTTTTATCTGACTCGTAAGATGAAGGGCGACCACAATCTATTGCTTGGTCTGACACACGACGCTTTCGGTTATATTCTGACCGAAGTCGATTTCAGTAGTTTCAAACGCTATGACTATGTGTCGCAAACCTCGCTAGGTGAACAGACGGGAGAGATTCTGATCGATGGCTGGTTGGAATTGATTAATGCTTCCGATCAGCCCTGATCGGAAGAGGACCGGGCGACGCTAATCGCAAGCGAAATCCAACCGATAATGAAGGCAAGACCTCCGATCGGAACGATCATGACGGCGGTTCGCAGTGATGTGACTGACCAGACATAGAGGCCGCCCGAGAAGAGCAATAGGCCGATCAGGAACGACCAGGTTGCCACGGTGCCTACTCGCGCCGAAAGTTGGAGTTGCAGGATGCCGATCCCCAGCAGCGCGAGTGTATGATACATGTGGTATCGCACGCCTGTATTCAGATTCGCTTCGTGCTTTAACACGTCGGCTTCGGCGAGACCTTGTTCGGTGAGATAGTTGGGCAAGGCGTGGGCGCCAAAGGCGCCGATGATTACTCCTAGAGCCCCCAGGATGCAGGCTATTACGATCAGTCTTTTACCGTTCATCTGACCTTCTCCTTACCGACTAGGGTGATTTGTTCGGTAAGTGTCGTTGGAAAAACTCGAAGCCATTGCCACCGAGAATGTCTTGGATCGCCGTTGTTGGGTAGCCTCGTTGGGAGAGGATGTCCGACAGTTTTTGTAAGTCTCGGTATTGTTCCAGTCCGGTTGGTGTTTGTTCGGTGCCGTAGCCGCCATCGAGGTCGGTTCCTAGGCAGATATGTTTGGCATCTCCGGCGAGCTGACAAATGTGGTCGATATGGTCGGCAGCGGCCTCAATCGAAACGACCTCGCGCGAGGTTTTACCTCGTTCCCAATTGGGATACAGCATCCAAGCATCGAAAGCGGTGCCGAGAAGACCATCTCTTTGCAGAATGAGTTTGATCTGCTCATCGCTGAATTGACGATCACCGGGAACCAACGCTCGGCAGTTTTGATGGCTGGCCACGAGGGGGCCCTGGAAGTGATCGAGAGCCTGATAGAAGCTCTGATCGCACAGGTGAGTGGTATCGAGGATCATGCCTAATGCATCGAATTCTTTGAGCAGTTCGATGCCTGCGGCAGTGACGGGACCGTCATCGCCGGTGCCTGCCGCATATTGACTACTGCCGTAGTGAACGAGACTCACACACCGTAATCCCGCCGCAAACCATTCGGCTGCCTGGGACGGTCGACAGATCGCGTCGGCGCCTTCCATCGCGGGGATGAGTCCGAGTGGCAAGTCGGGCCAACGACTTTCGTCTTGCCACGTCTGCCAGTGTTCTGCAAGTGAGGTAGCATCGGTTAGCAGGCGCACTTCCCCTGCTTGTTCTAAGGCTCGGTAGTAACCTAATTGGCTATGGGCGAAGCCGTAAGTACTCTCGTGATCTGGGAAGTCAAGCGAACTGCCATGAATCGCGACTTCACCCCCATACGGCACGCGGCCCATCATCGTGCCCAGGCAGATCGCCAAGCCCGCGTCTCGCAATTCAGGGAAACTGATCGTCACGCGGCCTCGCGACGGATGATCGTCGAATTGGCCATCCATCTGGTTTAACTCTGCAAGCGGGAGTCGAAGATTGCGTTTCCAGCTGACCGCATTCCATGCGAGATCGAGATGGGTATCAAAGAGTCGGGGCATGAGATCGCTCAATCCACGTCGAAGTATCGACGAATCACCTCCTCATGAGGCGGTTTGGTAAGCAGGGAGACTCCATAAACTGCAAGTGCGGAAAAGAGGACGTCCCACACGAACGGTTGCAATCCGAGGAGGCTTCCTCCACTGACAACGAACGTCAGGATGAAGTGAGTCAAGCAGCCAACAATCATCCCGCTAACGATGCCAGCTGCGGTGGCTCGACGCCAATACAACGCAAATGCCATCGGAACCAGGAAGGATGCCGCTAATCCGGCGCTGGCAATGACGATGATGTCTTGAAGGTATCGAGGCGGGTAAAGGGCCGCGACGGTTGCCAGAAGACCGATCGTGATCGTACCACCGTAAGTCACTTTCTTGAGTTGTGACTCTTCCGCCGTAGGATTGATATAGCGTTGATAAATGTCGCGGACTAGAGAAGAAGAGACAACGAGCAGGAAACTATCAACGCTGGACATGACTGCGGCAAAAGGTGCGGCGAGCAGGATTCCGGCCAGCCAAGGGACGCCCGCCATCGTGGTGGATTGCACTGCCATTTCTGGCATGATCCGATCCGGATTCACTTCCATGCCAGGGATCAAAACCTTTGCACAACAAAAAATGACGACTAGCGAAAAATAGATCACCGAGAAATAAATGGCCACGGTGATGATCGACATCCGAAGCGTTTTGGTATCTCGGAATGCCATCAGTCGAACCATGTTGCTCGGCTGACCTGCACCTCCGAAGGGCCAAAAGACGAAGAAGCTAAAGGCCATGCCGAGTGCCAGGAAACCACCCGCTTTTGCGGGGTCAGGACCTGGGGGTCGCAAGTAGACGCCCTCGATGTCGGCTCCGTAGGCATAGGGGTCCCGTTCCAAAATTTCGACTTGAATGTCGCGGCGGATTAATCGTGGGTTGACTGCTTCTTGCTCGATTTCCGTCCGCAACATCAATATCTCAGCAGAATTGATTTCGACTGAATCGATTTCGACTCGTCGGGCTGTACGGACCAGTTGGCCATCTGTGGTTTCCAGCCACGTTCCACGCGGGATCGCTTCTTCCGTAAAGGCTTTGGGCGGGGTGAGCTTGGCGGTTCCGAAGGCCGGTGGTTTGTACTGAGCGAGTTTTTGATTTGCTTTCGCCAGCCCACCCGTGAAGTACAGAGCGAGCACAAGCATCACAACAACCCCGCCGAACATGATGATGCCCTGCATCACGTCGGTCCAAACCACAGCACGAAAGCCACCGTAAACAACGTAGAAAATTACAGCAGCCGAAAATACACTCAGGCAAAGAACGTAATCCGGTTCGGTTCCTCGGAGAAACGGAATTGAAGCTGTGATCGATGCGGTCCATTGAACAGCCGTCTGAAAGTGTGAAACTTCAGAGAGTAGACTGATCAGAATCTCGCTGCCCGCCTTAAACTGCGCGAGCAGATAGTAAAAAATAAAGATCACAATCAACAGGGTGCCGACGATGCCAGCAATCGGACTTTCAAATCGTTGGCCGAGTACCTCCGGGATTGTGACTGCTTCGCCGCGACGACTGATTTGATTTAAACGCTTGCCTAGTAAGCCCATGGCCACGATGGGGACGATCATGTAACCGGCTATCCAGAGAGCCAGTACCCAGCCATGCGTGTAGATCAACGCTGGGAATCCCATGAAGCTTCCGCCCGAGGCGCTGGTGGCGGCAAAGGTCAGGGCGAATGCGCAAACACCTAAGTTACGGCTGCCCAGAAAATATTCGGAAACGAAACCGCCTGTAGGTGCCGCGCGACTCGATAACCAGGCCAACAGAACAACCAGGACCAAATAGATCACAAAGGTGACCAACGCGATGTTCGATACGCCGATTGCGGCGCCCAGGATGACAAACTCAGCCATCATGACCCTCCCGAATCAGACGCGTCGTCTTTAATCCCAAACAGACAAAAGACGATCGTGAAAACGTTGCAGGCCAACCAGGGTAACGCAATGCCCCAAACTACCCAGTCTGGAAAACCAAAGAGCAACGTTGTCTCTTCGAAAGGCGAATCTGGGTAAGCACGCAAGCCGCAATACACGATGACCCACGCGCACGATAAGATCCAGGCGATCAAGATCGTCAGCGACTCCCGTCGGGCTGACCGAACCGCGTTTGATAGGGCTTTAAATCTCACTCGCGTATGGTATCGCTTGCAACATGCGATGCAAAGCAGCCTAACCGACTTTTTCCGTCAGACACGCAAGGAGGGCGAGCGGAGTAGATGCATCGCAAACAAGCTGGCAAGGACGATGATCCAGCCAAAGAAACTAGGTTGCAGCCACAACCACCAAAAAAGTCCAATCAAGACCCCAAATGCGAACAACCAGCGGATATTCTCTAAATGCTCGCGACGGATCCGGGCAATAATGCCGAAACCGACCAGGCCCATCAGGGTGGCTAAGCCGAGTCGTAGCTGGAAGCCTGAGAAACCCGTTGAGGCAGGCTGTATCGCGATGGAAGGCAGATCTCCCGCCACCAAAATGGATCGACCCTCAGCATGATTCGGATGTGAGGTTGTCCAAGCATCGACCGCGTCAAAGGGGATGCGATTGGCGAGCTCGGTGTCTCGTTCGGGCACTTCTAATGCCTCCACATGGTTCAGATGTTCATCGCTCAAGAGACTTACGATCGGATTCGTGGTGGCTTGGGTCGCATTTGACGGGTTAAATTGGACACGACGAAGAGCGGCATAATAGCGTTCGCCCCAGGCTGCATACCAATGATTCAGCTCTTCACGAGTGAAGTCGGTCGCATCTTGGCTGGTAATGCCAATCATCTCGGAAAGATGCTGGAGCTGAGCCAACTCTAATTCTGACCTCGTCCTGAGACTCGCTTGATCAATTCCAGACAGCTTCACGGGATGGCTATGGGGCGCCTGAACGATCCACATTGTATTGAGTACCTGGACAGGTTCAGTCGGGCTTTCCGGATCAATGATTGACGGTGCTGAAATCTTGCTGACGACCTGTGGTTGTTCCAGGCTCTTCTGCTCAAACAAGACGACAATTCGTTGTGGTAGGTCGCTGGATGCCAGTTTTACGACGGATAAATCGTTTTTCAAACGCGTCGACACTGCCACATTTTCGACCGAAACGGATGCGATTCGTAATTCGTTCGGAATCTTGATTCCGCATTCATTCATACCACCCGGCTGCAAATCAAAAATAGCCTGTCCATAGAATCGATACCGACCGTCCATGGCCACCCGAATCTCAGCGAGATGGATTCGCGGTTCAGCGACGGGAGTTCGCAGCGGCAGTCTTTCCGCCTGAAATTCAGGGCCCGAGATTTCATACAGGTTGTAAGCCTCGGTTTGAACGGCGGGAGGAGCTGGCTCATTGATCGGACGGGGAATAAGGTTCTTGGTTGTCCACTGGACGATCTGTCCATCCACGCGAGTTGGCAAATAGAGATAGCGTCGGATTTCACCGTCTTCTAACAGGCGAATGTTGGGGACGCTTAATGGTTCGCCTGGAGTCGTGGGGATGGCCCCGCTTAGTAGAATCTCATTGACGGGAGTGGGCGGCCAGATCTCAACTCGGGACATGCCTTGAGTCGGTGATTTGCCGGTGGAAACACTGCCCGTGGGACCACTCAGTCGACTCGCCCAGGAACTCGGTAATTCAAAATGGAATGCATCCAGCATCCCGTCTTCGACCTGACAACGGACGTTGACGCTTTGTTGCCAAATACCGTTTTCTCGCGACACTACATTGACCAGCTCGGCTTGGAGTTGTTTGTCATTCGCTCGAACTTCGATCGGAGGAATGGTCTCTTCGCTGGCGACATTGATAACGGCGTGCAATCGTGACTGAGCCAGGCGGGATTCCAGGTACGGGTCGATTGTTGGACTTTCATCGAAGGTCGAGGCAGCAGAGAGTAAAACGTCGCTGCGACGGTAAACCAGTAATTGCTCAGAATTGATCACACAATCAAGCAGTTGAATTCTCGGTAGCTCCCGCGTTCCCACCTGATCATGGGATGTGTGTCCGAGCATGGCGATCTGGAAAGGCCCTCGTGATTGCAGGAAAACAGTGACTTCCTGCTGATTATTTCGAGCCCATCGCAACTCGGATGCTTCGCCATTGATGATCTGGAAGACGGAATCGATGTCAAGATTCGATGGGATTTGAAGGTTTTGCTGAAACCGTGTCTGCTGTGCGTCGGTTACCGATGCGACCACGATCACATTCGTCCTGGCTCGCGATAGCTGATAAGCGACCTGCAGATCCGCTGACGGAGTCGTTTCGTTGAGCGTCGTTGAACATGACCAGTCACCGTACTCGCCTTGAATGCGGTAGGCAAGATTGGCAGTGGTTTCCTCTCCCCAGCGACTGTTGAAGAGAGAAACCTGTAGTCGTTCAGAGTCGTCAGCCGGGTTTGGTCTTACGCTCAGACGCGGATCGAAGGAGATTGCCAAATCGTGGGGAACTGGCCGCATGCCAGGGATTTTAAAATAGGGTAACCGCACCGTGCCAATGCCCGATCGTCCAGCGACGACAAAATCGAGATTGAACAGTTGGACTTCTCGGTCTGACTGAATTGGGAAGGTGTAGGTCCGCTTGCCCTCGGTTTCGCTCGACTCGACGTTTTCCGGTTGATCCGAAGCGATGGGATCGAGCAATAGACGCTCATTGACCTCCACCTGAAGGGTATCCGATGGCCAACGAGTTGTGTCGAGCAATAGTCGTACGTTCCACGAAACCCGCTCAGGGGAAATCCGCAGCCAACTGAGTTGTTCGATTGGAGATTGTATCGCTTCTCGATTATTGCCCCATCGGAATGCCAGACGATTCGTTGGGCCGAGTTCCACTCTTATTTCACCGCTTGTGTCATCGCGGTAAGTCGCACCTCTCGAAGATTCTGACGTAAAGGTTGTCAGGTCGTCCGGTCCAGAAACGAACAGGACTGAGTTTGGAGCGCGGGGGATCTCGATGTCGACGGCTGTTTGGTTTAGCGGAGCCGGTCGACGGAAGGTAATCTCGAGTTCGTGCTCGCCCGACTCGCGAATTGGCAAGCGTATGGCAGTCCCCGTTTCGTTCGTTTCCAGAACAATGGGACGACCGTTTAGGCGAGCTTCTCGAGCGAGTAACGGAATCGTTTCAACGGGTAGATTGAAGTTAACGGCCGGACCGGCATTGGGAACATAAAGCTGGTAGCGTGCAAGGATGGATTCAAGTTGAGGCTCCGGGGATCCTGTTTGCGGGATTAAACTGGCTCGGTAAACGCTCGAATTCAAAAGCCAGGAGTTTGAATCTCCCCGTAGGTCGACGGTTGCCTTCAGTAACGATCGCCGTAATTCGTTCGGCACGAGAAGATAGTCACCGTCAGGGTTTCCATTCTCATCGGCGGGAACAAACACCTCATAGATCCTGCCATTTCCTCGGTCAGCTCTCAATTCATTTGGCTCTTGTCCCAGCAATGAGGCGGCGCTGATGGCGATCGTTGCGATGAAGCCCAGAACCGTCGCGGTTGCGGTGGCATTCGGCGTTGCTATGGCTCTGGATTCATTGGGCTTCGACGAGGTCGCAATCGCTGGAGTCAGGAAAGCCCCCACTAATCCTCCCCAGAATGCGCCTAAACCGATCCAGCTGAGTGGGACTGGGAGCACTAGAGCGGCCATCATCGAAAGCAAGATCAAGCTGGATGCGACTCGGATGTGATGCGCTCGTAACCACCAGACCGCCGTAAGTTGCAGGAGAAACGCGATGCACGCGACCGTCACAAAGGTATCAATCCGGTAAGCGACGTGGGCCGAGTAGTCCGACCAGGTCTGTAAATGCCAGCCTCCAGCGACGTAAGGGTTATTTTGAGAGTTGGCCGGACGCCAAACATTGACCGGTTCTCCCCAGGCCTCGGCGGGTATCGCTCCAACGGAACTGAAATCGGTCTGAGGATCATTCGTCGACAGGCCATAGACTACGGGGGGGGTTGATGGCCGCAGCGTGTTGCGAAAACTTGCTACGTAATTCATTGAGGTCAGCAGAATGTCGTTGTTCGACTGAATCAAGACGAGCCCTGCAGAGCGAAGTCGTTGAATTCCTGCTGCGACTGAATTTGAAGTCGAGAAGGTTGGGACGGTCTGTTGCGGACTGATCGAGAGTGCGGCAAGTCTTTCTTGGTCGATCCAAAGCTTGGAATCTGTCTGCGGTGCATTTTTAGCCTGGACAAGCTGTTGCCAGTTTGATGCCTCGGTATTTCCAAATTGCTCAAGCCAGGTATTCGCGGTGGTCGTTAGTTTTTCGTCGGACTTGGTGGGTTGGAAAAGATGAGACCAGGATTCGCGTGAAAAAGGATCAAAAGTCCGGTGGTCATCCGTGCGCAAGAGGGGTCCGCACAGATGATACATGCATTCTCCGAACGCCGATCGACCTGCTGTTCCTGGATTCTGTAATGCATAGCCCGGCGGAATCCATATTTGCCGCTTGGATGCGAACACCGTATAGGGAACTTTTGGCGGTATTAACTTGATCAGGCGCCAGAAAACCGGTGATTTGCGGGTCTCGTCGTAGTGGATTTGTACGGTTGAGAATCGTCGATTCTTAGGAATTGCGACCATGAATTGCCCGCCCGAGCTGACCGGGAGTGGCTGGCGCACGCCGTCCATTGATACGTAACGTAAGACGCCGTTGTCCGGCAGGCTGAAAGCGAACTCAGAAGTGCCAAGATTCTCAATACTAAGATCGTAAACACAGCGGATGACGTTCGTTTGTCCAAGATAAGCAGTGAGTTCTGAGTGGCGTACTGTAATCAGTGATTCGAGAGACCTCGTCGTTGTCGATACGACGGGTTGGGTTCCCGCAAAAATGTCGGCCAGCGGGTTGTAACGAAAGGCCAGACGTTCGTTCGTGATGATTCCAAACTCGTCATGGACAATGGGCATTACCGTTAATGAGTCCGTGTAATTCAATGACAGGGACAACGTCGGTGAAGCCGCGAGGTGTACGGTTCCCGTTTGCGTCGTCGCGTTGTTCACACGAACCAACGGCAGGCTGATGTCTCCCTCCATGGGAATCGGGTCTCGCTCACCAATGATTTTCAGATTGTCTTCACTAGGCTCAGGCCATTCGATGCTCCACAAAACGCCCGTTCCGTTTTCGGACTGCGTGCTTTTGAGAGTTCTCTGAGGATTGTTGGCGGGAAACCATCGCATCCCTTCAGGATGTGGGTTGGCAAATTGCACCTGTAGTGTTGGTTGCGGGGGCGTTTGCCGATCGATTTCGATGGTAAATGTTTCCTGGTAATCATCAGGCGACAGGGTGACGTCAATGCGAATCGCAGCATCGAAGGGACGCCGTTCTTCCGTCGTCGTTTCGAACGCAAGGCCAAGTTCCTCATCGTTGCCCTGCAATAACGCAATGGAAGTGTCTTCGTCAGTATCCAGCAGCGATGTCTCACTGACGGTTAGATCGTCTCGAGTCAGCCAGGTTGTGCGACGGTCATTCTCGTATCGGACGGTCAGGCCGTCTCCGGCAGTGACCGTGAGGAAGCGACTGCGAGCATTGAGCCGAGGAAGTCTGACGGGGGTTAGCTCAGCCGTTGTAAAGATTCGGCTCGTTGCATTCGTACTCCGTTTGGCTTGAATCCGAAGGACCGCGTCTTCGACAGCCGGGATCGGTTCTCGGAGATTAATGTTGAGCGTTCGTTGACTATCCGTTTCGTTATC
>Ga0163179_10002568_pt1 | contig 12594 bp, 6 predicted proteins | sample AtlANTMetagenome_FD_109643 | JGI IMG/M metagenome (GOLD analysis project Ga0163179, IMG submission 109643) | Marine eukaryotic phytoplankton communities from the Atlantic Ocean - Atlantic ANT 2 Metagenome | ecosystem: Environmental > Aquatic > Marine > Oceanic | place: North Atlantic Ocean...
CTCTGCTAAACTGGTAAACCACCAGTTAAGAATATCAATTAGCTCAGGTGATATACCTTGTGTTTTTGAGTGAACAATATCACCTCCGACAAATATTGCGTCAGGCTGCAATTCTTTAGCTTTTTCAAAAAATGCAGAAAACGATTCACGATACTCATCATGCCTTGATAGGCCTCTGAAATGAATGTCGGAAATGTGTATACACTTAAAACTCATATATTATCCCATTTATATTAAAGAACCACTTTTAATAGAACCAATTAAGTGGTAAAGGCGGTCATTTTGACGCCATAGTTTTGCATTTTTCTTTGCATGCAAAAAATCAATTTTTGTCATTTCACCTACATCAGCATAGGCACCGAGATTTAAAATTTTAACCTGGATTCCATAGGATGACAACATTTTTGAGTATTTTTGAATTTTGTCTCCCATGTCAGAATCTAATGCCAATACTACAGGCGTGCCATTTTTAATAATTTTTTGAAAAAGTGCATATTCTTCTGAAAAATGAGAACCTAATAAGCATGTTGTATTACTATCACATCTTGTCAAATCCATTGGCCCTTCAACTATGGTCAATTCTTTTTGCCAATCTATGTTTATCTCATTAAATATTACATTTTTTTTCGAAACTTTTGCGTTTAAATACTTCATTCCGTTTTCATTATTATCAATTGTTCTAGCAACATAGTAATTAAGTTCGCCTTCGTCATTAAATGAAGGCATAATTAGTCGCCGGCGAAACTTACCACGAGTACAAGTTCCAAGCTTAAAATACCAAAAGTCTCTATTTGATAAGTTTCTAGATCTAGCATATCTTATGGTATCTTTAATGTCAGGATCTTTTGCACCTAAATTAATTGCTAAAAGCTTAAAACCAGGAGGTGGAGTTACTACTTCTTCTGAGACTTCATCGGTTTTTCCTACATATATTGCTTTCGAAAACTTAGTGTTATATTCAGAGAGATGTGCAGGAAAATATTTTTTTAAAAGAGGTCCAAGGCTTCTACCTTTTAAATCACAAACCCAGCATTGATGCTGATCGGAGTCAACTCTGATTACTAACTTCTTTTTTGCAGCAACACCATATGTCCCGCACTTGGGGTTTGGACAGCAAACAGCAATGTTTAAACCTTGAGAACCGACAACCCCGGTGCCAAAAACCTTGTTAATGAATCGAATTTTATCACTTACGGTAGACATATTAAAATAATATAACAACCATGAGACGAAGTGTTCATTTGCCTGGCTAAAAATTGACTTTTTTATTTACAATCACATGTCATAACCAGCACATGCTATAACATAAGCATCTGCGGCATCAAAACAACCAGCCTCTAAAACTACTTGGTCTTTTCTAGGTCCTGATTTTAAGGTTTTCATAGGCCAAGAAAATTTAACCTTCTCATCAACCCAGTTAAAAACCTGCTCCTTGGTTGGCGCTCCACCTTTTCTTTTCGAAACTATTTTAAGGCCAACCTTTTTTCTTGCTACGTTGACGTTTATAAACTTAGGCTCAGTCGCATATTCTTCCTGCGCCAAATAAGAAACTATTCCATTAAACCTTGCAAGAGAAAGCAGCGTCTTTGCAGAAGAAAAGCCTGGCCTAAATGCTTGTAAGTTTTCTTCAATTACGACGTTTGTAATATTGTACTTAATGTGTAAGTTTGATAAGGCGTCTGATACTACACCAGCCTTCTGGAAGGACGATAACTTAGAACCTAAGGTTATATACCCCATGTCAATAAATTGGCCTGATGCGTTTAGTATGCACCAGCCTGTACAACTTGTCGATATATCCAGTCCTAGCGTATATTCCACTAAAAGTCAACCTTAACTCTAAATGCTATTGAATCAGCACTTCTCTTAACAACTGGCTGTGCCAGATTTGTCCTTGCTACAATATTAAGGTTTTCATCATGAAAGTTTAATCCAGTAATATAAACAAAGTCGGTGTCTTCATCGCTAGCAAAGAGGCTGGCTTTAAGAGGTTTAAAGTTAGGGTTTGAGCTAGAGTTAACCAGCGATGCGCCACAAGGTACCATAATTTCCATTACGTGAATGTTATGCACACCTTGCATGTCAACAGAAAAGTTTTCTTTACCAAAGTATGGTATACAAGGGTTTAAGACGGCTGCAATTCCTTCTTCATATAAAAGACTCCCAACAGAAGACCATGTGGCATTCTTTGTATTTGCATCGGCTCTATACAGGACTCCAAAACCATTGTCTTTTAAGGTAATTTTAACCTTGTTACCTGAGCCAACGACATCCGGATCAGCTAATGTAAAAGACTTAGGGCTAATTTTTTTGCCGTAAAAAAGATTTGATGCATCAAAAAATACAACCTCATTTGAAGATGTATCTCTAGTGCGTTGTAATATCGATAGGACTGAGCCTGGTGCAACGCCTGGGTTCTCAGGGCTAGCACCTGCAACTTCAGCAAATATAGAATCAGGAGAGGTGTCATCGGTACCATCACTAGATACTGCTATTAAGCCTGGATACATCATGTCTTCTGGTACCATATTCCTTAAAGAGACTTTGCTATAATCTACAGTGCCATAGTCGTTTACAAATTTTGATGTTGGAAGCTCAGGATATTCAAATGGCTTAGAATCAAAAGTTCCACTAGCTAATATTGAAAACCCGGGAACAAACATGCCATTATCACAAGGTAGTATGGTTAAGTTTCTTTTTCTTATTTGCGGATTCTTGTTAAGAAGCTCATTCGCCTCTAGAGCCTCAGCGGATGTGGTATCGATTGTTGAGCCTGAGAGGTTTAATAATAATGGGTGTTCATTTTTTACAAATTCTCTACAAAAGTTTTCTAAATTTAGTAAATGGCCACCTACCCCAAATGACATTGCAACGTTAAATGGATCATCCGTAGTTGACGTAATTGACTGGAATGGGGTCACCATTACATCTCTTTCCCTAGTTTCTTTTACAAAGAAAGGGGGTAAATAAAACAACATGGTATCTTCTATTTCCTCATGGCCATCTTTCATTGATTCATGAACTTGAGGAATTGTTCGATACTCATTCCAGATTTTTACCTCATGTATTTCAGCATTAAGTGGGTGCCGAAGACTATAATCATTTGGCTCTAAAGGATCAGGATCTTGAGAATTCCATCCAGCCTCAGAGTCTACATCATCTAAACGTCCCCACGTAGTCCCATTTTTAATTGAAGACTCATAGCTAAATAAACCTTGAAGGTACTGAGTATTTTCCGAATCTATAGATAGTGATTGATCATATACCCTAGATATCCCGAACTCTGTAATTAGGTTTCCTATATTATAATCTAGTGTTGAGGATAACACAGGCATGTATTCAAGCTCACTTAAAGAGTAAGTTGATATAGCATTAAAATATAAGCCCCGAAGCTCAAAATTGCTTTTTCCTGTGCCTAATGTTGTTGCAGTTCCAATAATCCCTTTAGAGTTTACCCAAAGTTGTTCATCGTCTAAGTTAACCTCTTGAACATTCCATCCATATTTTTTTGCAACATGGTCGCCTTCAAAGGTAGGATTACCTTCTGCATCAACGTAGGATACAGTTTGCATATATTTTGCAGCATTTTTACCTTCAAAAAAGTTTCCTATAAACAATGCCGCCGGATCTGCTTCAATATCTAAATCTTCATGACCTGTATGTCCACCTACTTCACCTTCATCGTCAAAGTTATCTGTCTTTTTAGGAGTAATGTCACCAAACTCTTGAGGAATAGATAAATCTTGGATACCTAAAGCCTCGCTGGGAATATTAAATTCAGAGTCTACTTCACCATTAATTAAAATTTGTGCCTTACCAGCATCTATTAAATCTGTTCCCCACCGAATAGCAATATGATGCCATTCATTTCTTTTTAAGGAGTTGTCTGAGGATAGATATATCTTTCCTGATTCTATTCCGCTAGGGTGGTTCCACCCTGGACCACCGAAATCGCCACTATTGTATCCTTGTACTGGAATCTCTGAAGGTGGGATATCTGCAGATGAGCTAAGTTGTAACATAATTCTATACTCATCTGGGTGGCCGGCATTATCAATATGACTGCCAGTTACCAGGCTAATTGCATAACTAGAAGACATATGCATAATAGTACCAGCATTAAATTGATGTGATTGATCTCTATTTACAACGACATGATCTCTTCCACCTTGTACAGGAATATTTGCAGAGTAATTAGGGCCGGCCGACCACGCAACCGGCTCCCCTAAAGAATCTCTAAAAGCCCCTTTGGCATCTTCATCAACATTCTCTGATTCGGTATTCTCTTGCCAGCCCCATGATGTATCATCACCAGGTACGGCTTGTTCCCAAGAATACCACGAAAACTCCAATTGTTGCGTCGTTACGATATCGGCAATTGCTACGTTGCCATCCCAGCCAGGAATTAATGTTTGAACCCAAACCTTTCCATAAACCAATGTTGGCTCATATACTATAACTGCATCATACCCTTGACCTTCGGCCCATTCTGTTTCATTTGTATAGTCTGTATATTCGACAAAGTACCCGCTAGCCAACATCCAATCAGATTCAGAAAGAAGGGTAGAAGTTGTTAAGGCAGGTGCAACACCTAAGGTACCTTCCCTGTCTAGATATATGGCGCTATATTCATTATGCAAAGCCCAAGCTTCTTGTGACCATTCAATAGCAGTATAGGCTACAGGAAATGCCCTGTATTCTCTAAAGTTTGCCCACTGTTGCTCAGTCCACTGTTTTATGTCAGGATTGGTGGCATCAAAAGCGGCATCAGGAAAAGTAGGTATACTGCTATCATAATAACCGGTATACCCAGTGCCAACCGCTAAAAAGTAAACTTGTATATCAACAGAAGGATCAGCCCACCTTTGTTTTCCTGTTGTTGGATCAAATGGGCCTTCAACATCTAAAAATGTGGATGAATCATACCATCCGGTGTACCCTATATTAGCAGCAGTGTCCGGACCTGTACCATCGTCCCAAGCAACTACTTGGCCATAACCTATAGATGAAGCCGTAATTGCATCAGTTCCAGGACCTGCATTCCATAAAAGCTGTCCTGAAGATTCTGCTTGATAACCATTTATGTCTGGTACTTCGTCTTTTTCAAGTGCTTCAACTAAAGTGTGCTCAGTTAAGCCATTATCATCAGTCCACAGAAGGGTGCTACCATCTAAATCAACCTTTTGTTGTCCAATTTCATCAACTACCTCTATTTTTTCAGCCCAGCTTTTAAAGTATTGATTCCCATCAATTGTTTTTGCAATATTTCTTGCCGTCTCGTAATTGTCAAAGTCTCCTAAGTCATTTTTTCCAATTGTCCAGTCGGATGCATTTTTAATAGAGCCAGGTGCTGCAAAATCAAACTCTACATCGCCTGATGATACGCCATCATTTAATACAATTTTGCAAATTTTTGTAATAGGATCTCCTGATCTAAAGTCATAATCAGGGGCCTCATCACCTTTATCGGTTATAGGATTGTCATGACGCGTTGTAATTACGCCGTCAGCACTTCTTTGTGCAAACCATGTATCTTCGTCCCATAAACCATGTATCGCAGGATCATCAGGGGCGCCATCGCCATCGGGGTCAGCAATCGCAATATCAACATCAGAGTTATCAGCTATTAAGTAAAATCCGGTATACCCAGCAATATTAGCAGGAGCCCACTCTATGTTTCCATCACCATCTTCATCAAACTCATATAAATAATCTGTATCCCAACTACTGTCGTGAGCGCCTCTGCCTCCGCCATGAAAGTCAATTAAAAGCTTTTCCCAATCATATATCATAAATGACCCAGATGCGTATGAATCAACTTCATCAATTGTGTATCTAGGGTTAATATAGAACTCAAAGGTAAAAGAGCCAGATGGAATATAAGGAATTGTGCTTGGGTTTGTTGTTTCATCAGTAAATGAAGGATATACTAGCGCTGTATCTTCAGGTACTAAAGATGACGTAAAGAAATTAATTGTGTTATAGTTTGTGTACCCCCAATGTATTTCAGGATATTTTGTTCTATAATAAGGAAATAGCATATCCTTAACAACATTTTTTCTTAAGGTGTCACTAGTTAGTTTAAAAGAAGGTTCAAACCTAGTGATTGAAACTGCAGTTTGTTTTCTAGAAGAAACCTCACTTTCATTAATCATATCTAAATAATTTTCTAGCATACCATTAATTGACGTTAAAGATCCAGAAGTTAAAACCTCTACTTCAAAAATGTTGTATGGAAACGTAGGTAAATCTTGGTCCCCAATGCCGTCAGCATTAAGATCTAAATCTAAGACTTGCTTTCCGGTAATCGGGTTTAATATTGTACCGGTAACAGGCTCAATGCATGTACCATATCTTGCATTTGTAATGGTAACGCTGGTAGAGGGGACTGATTCTGAAAAATTATGTGAAGAACTAAATGCTGGTACGCTATTAACTGCCAAGTCAACTGCAGTAGCTACAGCTTGCAGTGCTGAGTCAACATCATATGAATCGGCCGGCTGTGAAGAGTCTCCGATTGCAGGTAGGTTTTTTAAATCCACCATATGTCTTGAGCCTCTTTTAGGAACGGATGGCTTCTTTTTTGTGTCTCCCCAGTCACTGTTATAAAAATAAAACCTTCTAGGAATGCCAGAAGGCTCATAGAGGTCAAAGTAAGCGTTTTCTATATATTCATATGAAGAGTGACCAAGTAGGTCCCTAAAGTCAAATGAACCTTCAAGAGCACCACCTCCAGCTAACGTAGAATCAGGATCCTTTGTCTTAAATGTAAGCTGGGTAATTTGTTGTACTTGTCTTGGCGGATAGCTGGGGACCGCAGATAATATTTCTTGCCTATAGCTCTCTAAAGTATTGTCACCGTATAAAGACTTATCATCATTAAATGCCTGTAAAGACTGTGCCTCTTTTTCAAACTTAGAGCGCTCAGAAAAAACATACACAGATCCTTTTACTCCGGTAGGCTGTGTACTTTCTAACGAGGCAGAAGAAAAATGTCTTTTAGGCTGGGCTTGTACTGTTAAGTTTTCAAACCATTGCTTGTCTAGCCGGAAAATCGCCATATGAATACACCTATACACTCACCGCAATGATGGTGCTCCTGATTGTTGGCTAGTTTAGCAGAAATATTTAATGATTTTTTTCTCATTACAATTCACCTAGAAATCTAATCTAACACGAATTGTAACATCCTTCTCATCATTTTTCTCTATTGGCCTTGATAATTTTGCTACAGCTAACAAATTATCATTTGCATCATACATTCCGATTGTAGTTGGAAAAGTAAACGATCGTTGTGTATCCTCTTGCCCTTCGTCAATAACGACAATTCTGTTTTCGTCGTCGACGTATGTAGGGTTGGAGGAATAGTTAAACTCGTCTGCAGTTGCTCTACAAAAGATAAGAGTTGAATTAATTGTAGTTACATTTTGAAATGTAATTGCTGTTAATGAACCTTGGCCAAACCTACAAGTTGCAAAGTGATCAACAATATTATCAATTGAGCCAGAAACTAAAAAGTCAGGAACAAATCTTGCATAAGGGTTTCCTGATCCATACGTGTCACCGGTACCGTCCATAAATCCTGGGTTTGGATCATCGGAATCGTTTGAATCTAAGGCTGCATTCGAATATTCTGCCAAAGTCCCTGTTACTGGGTGCCCAGACCAACCGTAGCCTATTGCAACTTGACCATTTGAAATTGACACTGAATACTGATCGTCTTCGGAACCTTCAGGGCTAGCTACCGTAGTATCAACTATGTCCTCTGGGCCAATTGCTAATCCGTCAGGGGTATCGCCACTATAGCTTACCCATGCAGATTTGCATGTAATTTCTCCGGTAGAGGCTGCACTCATACCATCGATTACTCCCATAACAGCCTGATCCGGATCAATAACCCTATTAACGTTAAATACGGCTATTCCAGCATCATAAAATAGTAAGCCAACTTTTCTAGAAGTGTCAGAAGAATCAACAATGTCTGCAACCTCACCACCAAATGTCGTGCGCTTACTAGTTGCAGCGCCAATATCAGTAAAGATTGCAACACTTCCAGTAGACGTCGTGTTTAAGTTTGGAGTAACACCATCACACCAATATGGAGGAGGCTCAATTATATGGTTTCCGTCAGCATCAAGTTCAAGCTCTGGATTTCCGATAGGTATTAAATCTCTATCTGCTAAATCTTGTTCTCTCCAACAACGATAAGAGTTACCGGCCAAAGATGCGGACTGGTAAAATCTCATAGCAAACGTTTCTCGCTTAATTTTATCTCTTGCAAACAGCCTCTTAAAACAAACAAAAAATGCATTATCTACTCTGTCGGCCTCTTCATCAGAACCAAAAGGGGTAGAAAAATATGCGTCGCTATTACCCATTAACGTAGATGCAAATTGCTTATACACATCAACTTTTTCTCTCATCATCATTGACTCAGATGGGAATAAAAGCTTTCCGCTAGCATCCTCTGAAATTACTGAATCTTGAACTGTCGAGCCAGAAAAGTATAACCCAACCGTCATATCCATTACTGCATTTGAGCTTTGCAACGTATGATCTTGATCATATACCGTTTGAAAAAGTGATGACGTAACACCTTGCCCGATTCCGCCTGTAACAAAAACCTGAAACTGGCGGCGAGTATCAGAACCAGATATATCTTCTTGAATAATATCAACTAGCTGATTAAGTGCTGAACGACTTGTTTTTATATCTGCAGCTGAAATTTCTTTAAACGTTGCCATGACTATTATTATCCTCTTTAATTTTTCGAAACTTGGACTTCAAACTCTTTTACAGCGCCAGATTGAATTCCTACTATACTAATCACTGATGATATTACACTTTTATCGCTGGCATTTCCATATATTAAAAACTGTGCATCTGTAATTGACTTTACCTCTACCGGTACGGTAACCCTAGAGCCACCTACGGAGGTTGTGGTAGGATCCCTAGTAATAATATATGTTGCAACATTATCTGCATCAACATTATCAGGGGTCATTCCTCTTAGTTGCAAGAACCTTGATGGTACTTTTACAATAAATGCCTGATCTCTTAGCTCTACATCAATACTGCTTTCATTTTGAATTTCTTGTGTAACAGTAAGTGTAACGCTTGAGCCAGAACCTGTTCTTGTCATTGCTAATGTTGTGCCGGAAGAATCTAAGCCGTCGCCGGCCAAAGACATACTAGGTAACCTAACCAAGTTAGGATTTGAAACACTTACCAATTTATACTTTAGCGCTAAATTACCGCTTGTTTGAGATTCAAAAATTGGCGTATTTTTTTCAATTTTTTCTTTTCCGACCGTTCGGCCAAACTTTTCAATGATTGTGTAATCTACTTCATCATCGCCTAAAGCAAACTTAACAATAGAAAAAGAACCGTCATTTCTAGCTAAAAATGCTCGGCCAGTGTCTGTTAAAACTGCATCTACAATGATGTTATTTGTTGAGTGATCTAAAAAACCCATCTATATGCTCCTCAGATAAATATATCGTTACTATTTAGTCCGTAAATCATCTATTTTAATATCAACCAATTGACTCTTTTGTCTATCGGTATTAATAATTTGTAGTTTATAGGATCCACCTTCCTGTAAAGTGGACCATAAACCTAACTCTTCATCATTCTCGCCTGTAATAGATAAATATTCCGGATCGAAGAATATCCTACAAGAAGTGTGACCACTATCTTTCATACAGTCGCTCGTCAGGTTTATTTCGCCGTTTACTGGATCAGCCCCTTCACATAAATAAAAATTAGGATAAGGCTTAGGGGCGCCAGAAGGCGATATCATTTTTTTCATAAGTCTATTTTTAGTCTCGTCAAACCACACCGCATATTGCGCAGAATAGTTTGAACTAAAATCGTGTGCATCGATACTGCATAGTGAATATATTGCAACTGACTCTTTAGTAAACTCTTCATCCCAATATATCGTCATTGGGTCTTCCATATCAATAACCCTAGAACGACGAGGCTGCTCTGATCTTGGATCTGGTACTTCACTATCATCAAAGTCATATTCTATTTGTAGCTCATAAGGCTCATATATATCTGCCCTTTTAAAAACCTGAAATCTTTTTATGTCTCTTTGAGGCGTTACAGGAAAACTCCACATTATCATTAATTTTTTTTCTTCATAATCCCAAACAAAATCTAAATCAGAAGGAGGCGTTGGAGGCCTATATTCTTTACACCTTACCCTTGCAGACCGGCTAGACCTCGAAGATATTAAACCTGAGATTGCGTAAAGCTGGGCGGTTTCCTCATCAATTGCCTGGAATTGTGCTAATGCAATTGCTCGAATTCTATAAACATAATAAGCACCGTACTTAATTTTTGTGTCAACTGCAATTCCTGAATTAGAACCGGCAACTATTACCGGATCACATTTCTTATATGATCTGTTTGGTTGAAGCTCCCACTTATCAATGATATAGCCTATTATTTTAACTGCGCTAGTAAACTCACCTGGGTTAACCCTGTCTATAGAAATAGGGGTAATATTAGGTGCATACTCATAATCGTTAATAATGCCAGGAGTGCCATCTTTCCTTGCTGATTCTTGTATTTGCTCTGCGTCTTTTATCTTTTTAGATAATTCATGCATGTATGGTGATGTAGGATCAGCAACAGATCCAATAAGTATATCATGCAAAAACTTATCATTAATTTGCACATACTGTTTAATAGACCTAAACTTTCTAACCCAGCGAGGACGATAATATCTCCTTCTGCCGGATCTTGTCCTATAGTAAAATACGCTGCGGTATCTTAAAGAGCCCATGGCTCTAATTAACCATTTGCCTGAAATATAGTCACTGGTTATGTCATTTAAAAGTTTTGCTACATTTGATCTTGTGTATTGCCACCCTCTTTTTTTCTTATAATAAGGTGATTTATATCCTAATGATCTTCCTCTAACCCTTGTAGAAAATCTTACAAGCTGAGATGCTTTATATGCAATTGATCTATCTTGAAGATTAAGTGTAGAATACCCTTTGCTTGCAACATCAATTTCCTTTTGTATCTTATCAAGGTTTTCAGATATTATTCTTTGGACGTTTTTTGGATCAGATATCTTTTTTACAAACTCATTATCTACAGAGTTGTTAGTACGTACGTCTGCGGGGTCAAACCTAAACTCTACCCAACGAGGAATTCTTTTGCGTAGAGAGTTTTTTAACTCAGCATCAGATGATCCATGAAGCCTAGCATCTCCAGAATCATTTGTCTTTTCATCTGTTACAAAGAAATTATACTTAAACCTTGCCTTAAACTTGTGAACCTCAGGAACGTCTAATATGGTTACAACCTTTGAAGGATATGATATTGGCATTAGTAATCATCTCCTAGCGTTACTGATGATATTGTTACAAAGAAATCATTAAAAGAACTATAGTTTTCAGATCTTCTTCTAGGCTTAAGCTTTATTATTTCATTTCCGTCTTTATCCTTTGAGACAGTTATCATATTTTTAAACTCTTCTCTCTCAGCAGCTGTCTTAGAACTTAGGAGATTTCTTGTAGCTCTCATATTAATCTCAAAATCGTCAGGGTCAACAGGTATCATTAGTACCCTATCAAATGTACGGGGTGCCAAGACCTTGTTAATCATAGCGCAGGGTCCCATAATCGAAGAAGCACAAATCATCCTAAAATGTTGTAGGTGCACTGCAGACAGTCTAGGCTTTTTCCTATAAAATCTTTTTGCTATATGCCGATATGCTTTCCTTTGATATGCTCTTAGCTTTGCTCTCTTTTTACGAATTTTTGAGTTCTCTTTTTTAATTTCTTTATTTCTTTTTCTATTAATTTTATTCCAATGTTTTGTCGATACTTCAACACGCCTTTTAAACCTAGCATCTTCACGGGCCTTTGCTAAGATCTTCTCTATTATACGCTTAACACGTGCATATTCAACTTTTCTTTTACGCTTTGCTCGAGCTAATTCAGTACTGTTTCTTGTATTTTCTTTTTTCTTAGCTGCTAACTCTTTTTTTAACCTATCACGTTTATTACGTGATCCTTTGCCTTTAATGATTTGCTTTTTAAGTCGCTTTCTAACGGCATCTAAATCTTTTTGTATTCTTTCTTGTTGTGCCTTTCCGTTTTCAAGGTAAAGAGTAAATTTTTCAACAAGATCATCCAAGGCTAGCCATTTTTTCCAGATTGGGTGTTTTGAATTTGGTGCTTCATTTTTTCCAAAATAATCTGACTTTTTAGGAGGGTTTGCATACCTTTTGTTTGTCTTAAGCCCAGACCGATGTTTTGAAACATGGTTTTTTTCTATTTGCCTATTATACTTTAATGCTTTTTGTCTAGCTGCTTTTCTTTTTCCTAATATCTGATGTACTTCACCTGTAGTGTAAATTTTTCTGTATTTTTTATATGCAGGAATGTAGCCGTACCTGGCAATTCTTAGGTTTCTTGCGAGTCGGGCTAGCTGCGATGAAGTAGGGCGAGTCCATATTTCTCCGTCTTTAAACGTTGCAACCCTTTTTCTAGTTTGATTTTGAATCTTTGTATCAATTATTAGGTTGCCAACAGGGACAGTACCCGTGTATATCCAGTTTTGGGTCTCACC
>Ga0163179_10002569_pt1 | contig 12592 bp, 6 predicted proteins | sample AtlANTMetagenome_FD_109643 | JGI IMG/M metagenome (GOLD analysis project Ga0163179, IMG submission 109643) | Marine eukaryotic phytoplankton communities from the Atlantic Ocean - Atlantic ANT 2 Metagenome | ecosystem: Environmental > Aquatic > Marine > Oceanic | place: North Atlantic Ocean...
CCTCACAGACTGGTTCGAGTCCAACGATGGCAACGATGACACTGGTCAGTTCGATCACGATAACGACGGAATTGAGGACTACACCGACGACGATGACGACGGTGACGGTATCCTCGATGAACTTGAGCAGTAATCGAATCAGTAGATTCAGTCAAGCATGACCCACAGTCGGATTGACTCGTGGTGACAGGCACCCTCGCGTCCGATGGGCGCGGGGGGCCGCCAACTTCCTTTTCTCAATTTCTTGGAATTGATACCCACAGGGTATCGTGATACGCAAATGCACGATTCGGCCGAGTCGTTGATATATCGGGCGCGAGTGCCGAAGTGCTTCACTTGGGTGATAACATGACAGAACTCGATACATATCTCGGGAAAATTGGCGCGTGGAAGAAAACATCTTGGTCACTAATGATGGTCACATTGATGATTTTTTCAACGACACTCGCCGCATTGCAAATTGGTGCAGAGGAAGAAGTTCAGACAATCTGGGATGACTCCGTTCAACGCACAGCGGTACAGACCGCAGATCAAGACGAACAACCGTTCAGAGACAGAGAAGTCTACGACAGTCAACCGACTTCGTGGAGCCATCCAGCTTTGTATGATGTCCAGTACAACGATTTGGGCGTGATGTACGGCAAAGTAAACGATCTCTCCCTGCTCGATTTACGAGCTTCTGGCTGGACTCTTCACCTTGAGGAAAGAATTGGTGATGACCACGACAATGATGGAATCGACGATTTGAATGATTTAGACGATGACAACGATGGAATCTACGACTTGATTGAGCGATTCGATGGTTGCTATGGGACTGGGCCACTCGACCATGACAACGATGGCATTACCGATGAATTAGATTGGGATGATGACAACGATGGTATCCTCGAAGGACCCCTTGACATGACTCAAGGTGCCGACCCACTCAACGTATCCACGGACCGTTATGTACAGCCTGGAACACCTCACCCATGGACTGGCGCAACCATTCCGATTGGATACTTGGTTGACCAGAACCCATGGGACCACGACAATGACGGCGTCCCAGATGAAGACTTTGATGGATCGGGCCCAGGCTCATACGACGAAGATGATGACAACGACGGTCGTATTGATCAATTCACATGGCCTTGCGATTTTGATGGCGATGGGATGCAGGACTACATGGACCCCGATGATGACAATGATGGCACCATCGACCGCCTTGATGCGCACCCCTATGATGCTAGCAACAGCACCGAAACAGGATACACCTACTCGACATGGCAGTACAATGACTACGCATCTTACAGTGGACAAGTCAACTTCGTAGAGATGGAATCTCTCTACCACCCAGGCAATGAAACATTCACAACGATTGTCGATGGCGACCTTGACGGTGACGGAATTCCCAATTTCCTCGACCCGGACAATGACGATGATGGCACTCCAGACAGCGCAGATACGGATGATGACAACGATGGGTTGCTCGACATGTCGGACCCAGATGATGACAATGACGGTATTCTGGACACTTGTACCAATCTCGATTACAATAACGATGGTCTAAACGATTTCACCGGAACCAACACCGCCCCATATGAGGTACCTGGAGCCGATGGGGACTCCGACGGAGTCATCGATTGTGAGATTGATTACGATCGTGATCTTGACGATGACCGTTGGCGAGCCATCGATCAGAACTACAACGGTAAGTGGGATTGGTTTGATCCCGACATGGGTGGAACATCCAATCCAGACAATCCATTGGGTCAACCCAGTTGGAACGTTTCTGACCTTCCATGGGATATCGACAACGACGGTGAGGAAAACGAAGTTGATCGTTATCCAACAACTCCAACCTCTGTAGTCAATGCATGGAACTGCCTTACGGTAAATCCCGACCCCCGGTGTGATACACAGCGAGCATCATACGCTGGATTCAATGACTGGGATGGTGACGGTGTCAACAATTGGGACGATATTGATGATGACAATGACGGCATTGTTGACTGGTTAGATATCGACCCAGATTGCGACTTTGACAATGATGACGATATTCACCAAATCAACGGTAGTAAATTCCGTGACGATGGACCCAATGACGTCGATTCAGACGTCGATGGCGACGGTTTGGAAAACAATGTTGATTGGGATGATGATAATGATGGAATCAACGATTTGTATGACCCAGACGATGGTAACTGTGGTTTTGTCGACACGGACATCAATGATCAATTCTACCAGACTTACTATCCATCGGGTGACGGTGATGCTATTGATGGAAGCAATGACGCGCAAGAGTACACCGACGGACTCAGCGAACACTGGAACATGTCGTTCCTCATGAATCCGTTCACTGTTGAGCAAGGCTTCGTCCTTGATTACAATGGATTTGATTCTACAACAAACCCAGTTACCAGCGGAAATGTTCCAGAATTCTACTGGTTCCTCTTGGCCCGGTGGTCTCCATGGAATGGTGGCAATGATGTTGACATTGATGCCGATGGTGACAGCTTGCAAAACGGTCTGGATACTGACCAAGATGGTGACGGTATGCCTGATTGGTGGGATCAAGATGAAGGAAACGATGGTCAATTGGATATCAACGATTTCAAAATGGGTGGAACATTCACCAACAATAACGAATGTGGATGGACCCGTCAAAGTGGTTACACCTGTGGATACGAGTATGCGGCACTATACCGCCTCCCTCTTGAATCCGGATTCAACAACGGACAATTGAGTGTACCATTCTCTATCCGACCAGATCCGAACTTTACTCAAGGCACATTCACACCGCCTTCCTCATCGACATCGAACTTTGGTTGCACCTCAACATCGTGCTATCATATTCCGTTCAATGGGGCACCTGTCTCTGCTTTCAATTACTCAGAAGTTGCACACAACCGAGACCTATTCCTAACGTGGATTGGCCTCACTTTGGGTCTATGGAATTGGAATGCAGACATTAACGGAAACGATTTCCCTGACGAGAACTTGGCAGACTTGTATCCAGATGATACAGATCCTGACGATGATTGTGGGAGCGTAGTTGTCGTTGATGGTCAAGGAAACCAATATGCTCCAACTTGTCAATTCAATGACACCGCTGATTTGGACGATGACCTGGATGGGTTGTTTGATTTGTACGACGTAGATGATGATAACGACGGTATCTGGGATTATCTAGAAGTTGATTCTGACAGCGATTGGGACGACGATGCGAATACCAACCCACCAGGTAATTTCTTTACCGGATTTAATTGTCAAGACAATGACGATGATGGCACAGATTCTGATCCAGATGGTGATGGTTTCTTCCAATCGGTTTGGGATCAAGGAGTTCAGGGTCAAGGCCTCTTGTTCCCTGAGTTCTACGACGTCGATAATGACAATGACGGTATCCCTGATGGCGAAGATTGGGATGATGACAACGATGGTACCTCCGACGTTGATCAGGAGCTACAGTGCTTCTGGGGTGAAGAGCAATCCACTTGGGACCATGACAACGATGGTATTCTCAACTGGGCTGACAATGACTGGGATGGCGATGGCCGAACAAACCAGCAGGAAAACTCCGGCGTCAATGCACTGATTGCTCCGTGGGACCACGACAACGATGGTCTACGTGATGACATCGACTTGGATGACGACGCAGATGGAATGCATGATGAAGATGAGATCATGCTGTGGCCCTCTCGTTTTGCTCGAAATTCGACCAATCCATGGGATCATGATGACTACGGAAATGGTGAGGGTATAGCACACCCAAACAACCCTTACACCGGTCCTGACGCAGTCGATTTAGACGACGACAACGACTCCCGTGAAGATGCGAACTTTGACCAACTGGAGGAAGGTTACAACTCCGATCCCTGTTACAACGGTAATCTTTCTAGCGACTGGGATCATGACAACGATTGTATTCCTGATGAAGATGACAAACTACCGACAAGAGTCGAACTCGGTGTCTATGATGGTCAAAATTACACGGTACCCGATACACTGTATTTGGACGCACAATTCCCAGCGATCTTTTCTGGAACTGTATTTGCACTGAATCTCTCGACAGGAACTTGGGATCCGGCTGGAAACCTCCCGGTTCAAGTTCACGTTGCATGGGTTCAAAATGGTACATCGGCGATTGAGACCATCGACGTATTATCCAATGATTTTGGTTCGTTCAGCGTGGGTCAATTCTTGTTCCCAGAGGACATCCATGTTGGCGATAATACCACCTACGAAATGTGGGCTGAAGTCACAGAGATGTTCATCCATGACGGTTCCGAATCGAACAGATATCCAATTGGTGTTCACGCAAATTTGTCGCTTGACTACGTGTCATGGACATACTTCCGTAGTGATGAACAACCACTCTGGTTAGACTTCAAGACTCACTATACCGTTGATTGGGAACGCGGTATTTTCGATCAGCGTCTGGTCCATGCACCGATTACATTCTCAGTAAGTGGCGGCCCATTCGGTAACCGAACTACTCCGACCAACTACACTGGATTCGGCCAGGGTTACCGCGCTGACGAAGGAGGTTGGGCGAGTCTGACCTACGTTCAACAATCCGGCGCTGTAGGCAACTGGAAGCAGGTGCGTTGGAATTCAACCTACGACAATGGACCCGGTATGCTACCCGGCGGTTACGAAGAGATTGTGTGGAACAACTTCACACTCTCTCACGATGTTGTGGGTAGCTATGATTACGCCAACACCAGTTTACCAGTGGGCGACTATGAGTTCACCGGTAGGGTCGATCCAAGCCTTGCCTCCGAGTGGCCTTGGCCGCATGTGACTGGTGCTGAAACGGATCCATTCATGATTCGAAGTATGCATCGAATGTATGTTGAAGCGGAGTTGATTGTATCTGGGCACAATCCAGTGTACTATTATGATGCTACACAATTCACAGGCAGCAGTTACGGCGCTTGGAAAGCCCTGTTTAGCGAGCCAGGATTGAACTCCGCAGGGCTGACCTATGAGGAAGCCAAACTGGGTAAGCCCTACGCAGAGCTGTGGGATGGTACCGCAGCATCACTACAGGGTGAGGCTGCCAAGTTGCGACCGTTCCTCAGAGTCAATTCGACTCACTGGTTTATCACCATGCAAAATGGTGGCGACTTCGATGCACCACCATGTGGTCAAATCGACCCTACTGATCCAAGCAGCGAATTGCGTTGTGAGATTGTACCTGAGATGAATACAGGTGAGACGTTCCGTGTTATTGGAAATGTCACCAATCGTACGGGCACACCATGGATTCAAGATCCGATGGCCCTACAAGTCGACCTGGATAGTAACGGTGTTTTCCAAGGCAGCCAGGAAACTGGATTCGCCCGTGTACCTACCATGTATGGAGGAGAGGCACGCTTTGATTACAACTGGACATGGTACAGTCAATACCAAGCATCCACATACGGTGTGCGTGTTGATTTCACCAACTCTGAATTCTACTTTACTGGAAATCAGACGAATGTATTGGCTGAAACTGGTGCTTACAACAACGTCTCTGTGATTGGAACTACGGACTTCCAACTCAATACATTACCACGGTTGTATCGTAACCAGAATACCACCGTAGAAGCACGACTGGTAGATAATGCACTCCAACCTGTCAAGAATGCTCCAGTCAATTGGACTTGGTCAGCCACAGGACAGAGTAACTTCTCTGAAACCGATGCGAATGGAATTTTCAAGATTGATTTAAACATCACCTCAACCGATGAGTTAGGCAATTTCAGCCTTCAATTCTCGTTCCCAGGTAATCCGATATTGCAGGGTTCACTGGTCAACCAACCGATGTGGGTAGTCAGTCGCACCTATGTGGATTTGATTTCTACGACTCCCAACCTGCGAAGCAGTGGCGAAGTCTGGCAATTCTCAGCAAAGGTGACCGATGACAACAGTACACCTGCTTTGCGAGATCCTGGTGCAGCACTGGATGGTGGCGATGCCGAAGGTGGGACCGTCCAGGTCATCTTCGAAGGAACAGACTTTGAGAATGTCCAACACCGTCAGGTGATGTTTGAATTGGAGCCCAATGCTGGCGACATCTACGAACAGTTGCTATTGGATGCTCAAATCCTACGGGAGGACCCTTCCTCATACCTACCCGATGGCTTCGGCCCAGTCAATGTCATATTGAGATTCGAGGAGAATTTACCGCATGAAGGCTGTGAAATGTTACAAGAGTACCAGCTCTCACTTCAGGGCGCGTGGGACCCATGTGTCACAGTGCAAGGTAGTGACCACTACCGCAGAGTAATGCAGTACAATGTAGATGGATTCTCTTTGATTGGTCGAACCACACTTGATGTAGATGATCAAATTGTCTATACCAGTGAAATTGACCCTGTTACTGGACAAAGCATCGAGAAGCCAATGGTCGTTACTGGCCAGCTCGTTGATGAGTTGGGTAGTAACCTCACCAACCGTAACATCCGAGTCTCTTACGAGATGCAGGGTGGCACACAAGGTGTCATTTCTTGCCAACCGGGTACAACTGATATGGACGGTATGTTCGAGGTCACTTGCCCATTAGAGGACGTGATGGCTGGCCAAGCTCGTGTTACCGTTGAGTACAATTCGTACGACAACAATGATCGCTACCGCTACAAGAACTCCAGTGTAACTCGTTTGTTCCCCGTATTCAGTAACTCAACACTACTGATTACACAGGTTGGACCGCTTAAGCAGGATGTTGATCGCTACGAAACACAGAATGGTGAATCTTACCCAGTATTGTACCTCAAGGAGCACTACCACATCCACTCCATGCTAGAACAGAGCAACGGAAACCCACTGGGCGGGAAGTGCCTGAACATCTACATCGATCCAGATCAGAATACCCGGCCAGTCGCCACCGCGATGACTGGTGATGAGTTTGGAACCGTAGAATGGTATAGTGGCGATAAAGATCAGAACCCCAGTCGAAAGAGCATCGAGCCAAGCGGAAACAATCTCGAAGGCTTCCGTACACTCAGAGTAGCGTATGAACCAGATTTGGAAGTCCCAGGAGGTTGTCGCAGTGAAACCAACGCTGTTGTCAACGGCTCCCATATGGATGTCGAAGTTTTGGTTCGAAGTCGTGTTGACATGGTCATCAAGACCCAATGGCACAACGCTGATGGATACCTTCCAGGAGATGAAATAGAGGGCGCTGTTGCAATTCTACGAGACCGATTGGATTTGGCAGTAGAAAATGAAGTTGTAACCTTCGTCTTTGACTACCAGAACAGTACCGGTGATTGGGTCAATTATGAGATCAGATATGTTTTCACCGACGAGCAAGGTGTAGCGAATTTCACTTGGGTATACCTTGGAACTGACGTTCCGGGTGCTGAAGATGGACAATTCGCAGACGAGGGCAGATGGCGTATTACTGCAATGTTTGAAGGTAGTCTGTTGTTCAAGGAGTTCGGCGAAAACCGGAGTCGAACCATCAACCTTGGAGATGCTCCTGAAGCGCAGGCCAGTGCGTGGAATATGCAGGTGTTGTTGCCGATCATCATCGCCTTCTTGTTCGCCGCCATCATTGGTGCGGTCATGTACAAGCGATACAGCGAGCGCCGTCGTGTGGAAATCCTGCGTGGTATCCTCACCGACTCTCTATTGGCACTTCAGGCACGCAACGAATACATCCAAGTGATTTTCAATTGCTACAAGGATTTGGTGCGGTTCTTCCGTCAGCATGGATTCATGAAGAAGGTCTACGAGACCACTCGTGAATTCGAGTGGGCTGTTCGAAGCGCGTTCTACATGGTCCCAGCAGAGCAATTGGATGATTTCTTGGCCATCTTTGAAGAAGCCCGATATTCGGATCACAACATCGGTATCGCCCAGCGTGATCAGGCGATGAGCACGCTCAGCGCCATCACTCAGTCTATCTCGATGGCACTCGGTGACTCGATGATTGCACGAACCACTGAGCACGAAGCCGCCTTGCATGGCAACCTAACCAAGGCTGGCGAGTTCGTTGATTCAGAGGGCAACGTCCAGCAAGCGGGACTTGATGACGACCCCAATGCAAGCAACTTCAGTCTTTGAACTGAATGACCAAAGGTGATGCGGGTGCAAGGCACAGTCCTTGCACTCGCCCTCCGCCCTGTGCGCAGTCAAGCCGTTGTGATACAAGACTCCCTAGAAATGTCTCCTTTAGAAGGCGTCATTGGTGACCACGGTAAGAGCAGCCGCCGGCAAGTTTCTCTGCTCGATGAAGCCGCATGGAGAGCAGCTTGCGCTGAGTTAGATGCAGAGTTGGAATGGACGACTCGAAGGTCGAATGTGCTTGTTTCTAATTTAGATCTTCAAGCGCTTGTTGGGCGTAAAATTCAGCTTGGAAGTGCCGTTGTTGAAGTCATCGGCGAAGTGGTCCCCTGTCACGTGATGGATGCCGCAAAACAAGGCCTGAAGGCAGTGCTTAAACCCCAATACAGGGGGGGCGTATACGGTCGAGTGATTGAATCGGGACAAGTCCATATGGGGGACAAAATCACAATTCATTCTTCGCAATAATCGCCTTTTGCATCCAGTAAAATCATTGCAAGATCAACTTGTTTACAGGTCTGAAGAATTTCTTCATGCATCTGGTCACTGAACTCATCGAGTGTGGCCAATGAATCGGCATTTGGGTCACGCATTGAGTCAAACAAATGATTGAGAATACAGGATACACCGTACGCCTGACCAGCTCTGAATGCATGATCTACGCCACCCGCCCCAGGATCTTCGGCACGTAACTCCATCATTACTTGCTGAGCATAGGCCGCAAGCGCACCGTAGACGGATTCCATCGCCACCCCGACTGCTGCATCCGCCTCCAACGAAGATTGGGTGGTGGCCATAGCCGCATCGATACATTCACGGAACTTTGCAAAGGCCTGTATGGTATCCTCGCCTTCAAGTTTCATTGCTTCGTTCATCAGTACACGCCAATCATCACTCATCTCAATCAGTCTTGGGGGAATGCCGCCAGAACATAGCATTTGGCTGTTTCACAGCCCCCTAAGGGGGCTTGTGGCCACCCGTGGGGTTCATAACGGAACGGCTGGTCGCGCGGCTACCCACGTCGAGGGAGTCATATGGCAAGGAACAACAGGAAGACCAACCCAACCCTTCTCACCTTAATCGGTGATTTGAAGGCACAAACACGGTCGAATGGTGCTCCACTGTGGCGAGACGTTGCGCTACGACTTGAATCAAGTCGCAGCAATTGGGCTGAACCGAACCTAAGTCGTTTGAGTCGATATGCATCAGACGAGGAACTCATCCTCGTGCCTGGCAAGTTGCTCGGAAGCGGCGAAGTATCGGGTAAGCACACCGTCGCCGCCTACAGTGTGAGCTCTTCGGCTAAAGCGAAGATTGAGGCCGCTGGCGGCGAAGTAGTCAGCATCCACGATTTGATGAAAGCGAATCCAACAGGCAAGGGGGTGTACATCCTTGGCTGAAGCGACAACATTCGTTTACAATGCAGAGGACAAGGTCCTCGGTCGACTGGCCAGTGTCGTCGCCAAGCAGTTGATTTCAGCCAAGAAGGCCGGTGAAGATACTCGTGTCATCATCGTCAACGCCGAGAAGGCAATCGTCACAGGTAAGCGCTCTAGCGTCTTGTCAGATTATCGAGCAAAGTACGAGTTGAATCACCCTCGAAAAGGGCCCTTCTTCCCACGTATGCCTGACCAAATTCTCAAGCGTACCGTCCGCGGTATGCTACCCTACCAGAAGAACAGCAGTGGCCGTAATGCCCTCAGATCGTTACGCGTCGAAATCGGAACCCCTTCAGATCTTTCTGGAGACCTACCCGATGGCTGTGAGTGGGGAGATTCAACAAAGATTGACCGCCCGCTACCTGAGCGTTTCGTCCGATTGGGTGAAATCAGCAAGGAGCTTGGCGTGAAAGTACGATGGGAGGTTGAGTGAATATGGCAAAGAAGAAGCAAACCAAGGTGGTCAACACATCTGGTAAGCGCAAGACAGCAATCGCTCGTGCCACCGTCAAGGCAGGCAAGGGCCGTGTCCGTGTCAACTCAGAGCCCATTGAAATTCTACAACCTGAACTGGCTCGTAACAAAGCCATGGAACCGCTGGTCATTGCTGATGCAATGAATCGTCTAGAGCGTGTTGATATCAACGTCAACACAATTGGTGGCGGCCAGATGGGACAGGTTGACGCCATCCGTACCGCAATTGCCCGTGGTTTGGTCCACTACAATGACGGTGCAGAAGGCTTGGATGAAGAACTCAGAGACGAGTTCCTCCGATTTGACCGAAGCCTGCTAGTGAACGACCCACGTCGAAAGGAACCCAAACACCAAATGGGTCGCGGCGCACGTGCCAAGTGGCAGAAGTCTTACCGTTGAGGTGATTTGAATGATTATTCCAGTACGATGCTTTTCATGTAACAGTGTAATCGGCCACCTTTGGGAACGCTATGCGAATGGTGTTGCTGAGGGAAGAAATGCCGGAGAGATGCTCGATGAACTCGGTGTAAGCCGATACTGTTGTCGAAGGATGTTCGTCTCACATGTCGAACTCATCGACTCTGTCGCACCTTTCAGTGTAACAAGATCACAGGAGTGAACACCGTACATCTGTGAAAACAGATGTCCCGGGCCCGTAGGTTAGCTTGGCCTATACTTGACGGCTGGGGGCCGTCAGACTCCGGTTCAAATCCGGACGGGCCCACCTACGGTGGGTACTGACGGCTAACGGGAGGGTTCAAACCTCTTCCAGACCATCATGATTCCATGCGACAGCGGTGTTTCTGCTCTTTGGTCCTCGCGACCCTCTTCCTAGCACCTATTTTGATTGCAGCGCCGGAGGCGCTGCGGGCACACGCACACGAGGGGGTTGTGTATACTTCGGACCAAACGTGGTCAGGGAATATGACCCTCGATGACGATGTTTCGATTGCTTCGGGTGCCACCCTCTTCATCCAACCAGGGACACAGATTAACGTGACCGAAGACATCACAATCAGCATCCTAGGAGATTTACAAATTCAGGGTACACTCGAATCTCCAGTGAATATCTGGGGCTCTTGGGTTGCAGAAACTTCGGTCCAAGCACGTTGGCAAGGGTTTCTGTTAGACTCTGGCTCTACATCCACTGTTTCTCATGCGATCATTTCCGATTCTCGAGGTGGCTTTGATGTCGAGTCTGGTGCGGACCTCACCATCGATTCTACATTTTTAGCTGATTCAATCATTGGTGTGTGGAACAAGGGTTCGCTCTCAGGAGGAGGCTTTGAGTGCCAAGGTGCAACGACATCTTGCCTTCGAGTCGATGGGAGTACCATCTTGAATACAGTCAGCTCTACGGCCAGTGCAAGTGTGGTACACATTTCCAATGGAGGAATTGCTTCGATTGACCTCATTCATTCCAATCTGGATTCAGATGTCTTGGCTCTCGATGGCGGTTCCACATTTACCGGAGAAATCCATGCAGGCGGATTTACCCGAATGATACGGGCCAGCGATTCTGTAACAGCCACAGTCACATCAGTTGTTACGACACCTGGTGAAACTCTTGTTGATGCAAGTTCATTGTCCGGTCTTAATTTGGTCAATGGAAGTAGCACAAATACCACCGTTTCATCCATCTTAATCGGAAGCATCGAAGATCTCGATTTTTCCTCTGTGAACTATCTTTGTGATGGAACAACAAATTGTATCGATGCTCAAATTAACGGTGAGTTGGTTCTACAAGACTCCTCGTTTGGGCAACAGAACACCGCCTCAGATGTATTTGCCCGATTCAGAGGCGATGGCAATATTATGATGAACAATATCAGCCTTGCAACCAATTCGACCTTGTTCGATATTGCAGGAGCCGGTGAATTGGACATTGATGCTTCGCAAATGGAAGTAAATTCGATTGGAACCATTTCTGGTTGGGATCTTGAGATATCCACTTCAACTGTGATGGTTGAAGACGATGGATTACTTCTCCTTGATGTCGAATCAAGTATTGTTGATTCACAATTTTCTAGAATATTTTCAATGTCTGACTCAACTTCAGTCGGGCTACGTGCGGTTTGGTCTGAAATTACAATGGAATCAGTCACCCTAATGGGGTGGAATGATGGGATTCGTTGTGAGTCTGAGTGTATTATCAGGGGAACAACAGTCAATTCTGGTGGAGGTGGCAGAAACAGCGGAAGTGGATTAACCGTTGAGGGGGGCACGATTCAGCTACAATCTGTTGAAACCTCAGCATCAGATATTGGGATTAATATTATCTTGGGAGACGTCCACATTGAAAATTGGACAGTCGATATGGCCCACAGAACCTATGGTATTCAGTTGGCAAATGATGCAATCGCAACCATTCGAAGCATGCCCTCATACACATCATCGGGAGCACATGATGGCTTTGGAGACGGCACACTATTGTGGGGCTCAACCGGAACACCTGACCTTGCCATTAGCATCGAAGAATCGTTCACAGAATCGACAATCACAGTGACCGATTTGGTGGGTCAAGCCATCGTGGGTGCCAGTGTAACTTCACACGGGTACTCCGAGATTTCAGATGCTTCAGGGCAAGCCACATTGCCCTTGCTCTCCTCAGGCTCACACGTCGCCGTAGAGGAACCATCCAG
>Ga0163179_10002570_pt1 | contig 12588 bp, 4 predicted proteins | sample AtlANTMetagenome_FD_109643 | JGI IMG/M metagenome (GOLD analysis project Ga0163179, IMG submission 109643) | Marine eukaryotic phytoplankton communities from the Atlantic Ocean - Atlantic ANT 2 Metagenome | ecosystem: Environmental > Aquatic > Marine > Oceanic | place: North Atlantic Ocean...
AGCTCGGTTCTTGTGAATTAAATTATCAGTAGATTTTTACTACGACATAGATGAACCTCATTAACAATTGAACCCCAAAAAATAAGAAGGAAAGTGAAAATACCAAAAGTTGATTTTGACGGATATATTTTTGATCATGATGGAACCCTGTCACTATCTATGCATGTACACTTTGATGGTTGGATTGAATCATTTAAAAAAAATGGAGGCAACTTCATATTTACGAGAGAGATTGCTCAGTCCTATGCCGGAGTTGGCATGCACGATACAGTAAGGATACTAAACCAAAGGTTCGGATGCGATATGGACCCAGAAAAAGTCGTCACCGATCAAGAGGCCTATTTTTTTAATCACATCGAAAGAGTAAAGCCCTATGATCCAGTAATTAATTTTGCTAGAGAATGCAAAGCCAAAGGAAAACCGATTTCCGTGGCTTCAGGAGGCGTGAAAAAAACTGTTATCGCAACAATGAATGCTATAGGTATAACTGAACTTTTTGAAACTATCGTAACTCAGGATGATGTCAAAAACAGTAAACCTTCACCAGATCTTTTTCTCCTGGCTGCTGAAGAAATGGGCGTAGATCCAACAAAGTGTTTGGTATTTGAAGACAGTCAGCTAGGTATTGAGGCCGCTAAGAATGCAGGGATGAAGTCAGTATTGGTCCAACCAGACGACCCAAAGTAATAAAAATTATTCTTAGTTTTTCAAACTCCACTAAACACCTCAATTTATTGGTCAATTAAGCTATAATTTCTTTAATAACTCTAGCTTCTTCAACTCCAGTCAGGCGCTGATCTAGACCTTGATACCTAAAAGTCAGCTTCTCATGATCAATTCCCATCCTATCGAGTATAGTCGCATTTAAATCCCTAATGTGGACAGGATCTTTAATAATATTATAAGAATAGTCATCAGTTTGCCCGTAATCATATCCTTCTTTAATACCAGCACCAGCCATCCATGTAGTAAAACAACGACCATGATGGTCTCTGCCATGGTTATCTTTAGTTAGCTTTCCTTGGGAGTAGATAGTACGTCCAAATTCTCCACCACATACAACAAGAGTGTCATCGAACATCCCTCTTTCCTTGAGGTCTTTAATTAATCCTGCACATGGCTGATCAATATCCTCGCACTGCTGTCTAATTTTTGAAGGCAAACTACCATGTTGATCCCAACCACGATGAAACAATTGCATGAAGCGCACTCCTTTTTCAGCCATCCTGCGAGCAAGTAAACAATTTCTGGCAAAACTACCAGGCTTATCAACATTTGGACCGTATAGATCTTTGACATGCTTAGGCTCATTAGAAATATCCATTAATTCAGGAACTTCTGCCTGCATTCTGAAAGCCATTTCATATTGAGAAATTCTAGTTTGAGTCTCTGGATCATTAAACTTCTCGTGAGTTTTAGAATTCAACTTTTGTAAACCGTCTAACATGTCTCGCCGCATGTCACGATCAATTCCAGGAGGGTTATCAAGGTAAAGCACCGGCTCACCCGATGACCGTAATTTAACTCCCTGATGCTTTGAAGGGAGAAAACCACTTCCCCATAAGCGATCATAAAGTGCCTGTAATTGTCCCCTACCTCGAGAAATCATAACAACATAAGAAGGCATATTTTCATTCTCACTGCCTAGGCCATAACTAAGCCATGAACCCATACTTGGTTTTCCCGGCGGTTGAACCCCTGTATTTATAAATGTTATCGCAGGATCATGATTAATTGCCTCAGTGTTCATTGACCTAATTATTGTTATATCGTCAACAATTCCTGCAGTATGAGGAAGCAAATCCTTATTAACCCATGTTCCATGTTTGCCAAACTTTTCAAATTCGAACATTGGCGCCACACACGGGAAGGATTTCTGACCACTGGTCATTCCAGTAATTCTTTGCCCCTGTCTTATAGAGTCTGGAAGCTCTTGCCCGTGAATTTTACGAAGAGCTGGCTTGTAATCGAATAGATCAATATGAGAAGGGCCTCCAGGAAAAAAAAGGTATATAGCTCGTTTAGCTTTAGGGGCAAAATTTGGGAAACCTTCAAGTCCAGATGCCGCACCAGCAGACCCTATTAAGTTAGGACTCCACAGGCTACTTAGTGCTGCCGCACCCATTCCGTGACCAGTACTTAATAAAAAGTTTCTTCGATTAATATCATCCATCATGTTATTCATAATCAATTAAGTTTTAACCACGCGTCAGAGTTTCATCCATGTTGAGTAATATTTGAGCTATTACTGACCAAGAGGCGTGTTCCACTAGATCTAGACTTTCATCTCTTTTAAACTCGCCAACAGATAAAAATTTCTTAGCTTTTTCTTTATCGAATCCAAATGAAGTAATTTGATTTTTTAGAACATTTTTAATTACTGACAATTCCTCCTCAGTAGCATCTCTTGATAGAACAATTTTAAAGCCATAATTGATTCTCGAAATATCATCTTTACCTCCTTTTATAATAATTTTTTGAGCGAATGCCCTCGCCGCCTCTACGAATTGAGGGTCATTTAAAACAACTAACGCTTGAAGAGGCGTATTGGTAACAGGCCTCTGAATCATACATTTCTCCCTCGTTGGCGCATCAAATATGAGCATGTTCGGCATTGGAGCAGAACGTTTCCAATAAGTATAAATCGACCGCCTATACAAATTGTCACCTGAGTCTCTCTTATAGCGAAGCCCTCCATTCAATGAAACTTCATTCCATATGTTTGCAGGTTGATAGGGTTTTACGCTAGCACCTCCCACTGAATCAACCAAGAGTCCTGAAAAGGAAAGAGCTGCGTCCCTGATAAATTCACCTTGCAATCGAAACCTTGGAGACCTTGATAATAAAATATTTTCAGGGTCATTTCTTTCTGCAATTGGAAGAATTCTGGATTCCTGTCGGTATGTCGCTGAAGTCACGATCTGACGAATGGTTCTCTTGACATTCCAGCCGTTTTTCACAAAATCATTAGCTAACCAATCTAAGAGCTCTGGGTGAGTAGGAGGCGATCCTTGGTTACCAAAATCATCAGGCGTCTTTACAATTCCCCTACCAAAAAACATGGCCCAATATCTATTAACCGCGACTCTGGCTGTAAGCGGGTGCGAAGGATCAGTAAGCCATTTGGCAAAGCCCAGTCTATTAGCAGGTGCATCATCTGACAGTTTAGGAAGAATTGAAGGTACTCCTGGATTAATTACTGCATTTTCACCTTCCTTTATAGGTTGGTCATATTGTCCTCGATTAAGAATATAAGTTACCCTTTTTTTAGACTCAGGATTGTCCTGCATAATCATTGAGGTCAATTTACTGTCTACAGAAAGACCAGCTTTTTTCTTATTTAGCTCAGCCCTAATGCTAGCGAGTCTCTTAAACTCTTCATCATTATTTATAAGGTAATAATTAAGAAGAGTCATTTTTTGCTCTTTGCTACGCTCTTTCTTATTTATGGCTAAAATGCTTTTAATCGGATCACCCCCAATATTCTTAATATCGTTTTCACTAAGAGCCTTGTCGTAAATTCTTAATTCATCCAAATCGCCTTTGAAAAAACTCGAACTTGAACGACTCCCTATTTTAAAAGGAGTATTAGTGATAATAGAATCCTTTAAAGAGTCCTGCTCCACTTTGTTTCCAACTAATTTACCATCTATGTAAATTTTTATTCCTGACGCCTTGGAAGAACCATCATAGGTGACAACAACATGCTGCCATTTATTGACTTCAAGCTGCTTAGCAGAAACCACTTTCAAAGCATTATCAGGCCAACTACTTACAATGTGAGTTCCAATGGAGCGATTCTGTAGCCAAAAGTCATAACCTCGATATTTATTGGCGTCATCCAAACGAGCAAGAATGGCTCCACTTCCATCTGCTGGCAACTTTAACCATGCTGCAAATGTGAATTGCGAACTCTTTTCAAGGTCTGTCCAATTACTAAAAGAAAAGGAAGTTTTTCCATCAAAAGTCAGTCCCGATTCCTCTCCACGCTTAACCGCCATCAATTTACCTGAAAGCTTTCCAATGCCACCTCCAATTTCAGCATTAATAGATTCTCCAGACGTTTCATTGAGTGGGAAATAATGTTTAATACCAGCCGGATCCAGAACCGAATCATCAACATTTTTTTCAGCGTCTCTCAACCAATTTACATATTGGGGTATAACTGATCTCTTATAACCTTCTATTTTATTATCTTCATATTTAATTCTTTTTGTCAGTTCCTCAATTTTTGCCGCCTTTTTTTTGTCTGGCACATTGACTACTGGCGCTTGGTTACCATTTCTCGTCTGCATACCTGGATCAGTGGTGTTATTAAAGTAAGCAAACATCTGAAAATACTCTTTTTGAGTAATAGGATCATATTTATGATCATGGCACTGACTACATTCCATAGTCAGTCCCATCCATACATTTGATGTGGTCTTAACTCGGTCAACAACATACTCTACACGCAACTCTTCAGCAATTGCCCCACCCTCATCAGAAGTTGCGTGATTCCGATTGAAACCTGATGCGATTTTTTGATCAACTGTAGAATTAGGTAATAAATCTCCAGCAATCTGCTCAACAGTGAATTGATTGAAAGGCATATTAGAGTTGTATGCATTGATAACCCAATCTCTCCAAGGCCACATGAACCTCGGGCCGTCAGCATGCATGACTGAGGAATCCCCGTAACGCGCGGCATCCATCCAAGCAAGAGCCATCCGCTCTCCATAAGCCTCAGACTTAAAAATACGATCGACTAAATTTTCATAAGCCTTGGGAGATTTATCTGAAAGAAATTGATCAACCTCAAGCTTTGTTGGAGGCAATCCAGTGAGATCAAATTTTACTCTCCTAATTAAAGTCTCTTTACTTGCTTCAGGCATTGGAGAAAGACCTGACCCTTTGATTCTATCATGAATAAAGGCATCGATTGGGTTTTGTATTTTAAAATCAGAATCCAGTTTAGGAGGGACTTTTCCTTGAATGTTTTCAAAGGCCCAATGATCTTGATAAGTTCCTCCACTTTTTATCCATTCTGTTATTAAAGCTTTTTCTTTGTCAGATAAAATCTTTTTAGATTCGGGTGGAGGCATAATATCCTCGGGATCGTCAGACACTATTCGGTATAGCATTTCACTCTCCTCTAAATTTTCGGGATCAATAGCCTTGACCCCATCATTATCAGCAACCGCTCCTTCTCTATTATCCAGCCTAAGACCTGCTTTGCGGTGATTGCTATCAGGTCCATGACACTCAAAACATTTACCAGATAAAATTGGTCTAATGTCTCGATTAAACTCAATTGCCCCAAAACTAGAGGAATTAAGAGATAAAAACCAAATTAAGGTCAGAAGTCTGGATGATATACTCATAGCGGCAAATATTAACTACCCTTTACCCAATAATCTGACAATGATACGCACTAAGCTCAAGTCTAGAGCATTGAAAAGATGTAATTTTTAGAAAAAAATTGTTATTCTAACTCAATTTTCAGCCTAAAAAACATGGCAAAATTAGAATCAATAGGCTGAATTGATCGGAAAGTCTTATTTATCTTACCAGATTCATGATCAACCTTCTCTCCGATTTTTTTGAAATAATCAATTCCGCTATTCCAATTTTTCATATCAGAAGAAACTTCTAATTCAATTTTAAGACTCTCGACATCAAATCTTTGATTATAAGAAAAAGAATAATAATACTGACCACCAACCAAAATTTTGGAGATCTCATTTAAATCAAAATTTTGAGAATGCTCTACAGGTGATGAATTAAATGCATACTCAACTAAATTGATATAGCCATCTTGGTCTGGATCTGATTCTGGTTGAGCCGCAACATCATTCATAATTTCTTCTTGGCTAAAAAATAAGCCGCTCCATTCTAAGAAACTTTTAGCCTCGTTAATCAATGTAGGAGTTCCGTTCAGCACCTTTGAAGATACCCAACTTTCTGGTAGAGAATGGTCCAAATTATTGGAAGGTTTCTTCAACACTAAAGAATAACCTTCCCCGTCAGCGTCCTCAGGCCATGGATCTTTATCGTTATATATAAAAGTCCTAACAATTGAACCGTCTTCCCATTTCATTTCAATCCTCTCACCATCATTATCTAAGTTACCTCTAAACTCCCCAATTATCTTCGAAGCATCAACTTCAGGGTATCTGGTTAAGAATGCCTCTTTATTTCCAACTATTATGACACTTTCTCCGGGACTTAAACCTAACAGATCGGATTGAGAAAAATCAAAATTAATACCACTAGAAAAGTTTAGCCCTGAAAAATCAATTGGTTGATCACTGATACTTGTTAATTCTAAAAACTCGAAATCAGATCTAGAATATTTTCCCTCTGGATCTTCTTTTTTTGTGGCTTGCGACGGCCTATAATGGAGCTCACTAACTACAAAATTTGATGCAGAAGCCCGCTCACCTACCCGGTATACAACTTCATTCAAGGCAGACCACTCATTATCTCTCAAGACTCTAGCTTTGAGGCGCGTACTTTTATCAATTGAAAAATCTGAAGGATCACTTGGTATTGTTGCAACTAGTTCAAGATCGAAGCTTATGTCAGAACTCGTTCTGGCAACCTGATGAACTTCCACCGCCAAAGCATTCTCACCTTCTTTGAAAAGTTCTATTGGAATATCCTCTTTAATATTAAATACAGTTTCTTCTGATCCACCTACACCTTCAGTCGCGAGCGTTTCATAATTAATTTCTCCTTCCGGCATACCAACCCTCCAAACTTCTACTCCGTTCAAATACACTACAGCACCGTCATCTTTTCTTATTGCCAGTTTAACACCTATTAATTCTTCAGTATCAGTTACTATGAATTTCTTTCTAAAATACGTAGTAATGTGCTTACTACTACCACTATCACCATAAGAAAGTATAGTTCCTTCCGCACCTTCCCTACCATCTCCGTAACCAAGTTCAGCAACTCCTTCTTTCCAAGATGAATCATCAAATCCAGGTAACCTCCAACTGATCTCCTTATCAGAACCATCATCTAAATACTTCCAAAGAGATTCCTTACTTATAAGATTAAAATCAACGGTAGCACCATTAATAAAGAAAGCGTCAGGATTTACAGTACCTCCAATTAACCTAGGGTCACTTCCATCTACGGTTAAATAAATTTCACCATCCTCTGAAATGATAACTGGGGTAAATCCAGGATTGACTGAACTAATTATTTTTTCATATTCGGGCGCTTCAACATTATACCAACCTTTTTGCCTAAACTGATCTAAAAGTATATTCGTCCTGTCAGGCCAAAATACTTCTTTCATATAATTCCATTCTTCAAGCCATTCTTCATCTCTCCCCCAAGGCAACGATCGACCTGATGATGGCTGCCACCTTGCCGTCTCGGGAATAATGGCGTCATAAATCTCATTCATTCTATAATCATGAAATGGGAGAGGCCCATTAGAACTCAATACTCCATCGTTAAAGCAATGCTTGTAAACGCGGTCCTTAAAAAAGACGCAAAACTCATCATCTCTCATTAAGGCAGAAAAAATACCATCTGGAGCGCCAAGGTTTAGATTATTTACCTCTACGTCATAAAGCATGACATCACAATCCCAAGAATAAAAACGCCAGCCACCACGACCCGGATATTTTGGCCCAGCAGCCATCCAGTTATGTCTAGCCGTCCAATCCCAATCATTACCACAATAAAAGTATAACAACTGATTATCAGCAAGGTTGGCCCAATTAATCCAGTCCCTTGATTTTATTCCTCCTGTAGAAGCGGCAGACTTCACTTCTCTCCAAGTGTCATTCCAATCATCCCCAGCCCCATGATTACTACCATTTCTTCCAGAATTAGTATAATGATAGTCTTCAGAGTCCCCACCAAAGTACTTATCAAGATAGTTGTGCATCGGCCTTTCATGAACATGGTAAAGTCCGTGGTAAGCTCCATTAAGATAACAATGAACAAATCTTCCATGTATTGACGTGTGGCCCATAACCATTTCCATGTCACTTACCCAGCGGTTACGTACGTACTGAGCGTCTCCCTGCCTTTTCCGGCCGGGAGGATTACCAGGATTAGCCATCCAATAGAAATTATCATGTGATCCACTTCTCAATTGGATCACATCAAAAATTTCACTAGCACCGGAGGTGTAAGGATGGTCTGCAAATAAAGGATACCTCAGCTTCGAAGAACCATATCTCGATCTAAAGTAACACCTAAAATTGTTTTTAGCTGAACCAACACTAGCTCCGCCAACAATCTTCATACCACAATCGATACCAAATCCTGTCTCTGATCCATCTATACTTATTAGCTCTAAATTAGCTTCACCCTCAGAACCGGACATACCTCCCGGCTTGGTTATTGAAATAGCTGGTAAAGATAATAAACCTTTATTAATCAGAGGTCCGTACTTAGGATGATTTTTGATGGATGATTGAAAACGCGATTGACCCACTACTCCAGTCGATTGAGGATCTGAAGTTCCATTCACCCAGATATAGGTGTGAGTACTTACAGGTGACGAAGCGACCGAAGAGTTAAACGCCATAGCTCTTACCGTCCTTACTCCCCTTTTACCTGAACTAGAAGCTGGTGTTAACCGTATAGGATCTATATAGATTTGACTTCTATCATTGGGTTTAGCTCCATTCGTTGTATAACGAATAACTGACTCTGGAACTGTTGAGCTTAGCTCAAGGTCAACCGGTTCGTCATAGTAACCACGACCATGACTAAAAACAACCTCGTTCGAAACGTTCACGGCCATATCTGAATTTTTTTGACCTGGAGTTGGATCTATCAAATAACCAGTTTCGCTTGCAGCGACATCATATCCATATGAAACATCAACTCTCTGTTCAGGAAATTCTATTATATCGGCAACCGTTTCTCCGTCTGGTTTAACTAGAAAAAGAGATTCTCCGATACTTGAAATTTCGAAGTTGGTATGTAGAGAACTACCTATAGAGCTTCGTTTCTTTCCGGAAGCATAGACTAATAAGTAACCATTAGGCTCAATGCTTACTTCTGGAAAACGCCATTTACTTAATTGATCTTCATCATCAGAAAGAAACCATCCACCCAAGTTTAGAGTTCCTTTTTGTTCATTAAAAAGCTCTATCCAATCGGAAGCATCGCCATCATCATCTTCTAATACGGAGCCATTACTCGCCATAAATTCATTAATTCTTATTGATGGTTCAGTAACCAACAAATTGAAAGATTTTTCAAAACTCAATCCAGTCATATCGGTAACTCGGATTCGGAACTTTAATTCGGACTGACCTTCACTTATAGTGGAAAGCAGCCTGAGGTCAGAGGATCGAAGATAAACCAAATCATTGTCTTTATCTCCATCTCCAGGCACCAACGAAAATAGATGTTGGTCAAAAAGATTAGGATCTGAAACAGATAGCTTTCCAACTAATCCATCAACAATGATTCCTGAACTAATAGAACCCGCACTCAAAAGTAAATCATTTGGCTCTTTAGGGTCAGCTAATTGAACCAAAAAAATCTGGTCTAAAAAACGAACAGGATCTTCTGCATCTGTTGATCGAATTCTAACGCTAAATTGGTTCAATGCAGGATGCCCAGTAAAGTCATAATCTTTAGATAAAAAAAGCTCACCGTCTTCTATTTCAAATTTAGAGTTATCTGTATCCCCTTCACCAAAAACAAAGGAATAAAGATGGTTTGCTTTCCTTTTCAAATCTACTGTCACAAAACGGCCAACCCTTTGTAACTGTCCGGCAAAAAATTTGGGATTATCGATTTCTACTGATTCCGGGGTCGCTGGAATAGTTAACTCAGTTATCGTGAAAGCTTGAAGAATAGGATTATTGTCAGCACCCTGAGACTGCTGACCCCCTAGATGTTTAGCCATAGTAACATTAAGCTCAGTATCACCATCTTTAAGGACGAATGGAGCAATATATGCGAAACCATTTGAGGAGCTCCACGTGCCCTCACCTTCAGAACTAAAATCATCAACTACTAATTCTTTCTCTATGGCTATATCCCATCGCCGGTCCCTGTCAGCACCCTCATTAAATAACATCTGTAATTCATATTCAATACCTGGATCAAGATTAGAGACCTCAATCTCTAATGCCGTTGGAGCTGCTTCCCAACGAATATCCCTCATAATTTCCTCTAAATTGTCTGCAGACCTTTGATCAATGCCTGAGTAATTTGGTCTACTAGCCCAACCATCAATTGAGTTACTTGCTATAACATTAACATTATCAATTCCAGATCTATCAGTTTTAAATAAAACACCGTTAACTTCACGGTCTTTGTCACCATAAATATCAATGGCTACCACGACTCGTTCAGGGTTTAAATTTAAATCATCTGGTCCAAAGAATGGACGAATTTCACCCACTTCAACAATAGTTTCAGCCCTCAAGGAAACAAGAGTGAAGACAAAAATCAAAATACATTGGCTAAAGGCCTTAGTAATTCGATAAGTTGCAGCGAAATCCATTATTGAGATAATTTTATTAACCTCAACATAATCAACCTGAAAGAAGAGTAGAACCAGCCAATTCTTTTAAATTACTCAGGTTCAACAATTTTCAGTATAAGATTAATATCTACTTCTCTGATTTCTTGCAGTTTTCCAGATGGCCATTTTACCGTAACAAGATCCACTTTATCTGTATCACCTAAACCAAAGTATAAAGGAATCAGGCTATGAGACAAATAGCCAGAGACTCCATCATTCACCTTCGTATATTTTCTTCCACCCGCCTGAACAGTGACGACGGCTCCTAATCCGTTTCGGTTAGCTCCTCCTTGCCCCTTACCAATTAATTGAACCATCAACCTGTTGATCTTCTTCTTCTTGGATAAATCACTTGTCAAAACCATTGGCCCATCATGAAACTCATTAGTAACAACATCCAAATCTCCATCATTATCAATATCAAAAATGGCAGAACTTCTACTACCTAAAGCACCCCAAACCTCAACAGGTTCATTCAAATTATACTCTTTAACCAATGAGTGATTCTTGTCTCCACTTTCCGGGTTCAAAGTAAACCACGGCTTTGCAGTTCTACCATCCCGCCTTGGCTCAACCCCAAGAATAAATTCAGCATCAATGAACTTCTTACCTGATTCATTAATGAGAAGGCTATTAATACCATAACGAAATGGAAAGTTCATGCTAGCAGTAATGAAAACATCAACGTATCCATCAGCGTTTAAATCTCCTGCACTCAAACCCCATGGCCAATAATTTTCAGCTCCAACATCATCTGATATTTCCTCGTATTTGCCAGCTCCAAGAGATTTAAATAAAGCATTACCATAAATACTCATTCCTCCACTATTTAAAATACTCTCTTCCCATTTCATTTCACTTTTTAGCTTTTCTTTATTGGGACCAACAGACTGACTCATATCAGAATGCATATCTGTGATATAAATATCTTGGTTCCCATCATTATCGAAATCAAAAATCTGAATACCCATAGCACCCCATGGCGTTCTTGGAAAAACGTCCCTACTTACAATTTCAAATGTTTTACCTTCAACATTTTTGTACAACTGATCATGGCCTTGCATAGAAAGAACATATAAATCAGTCCATCCATCATTATTGTAATCTAACGGCGCCGCATCACCCGTCCAACTCTCATCGAGAAGACCCACTTTAGCGCTTACCTCAACAAATGAATTATCTCCCTCATTACGATATAATTTACTAAGCTCATTCCTTTCTTCTGGTTTGAGGTGTCCCTGAAAAGCATCCTGTAAACCAATACAGTACCCACCATCTCCTAACTTTTCCGTAGTATAAACACCAACATTACACAAAAAAAGGTCAAGCATCCCATCGCTATCATAATCAAAAAATACAGCTCCTGAAGAATGCCCAATATAACCTAAACCCGATTTACTGGTAGCATCAGAAAATTTTCCATTACCGTCATTTTCAAAAAAATAATTTCCACCTCTGACAGTGGTAACAAAAAGATCTGCATCACCATCATTATCAGTATCTGCGAAAGATGCACTGACGCCAATCTTATCACTCAAAGAAATCTCTTCTGTTGTGACATTTGAAAACTTTCCATTTCCTAAATTCTTCCATAATTCATTCGGACCAATTTGAGTTGAAAAATAAATGTCTAGCAATCCGTCACTATCAATATCCGCAATGGCTATCCCATTGCCATGATCATAATGAACTGCTTTGTGATATTTACCAGCATCATCAACAATCTGATTCTTGAAAGTAATTCCACTCTCTTCAACAGTATCCTGAAATTTAAATTCCATGAAAGACTCATGATTATCTGAAGAAGCTAATTGAAGTTCTTTTCGGCTTTCAAGCCAATCTGGATCCATAATTTCCTTTGGGTAGGGAAACGGCTTATAATCCATTTTTGAATTGGCGATCGCCCCTTCATTACTTTCTCTTAAAACTAAATCGAGGTCCCTTAAAAGATCAGACCAACCTTTATCACTAAGCCCATCATAATAACCCCTAATCCTGCCAATCCGATCAACAAGAACAAACCGCGAACTATGAAGAATTGGCATACTTTGATTCTTAGCATCTTCAGCCACTGCCAACTTAAACCC
>Ga0163179_10002571_pt1 | contig 12587 bp, 19 predicted proteins | sample AtlANTMetagenome_FD_109643 | JGI IMG/M metagenome (GOLD analysis project Ga0163179, IMG submission 109643) | Marine eukaryotic phytoplankton communities from the Atlantic Ocean - Atlantic ANT 2 Metagenome | ecosystem: Environmental > Aquatic > Marine > Oceanic | place: North Atlantic Ocean...
ATATCAGCGGCATTTTGGTTTAAAGATTTTGCTACTAATTTTATGCAAGGATTAAAATTTAGGTTTAATCCTGCATGGAGTGAGGGCGATGAAGTACTATTAGAAGGTGAACTTGCTATTATAGTAAAAATAGGACTGAGAGAAACTGTATTTGGTACATATGGTTGCAATGGGTATACTTGGCGATATGTTGCTAATGAACGCATACAATTCTTAAAACTAGAAAAAATTATTAATAAAGATTTACATCTAGATACAGATGTAGAAAAAGGTCGTAGAATTCAAAGTTTAATAGATAAAGCACAAGATTCATTTATAAGTGAAAACAAAGAATCTATTGCAGCTAATAAAAAAGATATAGAAAGTTTGAAAAAAGGAAATTAAATGTCATATTGTCAAAACTGCGGCCACGAACAACACGACGGCCCGTTATACAAAGAACATAGAGACGGTGATAATAAAATTGTTATTATTGAAGTCTGTAAACAATATAGAAGTAAAGAAGATTCTTAAGTTTTAAGACTAGCTTGAAGACTCATTCCTCGTTGTTGCCCTGAAACATATAAGTTTGAAAATTTGAAGTTTTCTGTAGCTTTACTTAAATCAGTAAAGTGTAATGATGTGATGTTATCTTTACTAGCCCTCATTAACATCATACTAGTAAATTTTTGTTTTGCTTTATAACTCTCAAATGCAATTGGAGCAATATCATTTACTGTAAAATTAGGAAATTCATTTACAGCATTGTTTATTGTCTCATTACTAGCATTTATGTATGCTAGTTTAAGAACCTTTGCAAATATCTCTTTTTGTTGTGCATCACTTAATGGTACTGCTAAGTTTGGAATCGGACTAGCTTGTGTGTCTGGTCTTTTTGAATCGATTCCATCATTAGTTTTTAAATAAGCAGGATCATTTAATACTTCTACAAGTGAAGGTAATTTATTTTTTTGTTTTCTTTCCGTACCAAACATCGATACACTTGGCGGTAGTTTGTCTGGATCTAATAAGCTATCTCCACCTGAGGCATAAGTCTGTAATGGAAAGTCGTTCATTGCTGTCCATCTTCCGCCGCCACCAGTACCTTTTTCAGATGCCTTAGTTTTAATTTCAATAAGATCATTTCCGTACTTTAGGTCATATCCTGCTTTTGGATCTGTACCTACTGTAATGCCTCTATGAAAACATGCAATAGCAACTTCACCTGGTCCTGCTTCTCCTGCGTCTTTACCAATTAGTCTAGGATCGTTAATCATTAATTTAAACATTAGTCGAGCAGTTTCACTGCCATCAAACCATGAATTCATTGATTTTGGTGTGCCAGAGTTGTCAAATAGTTCATCTGCTATAATCATATTCTTTTGACCAAATTCTCGCAAAAAGTTCATCTTTTCTTGCACTGGAATTTCTAAGCCAATAATAATTTCAGATAGTCTTGTAATAAATTTTGATGCGTCACTGTCTACTTTGAAAAATCTACTTGCTACTCTATTAATACCACTTTTACGTAAGATACTTTCTACTCTATGCAATATAGCAGCATCGCCAACTTTCGTAACTTTACCTGCGATAGATTGTTGTAAACCTTTAATTTCTGCATCACTTGCTTTTTCAATTGAAGGTTCTGGAGTATCTAATCCACCCATACTTTTAGCTGGTTGTTCGTCTCCGGGTGCTTCCTTTATAATATTAAATTCTTGAAAACGCATGTCTACTCCTTATTGTATGTATTTATGTTAGTTTAGGAAACAACATGTCTGTACAGAAGGTCTCTACTTCCTGTTCATTTAGGCCTAGACTCTTCATTACGTTAGGGGTATGTGGATTCATTTGCTGATGTGTACAATAATGGTTGTGTGCTCCTGCAACTTCATGACTATTACCAGCACCATCGTATTGACCAACTTCGTCAAGATAAGCATGTAGATTGTGTAGTGCAATACCTATAATAGCATCTGCTTCTTGTTCAGTCTTTACATTTCCTGCAGCTAACATATTATCTGAAAATATAGCCTTAGCCCAATCAGGTAGTTCTCTTTTCTTTTCAGGAATAAATTCAGCAACAGATTCATTATATCCGTTAATCATATCATGTTCCAAGTCTGTGCTAGGACTAAAGTCATGAAATGCTCCTGTAATTTTATTCTTGCCAGCTATAACATCAAAGCCGTAAATAGGTGCATTGTTGTTAAGATTAGGAAAACAACATACATGCATCATCCATAGACCTTTAGTATTACGTGCATCTACAACATCAATATGACAACGGCGAAGGCTATCATTCCTCCATACACGATTAATCCAGGAACCGTCTTCTTTATTAAATTGCGAAAGTCCTGGTTCTTGAAATTCTTCTGCTTTTTCATCAAATATCCTTATGATTTCGTCTTGCAAGTCAATTAGCTTGTCCCATATTATACTTGTTTTTGGTTTTTCTTCTGCGATTATTGTCATTCGTATTTAACTCCAAAAAAGTCGTGATAAAAATATTGTGTGCCTGATCTAGGAACTTCTGTAACAAACTCTCCTCTAATCACTACTCCACTTTCGCTACTTGTTTGTCCGTGATATTCAGTTCCGTCCATGTGGTAACAATTATCAACTGTAATAATAGGAACTTCACTTAACCAAGACATCATAGTCAAATGTGCATGATGCCAGTTATTGAAAAGTGTTTCCATCTTTTCTCCGTTACCTCTAAATCCATTTGTTGAATGAATAAACAGTTGTAGATCTTGTCTACCACCCATATTATATTGTTGTTTAGCATGCCAACATATTGCTTTATGTCCTGAAAACCCATGCCCCCACATATCATTGCAAACTAATCCAACTACGTTAAATTTAAATTTTTCATCACCTAATGCCCAGGCTAATAATCCATCTTTATTTGTGTCATGCTCCATAAAAGGTAGATCTTGTGGATTAATACAAAACGACTTATTAGTTCTTCCTCGCAGTTGTCCATCTTTGGAATAAAATCTAATCTGATTTCGACCAATGTCACCAAATCGTTCCTGTTCTTTCCATAGAGTACCTAAGCATAAGCCTACTTTATCTTTTGCATATGCTTCTACGTCTTTTAGTCCTTGCTCAAGATCAGATAAATTTGCAAAAGGATCAACTCCAAATGAAGTTGCGGCTAGTCCGCCATGGTCATAACCGCTTAATGCACCTTCAGGCGTAACTAGATAGTCACACTTATTTTCTAATGCATAGTCTATTGCTTTTTTTATGTGTTCAACATTGTCTTTTATTACTGGTGTGCAAGGAATCTGTGCACCTGCTATTCTAATTGGGTGTTGAGACATTAGTGATGACTCACCGAAATTGTGTTAGGAACATCAAAGTCAATTTTTAAATTATCTGCTTTGAATACAAAATTTATTACTAGTCTATTTTCATTTTCAGTAGGGCATGTGCCAGTATGCATTAGGTTTGATTTAAGTAATATGGCTCTACCTTTCTTTGGATGTACTTCACCTACTACTTTCAAACCGCTATATGGCAGTGGATCTGTAGATGATTTTTGAAAAATTCTTGTTGGCCCGTCGCTGTCTTTAATATAATATATTAAAGTAAAATATTCTGGTGACTTATGATCTGCATGTGGTGGGTGATATTTTCCTTTGTATGACGCATCTTTAATATTCATGTTGGTTTTAATTTTATGTACATCACCTACTGTACAACCTGTTGCTATTTCAAGAAAGTATAGCACCATTCTAGTCAAACCAAATGTCATAGGATTATCTTTACCTCCCCAATGTGAGATATGAATTAATTGTGGACATTCTTTTACGTTTTCATCAATTGCATCAATTGCTTCTTCTTCATTACCAGATGTTTCTGAAACATAGTTCCATTCTGTATTGTATTGAAATGTTTCTTCAAGTATGTTTTCTATAGTCCTAGGTAAAAAATTTTCAATTACTGTATAGCTCAATCTCTAACTCCATTAACTCTTTAAACAAATTTGTTGCTGACGTAAAAACATATTTTGCTTCTTCGGCCATATCATCATTTGTTTTGTTTCTAATTGCCTCTTTAAGTTGCTTTTTGTCCGATTCAAATTCGTACATTGTTCCAGAACCAGGAACTTTCTTTGCAATCATTTGTCCTCCACTAAGATCACCCATATGTAAAACATATACATGAGCCATTAGTGCATTACTATCATGCATAATCTCTTTCATATGCATAATATAATCTTTTGTACTTTGAGTCAATGCTGGAGGATCAACATGATTCCAAAGTTCTAAGTAGTCTTTTTCTATTCTTAATTTACGGGTTATACCAGGTAGGTCATTTAGTAACCCATTTGCGCCTGCTAAAGCTTCTAGCAGATCGTATTTTTTATGTTGGTTCCAAAGGTAAGTTGCATAAAGTTCTGGGTTTATTTTTCCACTCATTAACACTTTAACAAATTGTTGCCTCTCTGCGTCTTTATGGTGGTCCCAGGTTAAGTCTTTAAGGCTCATAATGCACTCCTTTATTCTTCTTCAACTTTAATCTGTAAAGGATATCCTCGTTCTCTACTTGCCGTAGTTGCTTCAACTGCTTTTTGTTCGGCCACTTCATATGTATATATACCTACAGTTCCGCTACCTTCTGTGTGAATCTGAACCATAACTTTTTCAGCTGTTTCTGCTGAATGTTTGAAAATGCCTACTAATATTTCTATAACCCATTCCATAGGGGTTGCATCATCATTGAAGAAAATAACTTTATATTTAGAAGGCTCAGTAATCTTTTGATCAATTAATTCGTCTATCTTAACATCTAACTCATGTGCAAAGTCTATATCATTATTCATTTAATTTTTTCCTATCTGCCTAGGGGGAATAAATCCCCCTAAACATTTCCCTGTTAGCCTTCGATAGTTGGACCAGTATTGATCTCAATTTTCTTAGGTTTCATTTCCTCAGGAATATCTCTGAAAAGGTGTATATTTAACATACCATTTTCAAGAGTTGCTGATTTTACATCAACATGCTCTGCAAGATTAAATTCTCTTACAAAGTTTCTTCCTGCGATACCTCTATGAAGATAGTTTACTTCTTCGTCACCTTTTGGTGCTGCACCTTCAATTTTAAGAACATCTTTGTCCTTTTCAATTGAAAGATTGTCCATAGTAAAGCCTGCGACTGCTACTGAGATCATAAACTCATCGTCGTTAAGTTTTGCTATGTTGTATGGTGGGTATCCTCCAGAACCATTATTTGGACTATTTTCAAATACTCTGTCCATTTGGTCGAACAGATTATCAAATCCAATAAATTGTTTGTGGAAACCGGGTAGGTCTAGAGTTGTTAGTCTTGTCATTTTTTTCTCCTTTATTAAGCAAGATTAATATTAGGACCCAAATACTTGGCATCCTAGCACAAAAAGAACTCTTCTCTTTGTACATTAGTATTTATCATTAAAAAACACATAATGATAACATTCGATCAACTTTTATTAAATTGATTGAATACTTGATTGACTTGGTTATTAACACGTACAAATGTAGTACATTTTGACATATCTTTTAGCCTCTTGGCTCCTATGTATGTACATGCACTTCTAACCCCGCCTAAAATTTCTGTTAGTGTATCGTTTACAGGTCCTTTGTGTGGTATTTCTACAACCTTACCTTCTGCACCACGATATCCGTCTTTTCTTCTACCATGTCTTGACATTGCTTCATCTGAACTCATTCCGTAAAATGTTACTTTACCGTTTATAACTTCTCCTTCAGATTCGTCGTGTCCTGCTAACATTCCGCCTAGCATTACAAAGTGTGCTCCTGCACCAAATGCTTTTGCAACATCTCCTGGATATACACAACCTCCATCAGCAATTACATGTCCACCGATACCATTTGCGGCATCAGCACATTCTATAACACCTGAAAGTTGTGGCACTCCTACACCTGTTTGTAATCTTGTTGTGCAAACTGAACCTGGACCAATTCCTACTTTAACAATATCAGCACCACGTATGATTAATTCTTCAGTCATTTCGCCAGTTACTACGTTGCCTGCAATAATAGTCTTATCTGGATATGTATCTCTAAGTTGTTCAATAAAATCGCCAAAGTTTTCATGGTAGGCATTTGCTACATCTACACATATAAATTTTACATCTGGATATGATTCTAATACTTGAACCATAGTGTTATAGTCTGCAGCATTTTTATCCCAGATATAGCCTGTTCCTGTGCATACACTAATATATTTTAACTTTATGCCAGAACCAACTGCTTCTTTCCAATCTTCAAAACTATTATGTTTACCTATAATAGTAAGCATTTTATGATCTTGCAAAACCTTTGCCATTGAAAAGGTACCAACACCATCCATATTGCTTGACATAATTGGAATGCCGGTCCATTCTTGATTACTGTTATGGAATTTAAAAGTCCTAGCTAAATCTACGTCTCTGCGACTTTCTAGTTTACTACGTTTAGGTTTAAATAAAACATCACTGTAATCTAGTTTAATATCTTGTTCTATCCTCATAGCTTACCATCCTTGTTCTTCTAAACGTTTTTGCATAGCACGTTGATGTCTTCGCTTTGCGGCCGCCTTATCTCGTTTACGTTTTTCACTAGGTTTAACGTATTCTTGGCGTTCTCTGTACTCTTGTAACACACCAGACTCTTGGACTTTCTTTTTGAATTTACGTAATGCTCCGTTAACGTCACCATTACGAACTTCAACATAGATTCCACTTTTTTGTCCTTGAGACTGTTGATTATAGTGTCTAGGACGTCTGTTGTTATTTTTGTAGTTCTGCAAGTTTTGCTCCTATCGGTTCTACCAAAAAATCTAAATGGTATATTCTTTTATTACTTAACTTATTATAATACATATCAGGTGCTTTTGTCAACCAGAAAGTGTTAGTATTGGCAATAATATATGATGCCAAATCTCTTACACTAGGAGGACAATTATCAATATCCAAAATAACGAAGTCGGCTATATGACAATGATTCAATAACCAGTCATAATCATGAAGTGCTTTTTTATCTATAGTTTGGTCTCCAATTTCTAAATTTTTTGTGAAATCAGGAGTTTCGTAAACATATGTAGTAAATGGTTGTTCAAACTTTACTATTAAGTTTTGAAATTCATCTTTGATATCTCTGTCTGGGTATAACAATAAAAAACTTATATTATTTGTCAATAATGTATCTGGTGGTGTAACGACCGTTAAATCACTCATCTTTATCTCTTATGCTTCTCCAGTTAGTATCTTTAGTCTGCTCTTCGTTCTGTATATATCCGGAATCAGCGGTCGTTTGATTCGAATCTGAACGTGGTTCAATTACCTCAGTAAAATCTAGTCTTGTTCTTTCTGATTCTTCAATAGGTGTCTGTACACTTTCGTTCTCTGGTAACTTCAATGCTTCTTCTACAGTTGCAGATTGTTTCAATGCTTCTTTAGCTTGTTCTGCTTCTGTATCATCATCGTCTAAGTAAGATTCCCAAGGAAACTCGTCTATTTCACCTGCTAGGTATTTTTCTTTAAAACTTTTAATAGTCCTGTTAGGATTTTGATCTTTCCATTTTCTTTTTGCTTCAGTCCACTGTGGGTGTTGATCTAATTCATCAATCTGTGCTTCTGTAAGCCTTGGCCTAGTAGGTTCTATGTCCTTATACTCTTCTGCGATTGCAGTAGCTTCAATTTTATGTTCTACTTCGTTTTCAAAAGTTTTATCCAGTTCTGCTTCCTTGTCTAGTGTTTCTTGATCAACATCTTCATATCTTTCTTGCGTCTCCTCAGAAGATTCAATGTCTTTCTCGGGTTCATTGGTTTCGTTTGAAGTTTCATCTTCTGTGCCTTCCTCTTCTTCTGGTATACTGTTTTCTACAATTTTCTTAGCACGGGCTTTTTCATACTCTTTCCAATGATCGTCTTTCGGTCGCCTGGCGAACTGGAACGTATACTGGCTAGCAATTAATAGTAAAACTGCTAGAGGATCAAACACAAAAATAATTAAAATAATCACCCATCTAACGGCTTCTTCTAATAAATCTCTATCTGCTTCCTCACCATATATAAATTCCGCAATATATTTGATAGGACCTACTTCTGCTTCTAATTTCCTATATTCTGCTTCAAGAGAATATTTTTGTTCAGTAAGTGTATCAATTTCTGTATTAGCTTTTTTAATCTTAAGAAGATTCTCTTCAATAAGATCAGTATTATTGTCAGGAGTTATACTACCTATTTCAGATCTAAGTTTGTTTATTACTTTATTAGAATCTGCTATTTCATTCTGTGCTATATCGCGAAGTCTTTTAATTTCACTATTAGCCGCTATAATTATAGGTGAGTCTTTTTCTTCAAGTTGAGTAATAGTTTTTAGAATACTTTCACGTTTTGCTATTAGTCCGTCGCGATAGTTTTCGACTTGTTTAGCAGTTCTACTTCCGTATGTTCCGTCAACTCTTGTGCCTACAATGCTTTGCATACGTTTAATGCTTTCACTATCACGCCTGTTAAGCAAGTCGGATAATGTTTGTAGGTCTGTATCTATGTTCGAAACTTGAGCAAGATAAGGTTCAACTTTTTTATCTTTACGTTCAGTTTCTTGTTGAATTATTTTTTGTTGTTCTGTTACAAGTGGTTGAATTCTTGTATATGCAGTATCAATTCTCTTTTGTTCTCTATCAATCTGATCTTGGATAGTATCGTTTTTATTAGCACCTTTATTTTCAGCAGTTTCTATTTTATCTTCTGCTTTAGTTATAACAGTTTTATATCTATCTATTTCAGTTTCTAGTTGTGTAATTTTTTCTATAGATTCGATACTTGCAGAGGTTTGTTCAATATGGGCTTTAGAAAGATACCCAAAGATACCCATGCTTGTAATAAACATTAGTACTACAACCGCAGTAGCTAGATAATACTTTAGCCACCATTTTGCTTGTGACCAATACCTATGTAGCCATACGGCGGTGACTAATTTAGAAACTTCTAATACACCTCCCATTATAATAATAGGAATAACTGCCGCCGCAAAAATTGCCGCTAATCCTGCCACAGAATAATATATTGCAACCGCACTAATACAAAGTGCAGTAAACATAACTAATAAACCAAATACCATATATTTCCTCTTAAAACGTGCCCTTAAAATCTTTTGTATGTTATATTTATTTTAATTTCGGAAGAACTTCCACTGATTACCTTTAAGACAAGCTCTGTCTGTAAAGTTCTTAGAATTGCCTTTATACCAAACTGTACTCATAAGTGTAGTGCATGTGTTCGAATCCACACGGGCAACAAATACTTCTCCGCTCGCATTAGTATTATTACCGTACCATTTACAACTCTGTCCTGGCGGTAATGTATCTAATGCAAAATATACACATCTTTCGTGTCGCTGTCTATCTTCTGCAGGAACGGAGTATGCACTATGTTTACCTAAGTTAAACACTACTGCATATATAGAGTCTGGGGAAGAGTAATTTGAAGCAGTACTCATTTGTCCATAATATGGATTATGAGAACCACAAGCAGACAAACTAATAACGGTAGCGACCGTCAACAGCCTGCCAAGTGCCGTCCGGAAATTGGCAAAGAAATCCTTGTACATTTTTATGTGTTCCTCTAATGTTTGCAACAGTTTGATAAGGACGACATTTTCTAGCAATTCCTGCATCTTTAACAAAATGTCGTACTTTAGGTTTGTCTGAACATTCTACTACTGTATTACTACTGACGACTTTATTGTTGTTGTTAACTTCAATTTTTTCGTCAGTGTAGCAGTATTGTGCGGTGTCAAGTTTAGGTGTTGATGTAGCTGAACACCCGCCTAGACTAATCAGTGCTGCTATGCTTGATAGCACCAATACGTTTTGCATTTTTATCATTTTTAGCCTCTGCTAATAGTTTATCAAAAACGTCTAATGGCATTTTAATTCGTACATATGTATGCACTCTACCAGTTGACGCAAGTTCATAAGCATGTTTCTTAACTTCAACATGTTCACGTATTGATGTATCAGTAGTTGAATGACGGACAATAGTCTGTGTTACACGACTTTCAACTCCGTTATTACCTTTAATATCAACAGTAGTATTTGAATTAACCATTCCATTAATTCTTTCAGCATATCCTTTTACTGCAAATGCATATGCCTGCGATTCAGATGCTTGTTCAAATCTGCTTTCACCCATACCACATGAGTAAGCATAATCAGTCTTCCAAAACAACCAGCCTTCAGAACCAATCTGTTCACAATCCTGATACCAATTAGGATTAGCTTTTGTTTCTCTAACTTCAATTTCTTTCATTGTCGAACAGGCTGTCATTGCTAACAACGCCGTTCCAATGGTAAGAGCCTTAGTCGCCTTATTAAGTGTGCCTTTCATTATAGCCTCCTTAGTTTCATTGTATGTTAATAATAACACCGTTTATTACAGATGTCAATACTTTTTGGCAAAATTTAATCCCACCTATAAAATATATGGTCATCAATCTTTCCAATTAATTGCATTTGCTTTCTCCATGTAGGGTTTACATAATCTGCATGGTAGTGAGTAGCACCTTCAATCATGCCACCCCATTTATTAAAAGCTAGTACTTGATATGCAATATCTTCAGCAACTTTCCATTTAATATTATTTTCAAAATTAATTAATTCATCTTTTTTGCCGTCGCAGTACCAACTAAATTGGCACCTATTTCTTACAGGATAGTATACACGTTCATCTTCAGAAAGATCGGGGTCTTTCTTAGTCTTCCATGACTCTTTTACCGGTCCTTCATATATAACATCACATACCTTAGCAGGATATCTTCTATCTTGTACTCTGTTTAGAACGACTCTTGCGACAGCAATTTGGCCAGCCAAACTTTGATTGTGTGCTTCTCTGTATATGTTTAAAGTCATACAGTAAAGTTCATCTGGATCTATTACTGGAGGCTCGTTATCTGTGTCAACTGTACCTGGTAGATAAACAATTCTAGTTTTTACGACAGGCACTTCTTTTATTTCAAACTCTTTTACGATCTTGGGAACTTCAATAGTTTCAGTTTTGTATATAATTTTCGGAACTTCAATAGTTTCAAACTTTTCTACTTCAACAATCTTCTCAACAATTTTTTCTACTTCTTTTATTTCTACTTCCGGAACAGGAGTGTCTGCCCAAAAAACTGTTGCCATTCCTATTGTAAATCCAAATAGGATCGCTAATACATATCTTGTTTTTGTTAATATTGCCATTTCGCTCATCCCCTACGCATTGTTGCAATTTCAGTTGCTTGTTTCGATCCTGTCTTATCGTCATCATCTGCAAAGATAGGAACCATGTTACTTTTGTGCATAGTAGCAATACCTACAAGACGTCTTTTGCCAGTGTATTGTAATGCTTCTTTTTTAGTGCAAGGAGCAAATGAAGATCCGCTATCATGACTAGGCACATGTTCTGTTGTACGACTGTAACCTTCTTGTTGCCATGGAGTCTTAACTGCAACAGGTTTGCTCTTAGGCTTGTAGTTACCATGACAGTAATCTATATATTCTTGTAAATTCATAATAAGATTAGGACAACCAAGGCGTTTCATTTCCTTGTTATGCTTTCGCATCTGTTCTTCGTAACGTGCGATTTTGCCTAAAGTAAGTTTGGACTTAGATTTACGTTTGTTGGTATTGAGAGAAGTCATTCCTCTCACTAAATGCATAGTCATATTATAACCTATATCTCAGTTTCAATTAATTAATTGTACTATACATTTGGTGAGAAGTCAAGAACATTTTTGCCAATTAACTATCTATTTGTTGTCTTGCACAACTGACACTTTTCAACTCAACTTTATATCCGGTTTTGAGCATATCCTGAAGAGTGTCTACTCCTCTACTTTTAATAATAGAAGTCCAGTTATCTAAAAACTCTTGGCATTCAATTTCTGTTTCGAAATGTCTACTATAAACATTTACGATTTCGTCTCTCGACACTCCTTCCGGAGTGACGATAGTTAGGTTAAACAATAGCATAAAAACTTGTATCATGGGTCCTTTCCAGTATTTTTTGTTTCAAGTAAAAAAAGTATACACTAGAAAGGCGACCTTGTCAACCTTTTATGTTAATTTTATTATTCTGGTAAAGTTACAGTACCTGCTTCTAAAAGAATTTTTCTATTTTCTTCGTGTGCGGCTTGAACTAGCTCTTTGTTTTCTGCATTATATATTACTGCCATATGATTGTCAAGTAATGCTGTAGTTAGTGGATTTCCGTCTACGTGTATATCACCTAAAATACGTCCGAACTTACCTTTAGAATCGTAAGAAGCAGTTACTAGTACGATATCAGCACCTTCGACTTCTACAAAATTTTTAACAAAATCTTTTGCCGCTAAACCAAATGCCTTTTCAACTAAATCTCTTGTTCTTGACTCTGGCGTATCAACTCCAACTAGCCTTACTCGTTCATCCTTTAACCATACACCAAATCCTAGATCGATGTCGACGTCAACAGTATCACCGTCAACTACTTTAACTATTGTTGCTCTATAATCGTACATAATGTTTCTCCTGTAAAAGTATTATATACGTATATTTATAATTAATGCTAAATAACTTCAATTATGA
>Ga0163179_10002573_pt1 | contig 12582 bp, 10 predicted proteins | sample AtlANTMetagenome_FD_109643 | JGI IMG/M metagenome (GOLD analysis project Ga0163179, IMG submission 109643) | Marine eukaryotic phytoplankton communities from the Atlantic Ocean - Atlantic ANT 2 Metagenome | ecosystem: Environmental > Aquatic > Marine > Oceanic | place: North Atlantic Ocean...
ACTAATCCATCGCAATTACCTCAGATTTTTCTTAAGGAAACAGCAGTTATTCTAAAGACTGCAATTTATGAAGAGCCATTTTTTCCACAACAAATAAATGGAAGTGAATTATTAGCCGGACTTGCGAAAGATAGCTATCCGCAACTTCTGGGTTATGTGGCTACCAGCAAAAAACCACGTGCCGAAACACCCCTGTTGACAATGCAGGGGGATCCACTATTGGCTCATTGGCAATTTGGACTGGGACGCGCCGTCGCATTTACCTCTGATGCCAAAGCTAAATGGGGTAGCAACTGGATTCGATGGGAACAGTATCAAACTTTTTGGTCACAGATAGCTAACTGGAGTTTGCGTCGCATCGAGACTAGTGATCTTTCAACTGAAGTGGTTATCGAACAAGGGCAAGGCATTATAAGTGCAGAGGCTATTGATCTAAAGGGTGACTTTCGAAACTTTCTCGACCTGCGAGCAGTAGTCATCGATCCAAAAGGTGAACGTGAACTCGTTGTCTTATCTCAAACTGCTGCTGGCCGATATGAAGCTAAATTTGAGACAAAAGAAACAGGGGCATATTTAATTCATCTTCGTCAGATAGAAAATGGAGAAATAAAGTCCTCTCAAGCAATAGGCGCAAATTTAGATCACTCTCCTGAGTTTGAGAATTCACGACCCAGTCAAGCACGACTCGAACGTTTAGCCGAAGTCGGAGGGGGAAAGCTACTGAAACGTGATTTCACAAAAGACAACCCTTTCGAACACGACCGAAAAGCAACTTTTCAGCCAGTCGATCTATGGGATTGGATGATTAAATTTGCTGTCTTACTCTTCCCTATTGATGTCGGCATCCGCCGCATACAAATCGACTCAAACGAATGGGGAAGATGGATATTTTACTTGAAGCGAATACTTATTTTTTGGCGTCCATCTGATGATAATATCACCCAAGAAGAGTCACTGCATTCCCTTTTAACTAAACGAAATAAAAAACGTCAGGAGTTATTGCAAAGACAAAAAATTAATTTTAATGAGCCAGACTCTAAACTTTTTGAACCTCAGGAATCAATTGAAAAGAACTCTCTTAAAAACCAACCAATTGATCATAATAAAAATAAATTAAAAGACATCAAAACAAAATTAGAAGAAAGATCGACTGCTAGTCGACTTCTTGAAGCTAAAAGGAATGCTCTACGCAAAAAAAAATAAAACTATGAAAATAATTGTTTCATTCTTTCTATTTCTAACAGTTATAGCATCTATCCAATCAGCCGAACCCACAAATCTTAAATTACACTGGGATAATAACATTCTCACAATTAGCGGGCATCATTTACCAGGGAAGGAAATTAAAATTCATTATCTTGAAGCCTACTGCAGAGCTAACTCTCACACCACTGACTGGGCTAATCATACAGTAATTAAACACAAGACAAAATTAGTTTCACTAAACGAAAATAAAACTAAACTTATACTATTATGTAACATCAGTGACGGAGTAACGGTTGAACATCTTATAACATCTACTCACGATGAGATTGATTTTAATCTTACTGCATACAACCCAACTAAAAAAAAGTCTGAAGCACACTGGGCACAGCCATGTATACGCGTCGGTAAATTTACAGGCACTGCCACCAATACAACAAAAGATAAGTACGCCTACATTAAGAAGAGCTTTGTATACCTCGATGGAAAACAAACCATGATGCCAACTCAAGAATGGGCTACCGAAGCAAGATACATACCTGGCCAGGTATGGGTCGGGCCAGGTGTTCCAAGAACAGACGTCAATCCTAGGCCACAACATCCATCCACAACCAGTAACGGATTAATTGGCTGCTACAGCGCAGACAATTCAATGATTTTTGCAACAGCATTCGAACCTTATCAGGAACTTTTTCAAGGGGTTATTCGTTGTCTCCATAGTGATTTTCGATTGGGAGGGTTGAAACCAAAAGAGAAACTTAACATTCGCGGGAAAATCTACATCGTAAAAAATGACGAAAATCTACTTCTAAATAGATATCAAAAAGATTTCCCAAGTCACAATAAATTACATTTGAAAAAAAACACTGAATCGTGAGCCCCTCCAATTGTCACGGTCTCTTGACTTGGCAATATGACAAAGTAATAGTGGCTTCCTTAGATGTCAGATATTGAAACAGGTAGATCGCAATTATCCGCTAAAGAAAATCGAGATTTAGATATCGAAATCAATTTTCTTAAGGGACTTGTTAATCGCGATTACGAATATATCGAAGCATTACAGTTACTTGGAGACGATTACACCAAACGTGGAAAATTTCGTGATGGATTAAAAATTGATGAACAATTGGCAAAGCTACTCCCAGAGGACTCCATGGTTTTTTATAATCTAGCCTGTAGTTATTCATTAACCAACTCTATCAATGAATCAATTGTTGCGCTGAAGAAGGCCGTGATTCTTGGGTATAGTGATTCTGATTGGATGGATAGAGATCCAGATTTGAACAATGTACGAAGCGACAACAGATACAATTCAATTCGGCAAAAATTGATTGATAATCAAATTAATTAAAATTACCCCAAGGTGAAAGTCACCCATAACGGAAAGTCTAAGCACTTCAGAACAGTCTGGTTTGATAAGACTAAAAACCACATACGCCTTATTGAACAAAGACTTCTACCTCATCAATTCAAAATAATCTCCACTAAGAGCTACCAAGAAACATCTCAGGCCATCAAGGACATGGTTGTACGTGGTGCTGGAGCTATTGGAGCAACGGCTGCCTACGGCCTAGCCCAAGGCGCCCAAATATTTCAAGGTAATGGAATTAAAACATTCGAAAAGCATATAGCAAAAGTGTTTCAAACTTTGGCTAGTGCCCGACCTACTGCAATTGATCCAATTAATGCTATGCAATCAATGCTGGCAAGAATGCATGGCCCATCTGTTGCAAATAGAAAATTACAGGCCCTTGATTTAGCAGAAGAGTTCGCAGAGGATGATGTTACACATTGCCAGAAAATTGGTCATATAGGAGAACAATTAATTCAAAATGGAACTCGTGTGCTTACTCATTGTAATGCCGGCTGGTTAGCATTTGTCGACCATGGATCTGCTACTGCACCAATGTATTCTGCCCATGAAAAAAACAAAAAATTTCATGTGTTTTGTGATGAAACAAGACCTCGATCACAAGGCGCGGCCTTAACAGCTTGGGAGCTATCCCAACAAGGCATTTCGCACGACATTATTGCGGATAATGCAAGCGGGCATTTAATGCAACGCGGAGAGATTGATTTAGTTATCGTCGGTAGTGACCGGACGCTAGGAAAAACTGGGGAGGTAACTAACAAAATTGGAACCTACACAAAAGCTGTATTAGCCAAACGACATGGCATCCCATTTTATGTGGCAATCCCACTCTCAACAATTGATTGGAAAATAAATTCAGGTTTGAAAATCCCTATTGAAGAACGAGCATCAGAAGAGGTTCTCCGTGCCTGGGGAGTATCGGATAGCGGCAAAAGACTGTCCATCTCAATAGCAAACCCTTCAAGTACAGCTCGTAACCCCTCGTTCGATGTGACGCCACCAGAACTTATTACCGGCATTATAACCCCTGTTGGCATTATCCAGCCCAAAAAATTATGGAAAAATAGGCTTAAGCTCGGATACGATAATATAAAAAAAAATCTCTATTCTTAGGTTTTTTAATTATTAGATAAAACTAACTACGCTGAATCACTTTTTTTCTCACTCTCTATTACCTTTACCAAGCGCTGAATCTCACCACCTAGTTTGAAGCGAGACATTTTCGCATTTATTTTTTCACTTAACGAAGCACATAACTCTAAAAAACAGTCTGTACCTGGCTCGTCTTGCAAATCATAACCAGAAAAATCGCTAAAACATTCCTCCCTTAATTTTGTTAGCCTATTCTCTAAATCCTGAAGTTTAGGTAAGTCATCAATACTTCCTCCTATATCAAAGTGCATTTGTTGACGTTCTATTTCTAGCACTCTGCGAACATAATCATCAATTTTGTTATCTTTAAGTCTATCTTTCCTTTTACGAAACCATTTATATCCAAAGAATAAGGCAACACAAACTGATACAATAAAAGACCTCAAATTTTCCCACATCTCAACAATTTCTGGCCTGAAAAATGACCTAGTTTCAGGTTCATAAACCATTCTAGCTCCTTCATGTATTGGGAAGAATGGCTTTGATTTGGCAAATTCTTTGCCATTATTAAATAATTCTTGAAGTTTGTTTTCCTTTAAAAAAGCAGTATTTAAAAGTTCTTCGGCTACTCGCTCAACAATGCTGCTGTTCATATCTTTACGAGCGATCAAATGAGCCCCTGTAGCCACAGTGCTAATATCGCTGCTGGGCACAGGACTACCTTCGAACTGGTAAATTCCACGCGGAACTTGGAAGGGAGTCAACTGTAGTTGCATAGCTGCTAGCGCTTCATTATTAGGAATACTAAGAAAATAAATTTTACCCGACTTTGCTAAATTTTGAAAAACACTCGCATGCATTCCAACAGTTATAAAAGCTGCATCCAATTGATCATCCTTAAATGCCATTGTCATTTCAGGATAAGAAAAATGTTTATGTAATTTGCTTTTTTCGATCTCAAGTGATTCAAGCAAAAGCCTAGACATTGGATAATCACCAGATAGTTTAACTCCAAGATTGATTCGCTTTCCCTTGAGGTCTTTTAGCGAACGTATCCCACTGCCTGCCCGAACAGCAATATGCAATGGTTGTGAATATAAATTCACTACAAATGAAACTCGATCAAGTAACTTTACATCTATTTTTTTTGAGCTCTCTTTTAGTAAACTAGGCTCATAACGCATCAAGCCTTGATAAGCACCAGGCTGAACAAAGGCAAAATCGACTTCCCCTTTGGCAATCAACTTAAGGTTTTCTATAGTGCCATCGGTAGCAATAACTTCTGCTTTTCTGCCTGATCGGTCCAGAGCACTCTTTAAACTTAACGCGATAGGATGATATAACCCTCCATCAGGACCACCGGCAATAACTATAGTCCGATTCATACCAACTAAACTTATAATAAGTTGGTACAATGGAAAGCAAACTAACAGCCCTACCAAAAATAAGGTTATCCATTTACGATTCATTTTTAAAATATTTATAAAAGGAAAATATAATCTAATAGCAGTACACACAAGGACAGGCTTATAAAAAGATTATTTTTTTATGGCGGCATTAGCTTAGCTCACCAACACTAAGGGCATGTCGGATCCTGTCCTTAAGGGAGCAAGTATATTGATACTCGAAGACGAATTGCTTTTGCGTAAGCATTTAGTAGCAGTGCTTGAGCAGCAAGATGCTGATGTAACTGCAATTGGAACAGTTGATGAAGCAAGGCGCGTTGTCGGTTCGCTTTCATTTGACTTTGCATTACTTGACTTGCATCTACCCGACGGTCTTGGAACCGATTTACTTAAGGAGGGAATCTTCTCACCTAATACAGCTGTAATAGTTTGTACAGCAGAAGGAGGCATTAAGAGTGCCGTTGAAGCTATTAAAAATGGAGCACAAGATTATCTACTCAAACCCATCGACTCAAGCGTGCTCCCAATGATATTACAAAAAGCTAAAACTAGTACGCGGTCTGCCCGATTAGTTGAGCACGAACGTCGTAATCCTAACAAAACTGGCGAACAAATTTACTTCGGCGATGCTCTTTCAGATTTTAAAAATAAATTAGAGAAAATCACAGCTGTGGATGAACGACTCGGCAGTCAACTACCACCAGTTTTGATTCATGGAGAAACCGGCACCGGAAAGACCAGTATTGCTCGCTGGCTTCATCACAATGGTCCACGAAGAGACAGTCAATTAGTTGAAGTAAACTGCCCAGCACTACCTGAAAATCTTGCTGAATCAGAATTATTTGGACACGAGCGAGGAGCATTTACTGATGCCAAATCAGCAAGAATGGGATTATTTGAAGCTGCAAATGGAGGCACACTGTTTCTCGATGAATTGCCAAGCCTCTCACTTGGAATACAAGCTAAAATACTCAAAACTATCGAGGATCGAAGCATCCGGCGCTTGGGAGGTAATCGTGAAATAGAAGTTGATGTACGGATCATCGCTGCAAGCAATCAAGACCTTGGACAAGCTGTAAAAAAAGGTAAATTTCGTGATGATCTCCACCATAGACTAAGCTTATTTCTACTGACTATTCCACCACTTCGTGATCGCGGTGGTGACATCTTGAAACTTGCAAAACATTTACTTGAAAAACTTTGCAAACGCCATCAAGTGAAAACAAAACCAATCAGCACTAAAGGACAAGCACGATTACTTAGCCACCTTTGGCGCGGCAATGTTCGCGAGCTTAACCATGAACTAGAGCGGACAATAGTATTTGAAGACGGCGATGAATGGGAATTCCTATCACTACCAGCTAGTAACGAAAATAATAATAATGGAAACAATAATGAATTAATTAATGAAAAATTTAATTTTCCGAAGGAAGGTTTTTCACTGGAAGAAACAATCGGAAGAATTATTCAACATGCCATAACTCAATCAGGAGGAAATGTCTCCGCAGCGGCCCGGCTTCTCGATGTACCCCGAGACTATATACGTTACCGTCAGAAAAACTCAGGAAAATAATTAGTTATCAAAGTTACGTAAGACATATTTCCCCAATAAATCGGTTTCAATATTAATTATATCTCCAGCTTTACGCTTATGCAGATTAGTAACCTTGCGTGTGTGTGGGATGATCCATACAGAAAAACCGCGCTTACGGAGAGTGGCCACCGTAAGACTTATTCCATCGACAGCAACCGAACCCTTTGGAACAAACCCTGTTATCAATTTTTTCGGAATATTGATATCAAGTAACCAGTCTTTTCCCTGCTTTTCCCACTTCCGAATTTTGCCGACGGCATCAACATGACCAGTAACAAAGTGACCTCCCATCCGCTGCCCCAGCACCAAGGCCCGCTCAAGATTAATGAAGTCTCCTTTATTTAAAAATTTTAGATTAGTCACCTCCCACGTTTCTCGTAACAGATTAAACTCAAAACCCTTTAATTTCCCTCGCTTAGTTACTTTCGTCACAGTTAAACAACAACCGTTCACAGCAATGCTGGCTCCAACATTCGTACCACCGATGCACAAATCTGAAGACACACTAATGATCACGGAATCGATGCTATGCTCTATAGCAAGGACCTTACCTGTCTCTTCAATTAATCCGGTAAACATATCTATTATGCACGAGTAACGCGTGCTGTAAGCATCAGGTCAGAGCCAAGATTTCTCCAGCGGATTTTTTTTAATAAAAATCCAGAATTTAATGGCAACCCTTCACCGGCTACGCCTGTTCGAGCTTCACGACCACCTAAAATTTTTGGGGCATAAAAGAAAGTAATTCGATTAACTAAGCCAGACTCTATAAACGCCGCATTTGTTTCTCCTCCCCCTTCAACCAGCAGGTTTGTAACATTTTGTTTCCCGAGTTTTTTAAGTAAAGACTTTAAATTGAACTTACTTTTGTAAACAGGGCAGATCATCACTATGCATTTTTCTTGAAGCTTGGCCAAACGCTTAGTTGGAGCATCGGGTGAAACAATGACAGTTGTTTTAGATCCTAATCTATCATTGAGAACTTTAGCATCGAGTGGTGTACGTGCACGAGGGTCTAATACAATCCTTCTAAGATCAGGCCCACGCCATTCAGGCTTAGGTCGAAGAATATCGCGCAGAGTTAACGATGGGTCGTCAGACAGAATAGTTTTCACCCCGACTAGTATGGCATCACCTTCATGCCGTAGCTTCATTCCCTCACGTCGAGCTAAAGGACCAGTTATCCACTTAGACTCTCCCGTAACACTAGCAATCTTACCATCTAGCGTCATTGCAGCTTTCACTGTAACAAAAGGCATGCCAGTTGTAATCCAGTGATTGAAAGCAAAATTTAATTCTGATGATTTATCAGATAGTAAACTGTGATCCACCTTCACTCCTTTACGCTTAAGAAGACGTGAGGCTGCCCCAGCATGTTTAGGATTCGGGTCAGTAGCAGAAAATACAACCCTACCGATTCCAGCATCAAGAATTGCCTTAGTACATGGCGGGGTTAGGCCAGTAGTAGAACATGGCTCTAATGTTACATACATTGTTGCATTACGAGTCGAATGCCCCAACCGGTGCGCATTAGAAATAGCATTGATTTCAGCATGTTCCAAACCAGCGCGCCGATGCCAACCGCGACCAATTATTTTACCACGACTAACCAATACTGCACCAACCATAGGATTAGGAGATGTCTCCCCTTTGGAGCGTTTAGCTAATCGCAAAGCTTCACGCATCATATCTTCATCCGAATTCAAATGTTTTTTCAACGTACCTGTTTATCTGTATTAAGGAGGTCATTAAGCGCCCGATTTGCAACGCGAACGATATATTTGTTCGGCTGATTAATTAGCGCCTTTTTAAGCTCTGAAATCAAGGGTCGGGCCTGTTCTTCCATTTCATCTAGGACAATAGCCGCCTGAAGCCTTGCCCATTGATCCGGTCCAGTGAGTGCGTTTTTCAAGACTGGAAAAGATTCTTGTGGCTTTCCCATTCGAGACAATGCTCGAGATGCCGCTACACGAACACTTAGTGATGAATCTCTCAATAATTTTCGTGTTACTGACAAAGCACTAACAGATTTCTTTGGAGCAATGTTGCCAATGCCTATTACGCCCCAATATCGCACTGCAGCATCAACATCCCTTGTGGCAATTAATAATAGCGGCAACGCATCCTTACCTGATGAAGCCAGCGCTGCAGTTTCACCAAGCCTCACAATCATATCTGGACTATCTTTTTGCCGAAGGATTTCGTATCTAGAACCATATAATGATTCACGTTTAACTATTTCAGGCTCAGGTATCAAACCTATGTCTCGTGTTTCACGAACCCATTTGTAGTGAGCTTGGCGCATTTTTTTAAGTTGTTGGATATAATTAGGATCATTGGAAAGATTGCATATTTCATGAGGGTCACTCTTCAGATCATACAATTCCTCAATTGGTTTTTTTTTGGCAGAAAAAAGTCGAGCTGCTAATGGTAAATTATCACTTTTTTCGCTACGCCGAATCTCTTTCATCGTCGCACCCTTTTCTGGAGTATTCATATACTGGTAATAAGGCTTAAGAGGTTCATAATTTCGTATATAACGAAATCTCTTATCACGTACCATTCGAATTATATCATAACGTTCGTCCATCCTATCCCGTGCCCCAAATACATATTCTCGATTCACTTTTAGTTGTTTACCAAGGAAGGCTCGACCCTGCATGTAATCTGGAACATCAATACCAGCCAACTTTAGAACGGTTGGGGCTAAATCAATGGAACTTACAAGTTGTTGATCTAATGTTCCAGGCACCCCTTGAGTAGAAACACGAAAAAAATTTGGAATTCGTACTATAAGCGGAATATGGGTCCCAGAATCATAAAGCCAACGCTTGGCCCTAGGTAACCCTACACCATGGTCACTAAAGAAAAAAACAATGGTATTATCAGCCTCACCAGAAGCTTTAAGCGCTCGAAGGTGCTCTCCAACCCATTCATCCATAGCAGTTATTAATTCATAATTTCGCTTCCAGTCTTCTCGAACAATAGGCGTATCGGGATAGTAAGGTGGCAACTTAAGTTCAAGCGGATCTTGTCGTTTTGCCTGCTTCAAGTTCTTCGTAACCGACCGGTACTTAGTGTTGCTAGCGATAGCGCTCTCATGACAACCAGTAAAATTGAACACCGAAAAAAAAGGCTGATCTGAACTTCGATTTTTCCAATGAGCCTTACTACTAGAAGCATCCCATATCTGGTTTGTTGAAGAAAATTGGTAGTCAGTTTTTGAATTATTTGTACAGTAGTAGCCCTCCTCACGAAGGAATATGGGAAGCGGCTTCAAAAACTTTGGCAACTTTGCATTACAGCGCATGTGATGAGTTCCCAAGGTAGTCTGATACATGCCAGTAATAATACCTGAACGACAAGGCGCGCAAACGCCAGCAGTTGTAAATGCATTCGTGTACATCACTCCTTGCCTCGCCAAACGATCCAGATTAGGAGTAATGGCATTGTTATCACCGTAGCATCCAATATGAGGACTAATGTCCTCAGCAGAGAGCCAAAGAATATTAGGTCGATTGGCAAAAACTTCTGTAACTTCTTCAAAGATGACAAAGAAAAAAGCGATTAAAACAATACGTTTCATAATACTAAAAATCTACAGATCCCCACTAACATCTTAAAAACGAAACGATTTTTTGAGTAAATAGAAAATAATTCACGGATACAAAAGGCTTTTCACCCAATTCCCATTATCTCCAAATTTATAAATCAAGCGCTCGTGAAGTCGAGCAGGAGCGCTGAGCCAAAACTCTAATTCATTTGGTAACAGTACCCAGCCAGACCAATGAGGCGGACGAGGGACAGTGCTGCCTTCAGGGTATTTGGCTTTAAAACTCAAAATACGTTCATCAAAATTACTTCTCTGTTTCATATGGGAAGATTGAAGTGAAGCCCAAGCCCCAATCTGACTGTCATAATCTCGGGTTTCAAAATAAGCATCGGCCTCCACTTCACTAACCTGAGCGACGCTACCATAGATACGAATCTGCCGCTGTAAGCTTTTCCAATGAAAACAAATTGATGCTTTTTGATTAGACTGAAGATCATTTGCTTTGCGACTATTCATATTAGTGTAGAAGATAAACCCTTTTTCTTTTATACCCTTCAATAGCAGCATTCGCACACTTGGTTGGCCTGATACATCTACCGTAGCAAGAGCGAAAGCATTGGGATCATTGATTTCGGTTTCCTTAGCCTCCGCAAACCATGTTTCAAATAAAGGCATGGGCGAAACTTCATTTCCGAATGCTTCATTCAATCCTAATGAATTAGTAGTATTTAACATAAATTTAAGCACCCCAATCAGCAAGCTGATCATGTATAGACCTTAAGTCATCATCTTGCAGAGCCATTTTACGAATGGTTTTATAATCAGAACGCTTAGCGGCGATATCTAGCCACCTCCAAGCTTCATCAATAACTTTCATGCAAGAACAGTAACATGCAAGATTATAAGGAATTAGAGAATCCTTTGGGAAGCGATCGACGGCACGACGCAGTGTCTTATAAGACACTCGAATACCAAACCCATCCGCACGGCGAAGTGAGTAGGCCCAATTGATCCAGTTTGAAACATTGTCCGGATGTTCAGAAACTTGATCGCGCGCCAGCTTTTCTGCATCAATCCATTTTTCTTCTCTCGCCAAAATACTCCAGTGAACTCCACAAACTTCAGGTAATTTAGCAAGCGCAGGAGTCAATGACTGTAATTCTTTGCGTGCCTCAGAAGGCATTCCAAGCTCGAGCCAACCCATCGCCGAACGCAGGCAAAATACATCACGTGTCTCAATTCCTGATTTTGGCTTAGGCAAGTGCGGGCTGGATTCTTTCTCAAGCATCAAAGTTTATTTTTCAATCGCTTTACCAGCGGCTTTCCAACCATTAAAACCAGGAGCAAGATCAACTGTGTATTTAAAGCCCATGTCACTCATCATTTCGCAGGCACGTGCACTTCGAACTCCGCCTGCACAATACACTAGATAGATCTTTTCTTTATCTAATTCTTTAATCTTGTTTTTGAAGCTAGGTGAAAACCAATCGATCCATTTAGTGTCAGATATGTGGCTCGCTTTGAACTCTGATGGGGTTCGAACATCTAGCAACTGAATATTTTTTTCTTTCACCATTTTTTCAAATAATGCCACGCCAATACGAAATGGCTCACCTGATTCGATGCCATACTTCTCAACAATCTTCTCTAAGGTACTTTCAGATTTATCTGAATCATCTAAACACCATTCAATTGCATTATTTATTAAATTAATGAAATTAATATTCTCGAAATCATCCTGATGACCAAGTGAGGTGTAAAAAGTACGATTACCTTTATAAGTGTGAGTCCATGCAACTGGCTCTTCCGGATGACCTTTGATTTTCCCAGTGATAAGAGCTGTCGCTTGCTTAGCTAATGGCGAATTCTTATAAAGTGATCCTCCCATTTTAAAACCACTTACCACTTTATTTAAAATAGGGTGACTATTCATTTCAGGAACAATTGATGTTTTTCCAATTAATTCATTCTTATGATGCCCCTGATAGTTACCTCCCAGTACTAGCTTATCGAAAGCTAACCAATTTTGCATTGCATGACTCGCCGTACGCAAACCTATTACTGGCCTTCCACTTTCTATGTATCGTTTAACTTGACCTAACTGATCTTCAGAAAGTGTCATTCTGCGCATATAAAAAACAACTAAGTCTGCTTTGCTTAATACTTCGAGATTAGGAAACTTGTCTTTATCAGTTCGCACAAGCGTAGTGCATTGGTATCCATATTTCTTTTTTAGTCTATCCGCATAAATCGGCAAAGTTGTTTCAGACCCATAGAGTGATTCTCCTGCAAGAAAAACGATATGATGATTGGCCGTAGCTGTCGACAACTCCAATACTAATAAAAAACCAACAACTAAAAG
>Ga0163179_10002574_pt1 | contig 12582 bp, 6 predicted proteins | sample AtlANTMetagenome_FD_109643 | JGI IMG/M metagenome (GOLD analysis project Ga0163179, IMG submission 109643) | Marine eukaryotic phytoplankton communities from the Atlantic Ocean - Atlantic ANT 2 Metagenome | ecosystem: Environmental > Aquatic > Marine > Oceanic | place: North Atlantic Ocean...
AACTAATACAGAAGCAAGTGGATATCATAAGGTAAGTGTTTCTTATGTTTCAGGTGCAACCTCATTCAGTAACTCTGAAGATATAATTGTTACTTTCGCAAGAACTGGTACAAAAGGAGATACAGGCTCTCAAGGTATTCAGGGTAGACAAGGAACTCAAGGTACTCAGGGAACTCAAGGTACTCAAGGTCGCCAAGGTCGCCAAGGAACAACGGGTTCTCAGGGAACCACAGGTTCTCAGGGAACTCAAGGAACAACAGGTTCTCAAGGTATTCAAGGAATTCAAGGTCGCCAAGGAAGACAAGGAACTCAAGGAACAACTGGTTCACAGGGTACTCAAGGTCGTCAAGGAACTATCGGTTCTCAAGGAACTCAGGGTCGTCAAGGTCGCCAAGGAACAACAGGTTCTCAAGGTACTCAGGGTAGACAGGGAACAACTGGAGGTACTGGTTCTCAAGGTATTCAAGGTCGCCAAGGTCGCCAAGGAACAACTGGTTCTCAGGGTACACAAGGTAGACAGGGTAGACAAGGAACTACAGGAAATCAAGGAACTACTGGATCTCAAGGCACTCAAGGTAGACAAGGAAGACAGGGTACTCAAGGTCCTGGAGGTCCTTCCTCAACTGTAAATGCTGCATCAAGTAGTGGTACTACCTTACATCCAGTTTTAGTTGATGCTTTAGGAAGTAATCAGACTGCAGTAAGTAACACTACCTTTAACTTTAATGCAAGCACTGGTGCTGTTTCTGCTACTAAATTTATTGGTAGTGGTGTAGAATTAACCAACGTTACTGCTGCAACATCATACTATTATTTTGGCATAAATAAGAACAAGAATGATGTTACTAACTATGGTAAACTATCATTTACTGAGGTTGATTCATCTACATCTGTAGATTATAGTGAGAAGAATGACTTCCTTCGCGAGTCTCAACCAATCGTGCAAGATTTTGTTGCACCAGGCGGAATCACTGCTTCAATAGATTCATCAGGACATCTGGTTTTAAATTTATAAACAATGGGAATTAGTACAAGTTCATTAGGAAAAGTTAGATACAATGTAAGAGGTGTATACAATACATCAGACTCTTACACAGTAGATGATATTGTCAACTATGGTGGTGCACAATATCTTTGTGTAAGTAATAATTCAAGTGGAAGTTATATACCAGGACAAAATTCTAGTTATTGGGAAAAACTATCTGGTCTAACAAGAGACAGGGGTAACTGGAGTTCTTCTACAGCGTATCAATTAAATGATATTGTAACTTACATACATGAGTATGCTTATAACTCTTGTTGGAAATATTATGACACTTCAACATATATTTGTAGACAAGCACATACTAATAATAATCCTGCTTCTGCTTTACCTATAGAGGAACCAGGAACACAATCTACTTACTGGTATCGTTTATCTAGACATATTGGTAGAAGAGTATCTGCTTTCCTTGGAAAGGACAATGATGGATATAGTCCTCCATACAAACCTTTATGGAATGCAAGATCTCAATCTAAAATTGGTACTATTAATACTCTTCGTATAACTGGTACTGGATCGGGATGGTTAACTACTAATAGAGTTAAGGGAAAAACAGGTAGTCCTAAAACAGGAATGCTTAAATTAAATGCTTCGGGTGGCGGTGGATCAGGTTTTGAAGGAGTAGCACATATTAATTCAAGTGGTAATATATTTCAATGCGATATTGTAAATCCTGGAGAAGGATATACAGGTACTCCATCAATTAGTATTGATACATCAGTTTCGGGATATACAGGAAGAAGTGGTGGAAGCAACCCCAGTTTTGGAGTTTATGTAACAACTAACAGTACAAATGGTGCAACAGGAACAAGTGTTCTTGTTGGTATGGGAGATAGTATCGGTCCTGCTAAAACATACGGGACTCATAACCCAATGTATGATTATGGATATATCAATCGTAGAGGTGGATGGATATCATATGGAAGAGATTATTATAAAAACTCTGGTGTTGCAAAGAGTGATAATGATACAGGTAATACCAATGCAAACAATGAAGGAAATTTCTGTAATTTAGATTATATTGATGGACTTCTTCCAACTCCAGATGGAGAATATCCAAAAATAATACAAGTAGAGCACGGTCAAGGACAAACCTTGTGGTTATTTAATAATGGAGAAGTTCATTACTCTGGATATAATGGATATGGATCAGCTGGAGATAATCAAACAACAGACTCTGGTATTCATCATCCACATAGATGTGGATACGCTCGTGTTAATAGATCTGGTACAACAGCACTAAGAGGTAAGAAAGCAATTCGTATCGCATCAACAATGGGCGGTAGCACTAGTAGTGCAGGTACAAACTATGCACTGATTGAAAACACTGATGGTACAAGAGACCTTTATGCATGGGGATATAATGGATATGGTCAAATCGGAGACTCTACAACGAGCACTAGAACTTCTCCAACACAACTTTCATTCAGTCAGAGTTCATATGGTAGAATTGTTGAGATCTGGGCAACTGGAGGAGAGTATGGAAACTTATTTGTTTTAACTGATAAAGGACATTTATATGCTGTTGGTTATAATGGATATGGACAGTTAGGACAAGGAAATACTAGCAACAGAAGTAACCTAAGTTCTAGTAGAGTTGACTCCAATGCTTTTAGTAGTCTAACAGGAACTGATAGAAGAGTTAAGAAGTTTAGTTGTAATGGTTCTGGATCTCATGGATTTAATGCTCTTGTAAGAGGAGATGGATCTGTTTATACTTGGGGTTATAATGGTTATGGTAACTTAGGTCATAATCATACACACAACTGTTACGTACCGATTAGAGTTTATTCGGGTGGATATAGTGGTTCATCTAACCCAGTTACATCAACTGGAAACGATGGTAGTCCATCAGGAACAGCAATTGCAGACTGTGTAGATTTTTGGGTTTGTGGAGGAAGCAGTCATGTATTCTCTTATATGACCAGAGGATCATCAATTACTAATAACACACTATATGCTTGTGGATATAATGGATATTATAATTTAAGTAATAGTAGTAACAATACTTCAAACTCATCCACATTCCAAAATGTTCATTACAGAAACAACCAAACTTTCACAAATTGCATGATGATGCAAGCTAATCAGGGAAATAATAGTTCTTATATTAGTGTTTCTGCATATAGATATAATAGTACATTTGCTTCTAGAAAATATAATAATATTGGCGAATGGTATTATGGTGCTTACAACTGGGGATATGTTAATAGCTCATCATATCCAAACGCAGAACATAGAGATCATGATATGGAATATGTGGCAAGTAACTATAGAATGAAACCATCAGAACGTGAACCATATGCTAACTATGGTAATTGGTTCCACCATACATGTGGACAAAGTTCCAGTAAGATGAGTATGTGGGCTGATATGAGAACTGGTCAAGTATTCCATGCTCAGAATCCATCAATGGGTAATACTGGTTATGTTGCTAGTATGGGTACTGGATCCGCTAACGGTAGTATGAAGAGACTCCGTAACTCTCATAATTAATTAAAGGAGAACAAAAAGAAAAATGCCTAACATTACTTTAGGAAAAGTTAAATTCATACATCGAGGTACTTATAGTGCTTCGACAGTTTACAGTAAGGGAGACATTGTAGACTATGATAATAGGATGTACATTTTTCAGAATGATACACCTAAAAATCATGCTCCAATATTTCTTAATACTATAAATGGAACTGTATCAAGTTTAGGTATTCAAACTAATAAGATACGTATGGATTTTAGTGGATTTAATCCACAAACTCAAAAGTGGGGATTAGTAACGTCTCATCAAAGATACAGTGGTGGTGATGGTACTATGCCAGGTGTTTACAGTGAAGGTGGAGAAGAGTTTGCACCACCTACTGGTCTTATGGTTTACAATGAACACTTCGATCCTTATGTAGGTATTACATCGGTTAATGTAGTAGATTCAAATACAGCAGATTTATATTTAAATCAAGTTGGTATTAATACAGCAACTATTTCTAACGCATCGTTTACATTAGGACCACGTAGAATGTGTGGAATGTATGAGTTCTCTGTTAATTGGTTAGACTGGGATATATTATCTGAAGGTTATAATCCTGTAGGAGAATGGAGCGATGATGATGTATATCTTCCAGGTGATATCGTACAAAAATCAAATTCATCATATATTTGTGGTGTAGGAAATTCTGGTGTAGATCCACAATTTGATTATCCTGGTTGTTGGAGTATATTCTCTAGAGGAGATGATCTCATGCAACATAACAGTGTAATGGGATTTACAAATAAACAACCATGGAATTGGAAAGGACATCCTTGGATAGATCTTCCTCAGTGGGGAACAAATAATAGATGGAATGGTAATATTCCTTGGAACACAAGTTTAGGTATAGGTTCTACCTCTCCACACGCATGGAGATGGAATGCAGGTAATAACGAAGGTCATATGTCATACCGTAACTCAAAACAGTATCTAATGAACAATGGTATGTTAGTTGCGGAGGGTGGAACACCAAATGAATATTATACTCAGGGTTATAGTACAACTCATCAAGCTCCAAGAGAGGCAGATACCTCAAATCAAATGAATGCTAGGATAGGTGTTCAACCTGATATAGGAAACCTGCCGAGACATAGAATCTATAAAGATTCTAATATTATACAGGCACATCATAGTTGGACTTCCATGAGAGCAAATGTTCATGCTAATGGAACTCTAACCATGTCAGGAGTATATCAAAACGGATATCTAGGAGTTGGAGGTAATGATGCTAGTACAGATCAGGGTATCAACTTACATAAAGCAAACTTTAAAGGAAGGAGCATTGTAAAAGTAGCATCTGGTGGACACCAGGCAAGAGATGGTGATTCTCATATTATTGCTTTGGATGAGTATGGAGAAGTTCATACTTGGGGTAGAAACGATACTGGTCAATGTGGTATTTCTTCTGAAAGAGTAGGACAAGGAGATTCGTCTCCAGATATTCATTACTTTTCTAATGGATCTATGGGTGTTAACAATCGAGTGTACATCGTTCATTCGATGAACAAAGATTTCTTCTTTGGAGGAAGAAAGATTGTTGACATCTGGGCAGGTCATAGATGGACTATGTGTATGGATGAAGAGGGAGAACTATGGACTTGGGGTTACAACGATAGAGGTCAACTTGGATATCCTACAAACAGCTCAGGTAATCTAGGATTCCAAGATACTGATAGATCTTATGCTCCTATGAAAATGAATGTTAACTGGAATAGTTACGGAGGAATTCAAAAAGTTGTTGTCGCTGCTTCTGAAAATTCTGTTGATAGTGTCTATATTTTAGACGGACAAGGATACATATGGAGTCAAGGATATAATGGATATGGACAACTAGGAAGCCAGAACACAACTACAGGAACTAATAGTAGTTCTATAACTAGAAGAACTGGATTGCAAAGTGCAGGAAGTATCGTTAATTTCTGGGCTGATGCTTGCAACAGTTACGGGCATTTATGGTGGAGAAATACCTCTGGAGATACTTATGGTTGTGGTTGGGATGGACATCATGATATCACTGGAGATAGTAGTGCTCCTGGTACTGCATCAGGTAACAACCCAACATATATGCCATCAAATTCTAGTAACCAACTTATGAAGAACGTTGTTGCCATGTGTGCAGGTGGAAGATCAAGCGGTCAGGTTCAAACTTTCCTTACTGATAAAGGACATGTTTATAGTACTGGTTGGAATGGATATGGAGCAGGTCGTTGTGGACATAGTGGTACAGTTACTAATAATCAAATAAATTATCAACAAAATGGTCAGAGAGCATATGCAGCAGGAAGACAGTTACACGCACCTTTCTATTCTGCAGGTGGATCTAATCCTGTTGATAATACATCATCTTCTAGCACCGCAAGTAAAGGTCCTGGTAATGCTGTTGTAGATTCTAGAGGAGCAACCTGTATAGATATTTGGCAAACTGGAGATTACGATAGTAGTTCAGGTCATACCCCATGGTCAGTAACTTTATTCGATAATGGAGAACTAACAGGTGGAGGTCGCGATTATGACTGGGGTGCTGCTACATATATGGGAGTAATTTGGGGTTCAATTCATCATCATGGAATAGGTTAATTAAAATGTCAATTTCAACAACTTACAACATAGTATCTAAAAATGAAACATATTCTTTGTCTTGGCCAAGACAAGAAGTTGTTAATCCATCTATTGAAATACCTATAGTTGGGATATCAACTTCATATACTGAAGTTAATTTATACGATGATGATGGAAACGTCACAGGTATCGCTACTGAAAAAGTAGAAACACCTGTAAGGGCAAATGTTGAAGATTTTGAATTTGAAGACTGCGAAGTTTTTCTTTATTCATGTAGTGGTTTTAATGACATAAACACTGGTGTTACCACCACCACTGAATATTATGCAATACATCCATCCTATACCTATGCCAACATATCCCAAGCATTTTTTGTTCCTGATGAAAATTCAGTTGATAGATATGATGGAGATTTAGCACAATTAGCACTTATGTCTGAAGAACAATGGTGCAACCTTAAATTTGAAAATGATGCTTCCTTACAAGCAGGTATAGGTACAAACTATACATATTTAATATTAGAACAAAACGATAAATTAAGGAATAAATATATAAGTACTTCTACATCTCCTAACAATACTCTTTTAGTTGACCAATTGGGATTGAAACCATTGACCACAGCAGAACATAATTTAATAGTATCAATAACCACTGGTGAAAGTACTCGTGTTGCCATGGCATCTTCTGCTATGGATGACCCACTTGATCATAGTATACCTACCACACCATAGAATTTAAAGATGGATAGACTCAGACATATGGCAAAAGACATGACCCTCAATTATGCAGGGGAATGGAATAAAAGCATGGTTTATCGAAAAAATGATGTAGTTAGAATGCATGGTTCTACTTATATTTGCACTACTGATAAGTTAGGTGAAGATAGAAGAATGGGAGCTAAGTATAAACCAGAACATGATAAAGAGGCATGGGAGCAATATACTAGTGGTTATATCTGGACTGGTCAGTGGATGGATAAGGGAGAATATTATCCAGGAGATGTTATAAATTACAACGGAGAACAGTATGCTTGTGTGAAACATGGTAGGTTTATTCATCCAGTTTACGAAGGAACTACTCGTGGATCAAGTTTCTGGGAAAAAGTAAGCACAAACTCAAATCAAAATAGAGGAGATAGAACCATTGGATTCTGGAATAGAAATCCATTTGGATGGAGATGTAAAGTTGGTAATAGAGATGACTTTACTAATCATGGTTTTACCATGGGTGATGTTGATTATCCAGGCATGGATCAAGGAGGTCTGTCTGTAATTAATGGAGAATATGAAGCAACTCATGTAGGGTATCATGACGATTATGGTTGGGGTGGTTCAGAATGGAATTATGGTGGACAACAAATGCAAGCAGTTAGTTCAGTGTTTGCATTTTGGGATGAGTATGATGGTAATTCTCCTAGAGGATCATCTTATACAAGTAGCACTTCAGCTGCACCATGGCAAAGACCTAGAATAATTCAAGCTGTTGGCGACACTTATCATCATTACATGTTCTTATTTGATACTGGAGAAGTTTTCTGTGCGGGATGGTCAGGTGAAGGACAGAAAGGAGATGGTGGTACTAACAGTAGATATTATACAAAGAGAACAGGTAGATGTAATAACGATGGTGGTGGTTTTGACTACAACCAACAAATTCAACAGTTCCAAGGATCTCATGGTAGTAGGGGAACTGGATTAATGATTGATATTCAGGCAATCAAGATTGGTACAAGTAATGAAGGAGATTATGCTAATAACTCCAGTTCTGTTATGGGTGCTTTAGATATTAATGGACAGTTATGGACTTGGGGATACAACGGACACTCTGGTTTAGGTAGAAACTTTAGATATAATAATAACTGGTATAATAGTTATGTTCCTTCAAAAATTCCACAACAAGTATTTGACAATCGTAAGATTAGAGACTTCTGGTTAGGTGGTGGTAACTATCAACAGGGACATGCGTTAGATGAAGATGGAAATCTATGGGGTTGGGGATATAATGGTTATGGTGCTTTAGGTCTTGGAGATGATGAATATCAAGGTCAACCAAGAAAATGTCCTTATGACTTTAATAGACACGGTGGAATTAAAAAGATAGTTAAAGCAGGATATAATAGTTACGTTATCACTGCTGTGTTAACACATGATGGTGTTATGCACGTTGCAGGTTATCTTCCATGGATCGGAGAAAACCTTTATCGTACTGGACATTCTAACGGAAGCGACTACTGGAGTGGTGGTAAAACTTTCTCTCCAATGCAACAAGTATTCTGGGGTGCGGGAAGAACTACAGAAATGGGTGCAAGTGGCATGAAGTTTTTAGGAAAAGTGACTGAACTTTATAATGATGTTGATGATTTCTGGTTAAATTTGGATCAGGGTAATGCTAGTATGGTTTTGAAACAAAAATCAACTGGATTGTTATTTGCACTAGGTGTATCTCAGAATTATACTTCAGCTCAATATGCAGGATTTTATGATAACTCTGATTTTGGAGATAATCATATGGTAAACAATAACATGCAACATCCAGTTCCTATGTCTGCTACTGATTCTTCTGGTGATATTATTGATATGAAGAGAAGTGGTGGTGGAAATACAGATTACAGACTTAGAGCATTTTTACATTCAACTGGTAGAATAAACACTGTTGGTAGTGGAGATGTTGAAGCAAGGGGTAGAGGACCTTATAACTCTCGTATGATTCATTCAGATTCTATAGGTAAGTTACCTTGGGAATTAGATGGAACATCAGATTACAATGGTACAGAAATGAGATGCCATGAAAAAATGGCATGTATTCATAGTTCTGTTGAGGATGATGGATTTTCAATGATAGGACAGAATGATAAGGTGTATCATGTTGGACAAGCCAATGGATTTGATGATGCAAGATCTAGTATAATTGGACTTTTCCCAACAAGAGTAATAGGTTTGTAATTATATACTTGTAAATTAATCAAATCTTTGCTATAATGATATATAATTCTATATTGTTGATTGAAGTGTATGCACTTTGCGAAGATTGCGTTAGATAATGGCGGTAGTATTCATCCTTTAATTATTCCTGCATCTATTACAAATGGAACGGGTTTGATGAATCCATCTGTTTATAATGATAATGGAAAGATTATTGTTAATTTAAGACACGTTAATTATACTTTCTACCACTCAGAGAAAAAGACTTTCCAACATCAATGGGGTCCTTTGACATATGTGCATCCAGAAAATGATATGCACTTAAGGACAACAAATTATTACTTGGAGATGGATGATGATCTCAACATATCAAGATATAATAAAATAGATACAACAAAATTAGATAAGGAACCTCTGTGGGATTTTGTCGGTCTTGAGGATTCTAGGATATTTCGTTGGGAAGGAGATTTATATATTTCGGGAGTAAGAAGAGATACTACAGAGAATGGACAAGGCAGAATGGAACTTTCTAAAATAGAAGTTACTGAAGATGCTGTAAAAGAAGTCTCAAGAGTTCGTATTGATCCTCCAAAAGATCCAAATTCGTATTGTGAAAAAAATTGGATGTCAATTACTGATATGCCATGGCACTATGTAAAATGGTCTAATCCGACAGAAGTTGTTAAGGTAGATCCTATTACAGGAAAATCAACCACTACACATTTAACTGATTTAGTTAGTATTCCAAGAGATGTTAGAGGAGGATCTCATGTAATTCCAATGGACTTTGGTCAAGCAGGAGATCAAGATTATCATTTTGCACTAACTCATGAAGTTGATTTGTTTGATAGTGAAGTTGGGAGAAAAGATGGACTCTACAAACATAGATTTTTAGTATGGAATAAAGAGTGGCAATGCTGTGCATTTTCTCAAGATTTTTCTTTCATGGATGCACATGTTGAATTCTGTACAGGTATGTGTTACTATGAAGGAGATTTATTAATGACCTTCGGATTCCAAGATAATGCTGCGTATCTATTGCGAGTTTCTCCCAAAGTTGTAGAAGATTTTATATATGGAAAGTATGATGAAAAGAACTGATATTATTCAATCTTTAATTGACAAGACAAGTGCTGAGAATTACCTTGAGATAGGTGTCTCTGCAGGAGAAAATTTTAGAGATATTAAATGTAAAAATAAAGTGGGTGTTGATCCAGAGTTAAGCACTCCTGCAACTATTCATACAGATTCTGATAGTTTTTTTAAAACTAATAAAAGAACTTGGGATATTATATTCATTGATGGACTTCATCATGCAGATCAAGTTTATAGAGATATTAATAATTCTTTGAAAGTTTTATCTAATGGTGGATTTATTATATGTCATGACATGAACCCTCAACTGGAAGAACACCAAACTCTTCCTTATCGAGGAGGTGTTTGGAATGGAGATTGTTGGAAAGCATATGTACAATTGAGACAAGAAAGAGATGATCTTGCCATGTGTGTTGTTGATACTGATTATGGTTGTGGTATTATAACTAAAGGATATCAAGAAAAACTTGATAAGACAGATGATTTAAATTTTAATACTTTTTCTCAGAAAAGAAAAGAATGGTTAAATTTAATTTCTCCCGAAACATTTTTGTCTAAGATAGTGGTATCAAATCCAAACGAAATTGAGTATGATAAGAAGTATCTTACTCTCTTACTTCATGATTACATTCAAAATCCAGATGATCCAGAAATAAATTACCTTCTCGCTATGTTTTATTGGGACATAGGACAAACAGCAGCTTCTATGTCTTATTGTTTAAGAACTGTTGAAAGAAGTGAAGACAAACTATTACAATATGAATGCTTGATTCGTGCTGCGATGTGTTATGAGAAACAAGGAACAAGAAAGTTCACTGTAAAAGGATTGATTCAAAACGCAATGATTGTTATGCCAAAACGTCCAGAGGCACACTTTCTTCTTGCAAGACATTATGAACATCATAATCAAAGTGATGATGGTGCTTGGAAAGATTGTTATCAGACTGCATGTTTAGCAGAAGCATTTTGTGAGAGAGATCCTGAACCACTTCGCACGAAAGTTGACTATCCAGGATTTTATGCTATTCTTTTTGAGAAGGCAATATCTTCTTGGTGGTGCGGTCTTTGTGATGAATCTAGAGATTTACTTCAAGACCTTCTTGATAATTATGATTTAGATGATTCCTACAAGGTATCTGTTATTGATAATCTTAAAAGACTAACAAAAGATGATAATGCAGGTTTACCTAGATTAAATTGGTATAGTAAAAAAGATCATAAAAAACTTAGATATAATTTTAGAAACTCTAGAAATATAGAAAAGAATTTTGCAGAATCATATCAAGATATGTTTGTTCTCTCTATGTTGAATGGGAAGAAAAATGGAACGTATCTTGAAATTGGTGCAGGTAATTCTTTCTATGGAAACAATACTGCTCTATTAGAAGGTAATTATAATTGGAAAGGTGTTGCAATTGATATTGATGAAAATTTTGTCAATGCACATAATACAGAGAGAAAGCATACATGTGTTCTTAAAGATGCTCTCAAAATAAATTATGAGAGATTTTTGCTAGGATTAGATATGCCAAATGATATTGATTATCTACAGTTAGATTGCGATCCTCCAGAAGTAACTTATAAGATTCTTCTTAATATACCATTTGAAACTCATAGGTTTGCTGTTATAACTTACGAGCATGATTACTATTGTGATGAAACTAAATCTTTTAGAAATAAGTCTAGAAAGTATCTTGAATCTTTTGGTTATAAATTAGTTGTAGATAATATATCTCCAGATGATGATAGACCTTATGAAGACTGGTGGATTCATCCAGATTTGGTTCATAAAAAGATTATAGATAAAATGGTTTGCGTTGACGGCAAAACTAAAAAAGCTGAAAAATACATGTTCAATTCTTTATAAAATTATGTCGATACCTGTTATTGGAGTTCCCGTTACAAATAGTACTTTTTGGGTAAGTCGTTTACTTACTAGTATTGATTATCCTGTTGATGAAGTTTTTATTGTTAACAATAATGGTAGAGGAGAACTTGATGAAGATCTTGCTAAGTTAGCAAGTTTAAAATATAAGTATATTAAAAAGGTAAAGGTTGCAAATCTACCTGGTAATCTTGGAGTATCTGGTGCTTGGAACTTAATTATCAAGTGCTATGTAATGGCACCATATTGGATTATATGTAATGATGATGTTTCTTTTTGTCCAGGATTCTTGGAAGAGATGATCAATACTGCTAATTCAGATGAAATGATTGGAATGATACATGGTAATAAAGGAGATTATGGTGTAGGCAGTTGGGATTTATTTTTCATTAGAGAAAGTATTGTCAGACAGTTTGGTTTGTTTGATGAGAATTTGTATCCTGCATATTGCGAAGATGCTGATATGATCATGCGTTTCATACATCGTCCTATTAAAAAGGTAATAGAGTTAGAAAGTCAATATTATCATGGGTTTGGAAAGAAAGAAGAATATTATACA
>Ga0163179_10002575_pt1 | contig 12579 bp, 7 predicted proteins | sample AtlANTMetagenome_FD_109643 | JGI IMG/M metagenome (GOLD analysis project Ga0163179, IMG submission 109643) | Marine eukaryotic phytoplankton communities from the Atlantic Ocean - Atlantic ANT 2 Metagenome | ecosystem: Environmental > Aquatic > Marine > Oceanic | place: North Atlantic Ocean...
GACGACAATCGCCTCACCCGGTTCCAGGCTTGATTCGGGGAACTCCCATTTCGTGGGCCGATCAACGTTGTCGGTTAGATACCATCCCTCTAGTTCGACCGTGTAGGCTGATGGGTTTGAGATCTCTAGCCAGTCACTTGATTCACTATCTTCATCCAGCAAGACGGTGTCATTTGACGCCATTAATTCGGAAATGATCAAGCTGGCGTCCAGAACAACACGAGGTTCGAGCGCCTCCAGTTTTGTCTTGCGACTTTTAAGCCTCGAACGTCGGACTGTGTTTGAAGAGGACAGACGGTTAGAGTGAGAATTATGTCGCTTCATCAGTTTTGTTCCGTATCGTCGCGTGCCAGAATCGCTCGCAATGGTACTTGATGCGAGAAGTCAAGAAATAGAATCGCCTGCAAGGTCCCTGCGAATGGGGAATCCCATCGAGTCCTTATCCCGATGGTAGTTGATGGCGAAAAATGCCGCAAGGAATCGTCAACCGGAACTATCGGTTATGAAAAAAGGTTCATGATTTTAGTCATCAAGAACCTGGGCTTTTTCCATGGTTGCCCGATATCGCTCTGCAATTTGCTGATTGCTCGGGGCTAATTGACTGGCAATCCCAAGATGTTTGGCCGCTTCAGAATAACGGCGTTGAACGATAAGTAGTCGTCCGAGCATGTGGTGCCCGTCGACAAATTCGGGTTCGGCCTGCACGGATGCCTCAAGAGCTTGAATGGCCCCGTCCATATCACGCTTGCGATTGAGGCAACTGGCGAGATTGTAGTGAGCCATGGTGAAGTCGGATTTTAACTTAATCGCCTGTTGGTAGAGTTCGATGGCTGAATCCAGGTCTTGCAGGTAGTCTTTGGCAACGGCAAGTCGAAAATAAGCCTCGACCGCGTTCGGGTCATTCTGGAGCGTCTCTTCCAGAATCTGCACTGCTTCAAGCAGCCTCTTTTGTTTTTCGTCCTGGGGATAGGAACTGCTGGGGCCTCCGGTTCGGATTAGAGCACGACCCAATAGAATCTTGCCCCACAATGAATCCGGATAGCCGGCGACCGTGTTTCGAAGTAAGGCAATGGATGGTTCATATTGTCCGCGGTTGTAGAGGCGGTCAGCTTTGACCAAATAGGTCTTCAAGCCTGTTTTGCGACTGCTGACTTCGCTCATGTATTCGTCGGGCCATGCGAATTCAGCCTGGGTCATCGCCTGCTTTCGTAATTGCTCGGCCTGTTCAGGTTTGCCTAGCCGTCGGAGAGATTCCGCGCCCAGTAGATAGAGAGGTTGTCGACGCCCGGATTGCTCGTTTACTGAATTCAGGTTGGCGTCGAGCTTCTGTAGGACATCCATGCAGTCCTGGTGTTGCTCTCTCATGAAGAGCAACCTTGCCTTCGCAAGTTGGCCGCGACCGTTGTTCGGGTCTTGGTTAAGAGATAATTTGAGCTCCGCTTCGGCTTCGTCAAGTTGCATGAGCTCCAGTAGCAGCTCAACTCGAAACAGTCTTACAGACGGCGGATCGTTTTCGCAGAGTGAAACAGCTTGGCTGAGAAGTTGTTCAGCCTCTTTGGGGCGGATGGCTGCGATACACCGTGCTTCGAGATAAGGCCAGCGTCCCTCTTCTGGCGAGAGCACGGCGGCCTGCTGAAAGCACTTGATCGCCTGACCCTTGAAGTCATGCGCGAAGAAAACCATTCCGAGTTCTCCCCAGTGGCGTCCGTCTGCGGGATTCCCCTGAATCGACTTGCTGGCCGACTCGATGGCGGCTGCAACCTCAGGGTCGATCGTGTCTCCATCCACCGTGGGAGGATCAATGTTGGCTGATGGCGGTGGAGATGCTGGCTCACTGTGATTGCAGCTGACGTTGGTCAGGCTGCCGAGAACGAGCCCTAACGATAACAGTATCGCTCGGTATCGGCACCGTCTAGCATGATCGCAAGCGGGGAGTGGTCGACCGGTTGGGTTAAAGGGATACTGCGGCATCGAACTTCAGCTATTGGATCGCGGATCCTTCCCCCTTACGAAGCGTTACCTGTCGGTCGACCTCGGGTGCGGCAAATCGTTCTGCATTGCCGTCGGGCCAGATCACTTCAATATGATCAATCGTTGACGCTTTTCCGAGACCGAAATGAGCGCGCGGATCGTTGCTGGAAAGATAACTGTATCCGGGGTTGATCCACCGCATCAAACGGTTATCGCCCTGTTGGACATAAATCTCAGCCCCATAGGCGTCGCGATTTAAATCCGGATCAATGGCGCGGACGATGAGCCAATGGTTTTGCTGGGGCGCGATGTTGCGCAGCAGGCTGGGAGCCTCTGCGATGCGGGTGATCAGCAAATCAAGCCGGCCGTCATTGTCAAAGTCGGCACAGGCAAGGCCTCGCGAGACATTTCCCACCCCGCTCAAAGCCGGGTTCGCTTCCGAGGCGTCAATGAAGCTCCCCTGCCCGTCATTCAACATGACCTGGTCTCGTTCACCGTAGGGACGCCAGAATTCAGGCAGCTCGTCTGAGATCGGGAGTTCTGCGCCCTGTAGACGTGTGACTCGACCATTGGCGATGAGCAGATCGAGGTCGCCGTCGTTATCCAAGTCCGCCATCCCCGTCCCGAAACCAGTGCCTCGCCAATCCGTTGCTGTCAAACCCGACGTCGCGGTGCGGTCGATGAAGATCCCACGAGGCCCCTGACTCCATAGGGTATGGGTTTCAGAGGTCAAGTGAGTGACAAAGATGTCGAATTGACCATCGCTATTCACATCACCAATGGCGATTCCCATGTCCGCCTCACTCTTTCCCATGCTGTTATAGCCAAGGCCGCGAGTAATCGCTTCTTCCCGAAATGTCCCATCTTGTTGGTTGATCCAAAGATGGTTCGGTTGTCCATCGTTCGCAATGAAAATGTCCGGCCAGCGATCACCGTCGAAATCGGCACAGAACACGCCAAGTCCCGGACCAGGGTGTTCGCCGAGTCCAGCGCTGATGGTGACATCCGTGAAACGAGGATTGCCTGCCTCGTCCATTCCGTCATTGTGGAAAAGTTTGGTGACCCGACCTGGGAATGCATCCGGTCCACAAAATTCTTGTTGTCCTCCGCCCTCAGCACACCAGCGAGAAGGATCGTAGTTGACGTAATTCACCAACAATAAGTCGAGCAGACCATCTCGGTCATAGTCGAAGAAACAGGTCGAAGTTCCCCACATCCGATTTTCCAGGCCGCTTGCGGCGGTCACGTCAGTGAAGCGGGGCTTTGTCCCTTCGGTCTGATTTAAGAATAGCCGCGCCCGACCGTATTCATTGAGCAAAACATCAATGCGGCCGTCATTGTTCACGTCGCCGCAAGCGAGCCCCATGCCAAAGCCATCGACATCGAGTCCGGAGCCACTGCTCACATCAACAAAGCCTGCATCGGTTTGTCGGTAAAGCCGGTTTCTGATGCCTGAATCCGGACCGGTGTTTTGGAGGAGGTAAATATCCAGGCGGCCATCGTTATCAAAGTCCAGAAAGCCTCCGCCTGAACCGACACAACGCGGCATGAAATAGTCCTGTTCATGATCGACCGGCTGGTGCCTGAAGTCGATGCCCGTGGATGAAGTGACATCTTCCAGCAAGGGAGCAACTGCGGATTCGTTCGAATTTCCGGATGACGTTTGCTGGCCGTTGCCTGCCGGGTCGTTGTTTTCTGAGCCTCTGTCTTGGCAACCAGCCAAGCTGATCAGTGTCAGGTAGATCAATGCCGGGCAGATCAACGCCGAAAAGTTGAGTCGGCAAGTCGCAGTCATTTTCAATGTCAGATCCAAAGGTCAGAAGAACTCAGCTGGGAGGGGTTGGCACGCCGAAGGGAAAACATGGGACCGATCGATTCCTGGTATTGAAACGATCCCAAGAGCCTTCTGGTTCGCGCGACCGGAAATCTCCACTGCCGGTCTAGGTTGCCCAGTCAGGGGATCGCAACCGATATCTCTCCATCATAGCTCATTCCGGCGGAATACGGGGCCTGTGGGATGGAGACTCGGTATTGCGGGGGAGTACCGCCCGAGATGGCTTGGATCTGCCCCAGGGAGCCAATGGTGTCACCCCCATGAAAAAAGCGAGGGGACCTGTTGAGGTGCCCTCGCTTGAAAGGTTTTTCAGAAGTCGAACTACGACTTGCGACGAACTCGCAACATTAGCAGAGAACCGATCATCAGCAAGACGATGCTGGAGGGTTCAGGTACAGCTGCGACTGCGGCACGAGGACCGGCTTCGTAACCGCCATCGGTGAAGGCCGTCACGAGATCGCTACTGCTGAACTTCAGGTCGCCATTCCAGTCGCCTTCGGCCCAACCGGCTGCCGTGTCAGTCTCGTATTTGCCAGCGGTGAAAACGACAACGAGGTCGCTACTGCCGAACGCTCCATCAAAGTTCGAGTCGCCCATCCAGGTGCTCGCGTGAGTTGATACCCAGATGTTGCGATCTGCAATGTTGACGGCGCCATCATTGTTCTCGTCGTAAATGCCGAGATCAGGATTCGCGTCGTTCATTGCGATGGCCTGAAGGTCGATGTCTTGGACGTCGACGTTACCATCTGCGTTGTAATCGCCGGGGACCGAAGGATCGCCCGAGCCGAGAACGAAGTTATCAACATCATAGTGATCAAAGGCACCACCCGTACGTGCCGCGAAAGCGGGACGGAAGGAACCGATCTCTCCGAGACCGTCAATCTCTTCGTCGAAGATGACGTGTTCACTGTCATCCGCACCATCAGTCACGATGAGCGTCAAGTTGTCACCGGAGATGAATGCTTCGGCGGTGTGCCAGAGATTTGCATCATCGGTTACGAGGTCAATTTCTTCCTCGATGTCGAGGTTGTATTGAAGCAACTTTTCTCCATCGAAGTGGACCGAAATGTGGTTGCCCACATTGGGCATTTCTTCCGGATCATCTTGAGCGGCATTGTCATTGTTGAACGTATCAAAACCAATGCCTAACGCGCCTGCCAAATTGGGTTCTTCGTGAGGACCGAATTCAATCAGTTCAGCGCCTTCTTCGTCGTAGAGTTCGGTCGGCACGAGCAGAAATGCCATACCGTCAGCACGAGTTCCAGCCTCGTCCAAACCACGGAATTCGAAGCTTGTCGAGAAATCGCCGTCGGGATCACTGCCTGCGTAATCAAAGGCGACTACGTTGGCGCTACCACCAGCTTCGGGAACGACGCGGAGGAAACCGTCCGTGCTCGGAGGATCGCCACCTTGGACAAGCTCAGGGCCTGCACCACTTCGATTCCAGGATTGATAAGCCGATCCACCGCTGAGTACGGGTTGGCTCAATTCGTCGGTACCAGGCTTCTGGATAATCGTTGCCGTGAAAATGTCGTCAATCTCAAACGAGTTGAAGGCCCAGTCGTCACCGGTGTTCGGATCCGTTTCACCTTCGTCGATAGCATAGCTTTCTAGAACCAAGCCGTTGTAATGAAGGGAGATTGAGTTTCCGCCTTCGCCACCGCCATTGTTCCAAATGTCAAAGCCAACACCGAGCGAACCGTTGTAGCTCGGTTCTTCTGAAATACCAGGACCAACGATGCCCGTAATGTCATTGTCATCGCTGTTCAGGTAAGACCAGCCAATACCGTCTGCCTGGTCGTTAGCGGGATCACCGAAGCCACTGATCTGAAACGCAAACGTATGCGTGATCTGATCGTAATCGCTGTCATACTTCTGGTCCCAGGCCAGGGCCGATTGAACGCTGCCGATGCCGTCTTCCGACAACGTGACAAATCCGTCTTGCAACCAACCCCATTCAGGTTCGTAATTCGCTCCCCCCGTTTGCCAATCGTCGTTTTCACCATAGGTCACGGTTGTTGAGGCGCCATCCCGTTCGTAAATGCTGGTGATTTCCGAGACTTCCTGGTTTGCATTTGCACCACCTGTTCGGGCAGCGACCTGATGACGACCGTTGTACATCGTCAAACCCATGACCGGAAAATCAACAAATGGAGCGATGACGTCACCGTCAGGGCTTTCCAACAGGACGGTTACCAGTCCGGGGTCGGCCGGTGTCGGAAAGTTGGCTGTAAAGTCCTGCTTGTAGAGTTGCCCGCTGGCGACCGACGTAAAGGTCGCCGCAGCAAACACAGCAGTGAATAAAGCACGAAATACCTTCATTGTAAAATCCCTCTTTCTACAAGTTTGCGTGACTCACTCAAGATGCGCTAGGTACTACTCGTTCTCCATCCAATGGCGGAGAAGTCAAAGCGGCACGAAATGACGACATGTCGACGCACCCGCCTTCAAAACAAATTCAGATCAAGGAACGCTTCGCGGGCTGAACACCGTCATTAGAGTGGGCGCGCACCCCCATTACAGTCGTCCTGAATTTTTCATTATTGACGACGTTAAATAGGCCAACATCAAGTGTCAAGCAGCCGATCATAGAGAAAACATGAACTTCCCCGTTTTGCTCCATTTGAGCTCGCCAGTAAGGGGGGAATGTGCGTTCAGGGGCGTGGACGCATCGGTGGGTTTCGATGCGTTCTGTTAGCGCCGTGATGATCAGCGGAGAGATCGTTCCAAACGCTCGATGGCTGCTTCGATGGCGGGGTCGTTAGGTTTCAGCCGTTGTGCATCCCTTAAGGCAGCCAGGGCGAGATTGGGACGCTGTTGTTTGGCATAGAGACTTGCTAAAGCAAGATGACCGTCGAGGTAATTGGGTTGAGCGATCACGGAATCCTGAAAGGACTTCTCTGCACCTTGAAAGTCACCCAGAGCAATCAGGCACTGGCCCAGGTTTTTGTGAGCGACGGCTGCATTGGGGTGACGTTCAACCGTCTTGAGATACCAGGTTGCGGCTTGTTTGTGCTCTTGTTGCAAGTGTTTGGCGACTGCCATTCGGAATAGGGCCTCATAAGAATTGCCATTGATCTCTAAAGCCTTGTTGAGAGCCCTTTCAGCGTCGGCCAATCGACGAATTCGAATGAGACCGCGGCCCAGTGTGATATGAGCCCATTCCGATGTCGGATAATGAATGACTAGTTGTTCGGCCAGCTCAATCGACTCCTGCGTTCTCCCTGCTGTCAAAAGTTGAGTCGCGGTATCCAAGCCGGCCTTAAGCCCAGTCTTGAGTCGGCTGACCGGGAGAAAGTGTGGGTCAACCGTTGGTGCATCGATGGCGAATGGGGCCTCGCGAGAAACTCGAGTCGCTTCTTCAATTTGCCCCAGGCGTCGGAGGGCTTCTGCCGAGAGCAATAGTTCAGTCCGAGTCGCGTCTCCACGCGGAAGTTGAGCTAGTTCGTCGAGACAACCTTGAGGGCGATTCTGGAGTAACTCAGTTTTGGCCAGGTTGATCCGGGCGGTAATGTGTTCGGAGTCTGCGGCCAGGACTTTTCGCAGCAGTTCAGCAGCCTCAGCCGGATGGTCTTGTTGAATCAGCGCTTTGGCTAAACGAAGTTTGGCCGCCTGTTCCTCATCTGGGAAAAGTTCGACGGCCCGCCGTAGTCGATCGATGGACTGTCGCGGTTGATCATTTTGAAGGGCGATCGCCTCGTAATACGGCCAGCGAGCAACGGTCGGGTTGAGTTCTGCTGCTTTTGCAAAACAGGAAGCCGCTGTGGCAAAATAATCATGCGCCAACAGTGTCATGCCGAGTTCGCCCCAACGTTCCGCAGACGTTGGGCTGGATTCCAGTAACTGGCGTCGATCCCGAATCGCCTTCGCGACCGCTGGATCGGTTACGTCGGCGACGAGGTTCGGTAGCTGGAATTGAACAGGTTGCTTTGTTTTGGTTGTTTCGCTCGGCAATGGCTTTTCGGAATCGCCGCCGCAGCCGATCAACGACATGACGACAGCGACACTGACCAGCAGGCTGGTGAACTGTGTGATGGATGGTCTTGCAAAGTTCATCATCCGACTCAATTTGAACCGCCTTGATCGCCACGGCGAACGGTTAGGAATTGGTTGGTCGTGCCCGATCCAAAGCTTTCACGCAAACCGTCGGGCCAGACAACCACCAGGTCATCGTACGACTGAGCTGCTGCCACGCCGAAATGCGCACGAACATCATTGCTGGATAGGTAACTGTAGCCCGGATTGATTTCACGTTTGTAGACTTTGTTGCCAACTCGCAGTTCGATACGAGCTCCGTATGCGTCGCGTTTTAAGCGAGGATCCCAGGCTCTGACGTTCAACCAGTTGCCTGTGTTCAAGCCGGTGTTTTGGAAGACATGAGCGGGGCCGGCAATCGTTGTCACGACAAAATCCAGGGAACCGTCGTTGTTCAGATCGCCACAGGCCAAACCGCGGGATACCGCAGCTGCCTGACTGAAGGACGGATTCTCTGTTGAAATGTCGTCGAAATTTCCCTGGCCATCGTTGCGAAGCAGTTGATCCCGTTGGGCGTAGGCATGCCAGAATTCCGGAAGTCCTTCTGCCAGATGATCGACCGGACCGAACGAACGCAATACTCGGCCATTGACCAGTGACAGATCAAGATCCCCGTCGTTGTCAAAATCGGCGAAGGCTGTTCCAAATCCCGTGCCTCTCCAGGCCGTGCGCGGAATACCGGAGGTTGCCGTTCGATCGGCGAAGATGCCCCGAGGTCCCTGCAGCCATAAAGTGTGAGTTTCTGAGGCGCGATGAGTCACGAAGAGATCAAAGAGGCCATCCTGGTTCACGTCACCAAAGGCGACTCCCATATCTGCCTCGGCCTGACCCAAAGCGTTGTAAGCGACCCCTCGTTGAGTGGCTTCTTCGACAAAGGTGCCATCTCCCTGGTTCATCCAAAGCGTATTGGCAACACCATCATTAGCCACGAAAATATCGGGCCATTGATTGCCATCAAAATCGGAGCAGATCACGCCTAGTCCGGCTCCGAGGCTTGTTGCCAGCCCAGCAGTGATGGTGACATCTTCAAATTGAGCTTCCTGGTTGCTTCCCAGGTTTCGAAATAGTCGAGCTACCGTGGGTGGGAATGATTGCGGGCCACAGAAGTCCTGCCGACCGCTTGCATCCGTGCAAAGCCTTGATGGGTCGTATTCCAGGTAGTTCACAACGACCAGGTCCAGCCATCCATCTCGGTCGTAATCGAAGAGGGATGCCGAAGTTCCCCAAGCTGGATTTCGGAGTCCTGACTGTTCGGTGATGTCGACAAATCGGACAGTGTTCTCTGAGCTGCGATTTAGATAACAACGAATTCCGCCGTATTCCGTGATAAGCAGGTCGATCAAGCCGTCGTTGTTGATGTCTCCTGCTATGACGCCCATACCCCATCCGCTGTGGCGAAGTCCTGCGGCGTCCGTGGCGTCATCGAATGAGCCATCCGGCAACTGGAGATAAAATTGGTTCGAAGCAGCGCCATCCGGGCCCGCGTTTTGAATCAGGTAGAGATCCAATCGGTCGTCGCCGTTGGCATCGAAGATTGCCACGCCCGATCCGATGCTGCGCGGTACGAAGTAGTCGGCTCCGCCCGCAATCTGAGTGAAGGAAATGCCGCTCTCATGGGTAACGTCGCGAAACTGTTCCTGTTTGGATTCAGTGGTCTGTGGGGACGTTGGAGCCGGGTCAGATGATGTAGGCCGACATCCGGTCAACAGCAGCAGCAAGATCGTTGCATAACGAGATCGTCGCCAGGAGTCGACTCTCGCGATGAAATAAGTTTCATGGCTTGGCATCTTGAGTGACCGTCGTGACACTGTTTAAGTTCCAGTCATTCACTGCCTGTGCTGTCCCGTCTGGCCAGATCACCGTCACTGACTCGATATCCGTCTCTGTTCCCAGGCCGATCGTGACGGGGGATTCCTTCTGGGAGAGATAGCTGCCCGCAGGAATCACCATGCGTGTCAGCTTTTGGTCAGCACTGAGCTGCACGATTACCCTGGCTCCGATCGCATCCCGATTACTTTGCGTTCCCGTCAATTTAAACCGGAGGAAATTGTGTTCGAGCTGCTGGTCGTTTCTTAGTAGAAGAGGTGGGCCTCCATTTTGCGTGAGCAGCACGTCTAGGTCGCCGTCACCATCAATGTCCCCATAGGAAACGCCTCGGCCAACAAGAGGAGTTTCAAATTCATCCCCAAGTTGTTCACGTTTCATCGCAACGAATTCCGGTTGTCCTTCAGTGCCGGCGTTCCAAAAGAGTCGGCTCGGTTGTTGGTAATGCTGGCTCGATTGAACCGTGTTGATCTCGGATTCGAGATGACCGTTGGCTGCCAAAAGATCCAACCGTCCGTCCAGGTCGATATCGAGAAAGCATAAGCCGAAGGAAAGGTCCATTCGAGTGGGAGGGCCAAGACCGGTGGGGATCGCGTCGTCAGTGAACAGCAGAGAGCTGTCTTCGCAAACGTAAAACCCCGTCATTTCATTGGCGAAGTTTGCAATTGCAATTCCAATGCACTCGTCATTGCGGAAATGAGCGACGTCGATTCCCATCGCACCCCGCGCCTTGCCTTGAGCGTCGAATGCCATTCCGGAATTGATCGCGATTTCCTCAAACGTTCCGTCCGCTTGATTGCGGAATAAGAGGTTCCGAACGGTATCGTTGGCGACCACCAAGTCCAGCCATCCATCCTCATCCAGATCCACTGGGATTACGCCGAGGCTCTTGGCTAGCGCAACGCCCGTGTTGACGTTAAATTGCTGGACACCGCTAGTTGTCGATACATCGCGAAAGATGTCACCGTCATTCCGATAGAGATAGGGTTGTGCTCCTTCGAACGCCGTCGGCGGACCATAGGCACGTCCGATCCCGGTCAGCTGGAAGTTTTGAGCGAGATCGATCTCCCTCGACCAGGTCACGTAGTTGCAGACAAATAGGTCTAAGTCACCATCGTTATCAAAGTCGAACCAGCACGCGCTTGTGCTCCAGCGATCAGCGTCGCCGGATACTCCTAGTTGATCGGTGACATCCGTGAACACACCGTCTTTGTTTTTTAAAAGCCAGTTTGAGCCAACCGCTGAAATGAATAAGTCGATAAAGCCATCGTTGTCATAGTCAGCTGCCGCGACACCCATGCCATAGGCTGCCACGTCAATGCCCTTCTCTTCAGTGACGTCCGTGAAGTTGCCCTGGCCATCGTTCTCATATAAACGGGCCGTGCACTGTTCGGTTTCCGGTTGCGCGTCCCAGGGCCATCGCTGTGAGTCGACCAGGAAGATGTCCTGATCGCCATCGTTGTCATAGTCGAGAAAGGCACAGCCCGCTCCCATCGTTTCCGGAAGGAGCTTTTCCCCGGTTGCCCCATTCTCATGAGTGAAATTCAGCCCCGCATTCTGTGTGATATCGGTGAACGGGATCTGAGGTAGCATGACTGCTGATACATTGCGATTTTGCGGCAGTGTGACCTGCTCCTGTTGGTCGGCAACCGCCTCATCGCGGCGGGTTAAATACCAGGTAAGTCCTCCTCCGGAAACGGCGAGCAGGATAATGACGACAATCGAAATCCGAAAGGCGCGGCCAATGACCGCGTCATCGTCGTGTCGCGTTTCGTCGGGCGAAGCAGGTTCGCTGTCGGGACGGTGGATTTCAGTAGGCTTGGGCAACGTAAGGTTCGCTTTGAGGCCGAGGAAGGTCAGGGGCATCCTAGGGCTCGAGGGATTGTTCATCGGTCGACGGGACCGTGCGGTTCAGGTCGTAAATCACGACGGCTTCGGCAGCGTGGTTGGCAGCCGGATAGCGTTTTCGAGCAGCAGCAACAGCCCGATCGCGGGCATTGTCATCCGGTTTGTATCGCAAATGCAATTCCTGGTGGTGGGAGGCCTGTTCGTCATCATCCATGGCAGCATGCAATAACTGTAAATTGTAATGCGCTGTGACGTTCTCGGGGTCGAGGCTCAGCGTCTTTTGGAACCATTTAATGGCTTCCAGTTGCAGTTGTTGTCGCTCGGCAGCTCGAGACTCCCCGCGTATCGCTCGCGATTGTTCGAAGAGCGTTTGACCTAACAGGTTAATGATTTCGTAGTCGCGGCTGAAATCAAAGCCTCGGTCGATCTGTTCTTGAGTGCGTTTTTCCAGGATGCTGCGGAAGTTTTCCTCGGCCTCTTGTAGCCTGCCCTGCTGGCGATTCACGACTCCGCTGAGCCAGGCAAGCGTCCAGGGCGGTGGAGCTGGATCTTGATGTGCAGCAGCTGCCTGAATGGCCGCGGTTGCGTCGTCGAGTCTGCCTTCGCGAAAGTAAACGCGTGCCAGGTTAAGTGCGCCGTCGTATCGATTTAAATCAGCCACTTCGGTGAAAGCCTCAGCAGCCTGTCGAAGTTCGGCTTTGCCTTTCAAAAACAGGCCAATGCCATAGTCATTCCAACGTTGCCAGGTTGGAATCTCCGAGGTTTGTACCGTGTTTGAATCCGAAGGGAAATCCTGACCTACGGGCAAAACGATTTGATCTTCGGCGAGTGTTGTGATGGGCAGGTCGTTATGGTCGGCGGTGGTACTGCCCAGCGAGAGTGTGGTATCGGTCAGCTCTTTTGCAATCAGGTTGACGTACTCATAGTCGAATTTGCGGTATTGAAGTTTAACCTCAATTTCGAGTGGACGGTTACTGTTGAGTGGCACATCCAGGGCATAGTGCACGGTCTGTGCGGCGCCGGGTGGGATCTGGTGGTTGTAAAGTGGGACGAAGATGTCCTGCGCA
>Ga0163179_10002576_pt1 | contig 12578 bp, 20 predicted proteins | sample AtlANTMetagenome_FD_109643 | JGI IMG/M metagenome (GOLD analysis project Ga0163179, IMG submission 109643) | Marine eukaryotic phytoplankton communities from the Atlantic Ocean - Atlantic ANT 2 Metagenome | ecosystem: Environmental > Aquatic > Marine > Oceanic | place: North Atlantic Ocean...
CCAGAGTACAATTTGAGTTCAGTGTGGGTGGTGACGATAAGATGAATAGCAGCTCTTGGATCTTGAAAGGATATTTTGAAAGGCAGAGAAAATTGCTTGGTATTTGATGTATCATGAAGTCAAAACAAACCCTTGTTACATTTCAGTAAGGAAAGTATAGATAGTTGTGTAATAGGTATAATTAATTATGTTAACACTAGTAAAAAATAAGCACGAAATTATGTGGTGGATGAGTAGACTAACGGTAATGATAGTATCCTTATGCCTATCAATGAGTTTGGCAGGACAAGCATGGGCAGTGGACGTAGCGATGGGCTCAAATGGTAACCTTGTTTTTGAACCAAATGACATTACAATTGATGCTGGAGAAACTCTCCACTTTGTTAATGGTATGCTCCCACCCCACAATATCATTGTGGAAGGACGTGCCGACCTATCAAGAGAATCATTGATGTTTAATCCTGGAGAATCGCAAGATATTAAGTTTGTAGATGCAGGAGACTATGATTTCTTCTGTGGACCTCATCAGGGTGCAGGCATGGTAGGAACTATTCACGTAAAATAGTTGTAAAATTTTTTGTATTGATATATAATAATCGTTACATGATATATAAACATATATGACATACTCTATCACACTTAAGACAATCGATGGTGATGAGTATATCATCCAATGCGATGGCGATACTTACATCCTTGATGCTGCTGATGAAGCAGAAATTGATCTACCATATTCCTGTCGTGCTGGTGCTTGCTCTTCATGTGCTGGTAAAGTATTAGAGGGAAGTGTAAACCAGGAAGATCAATCATTCTTGGATGATGACCAGATCGAGGCAGGTTTTGCATTATTGTGTGTGTCTTATCCCACTAGTGATTGTGTAATTAAAGCAGAGGCAGAGGAAGAACTTTATTAATTGGTAAAATGGAACTACTCCTTCGCCCCTTAGAGAATCCAAATGACCCTGTGTGGAGTGTAATTATCGCCCTAATTATACTTTTAGCTGGTGTTACGTACTATATTGTCTATATAATGCGTATGGCTTTTGATGAATTGAATAATGTCTACAATAAATCAGAAGGATGCGGATCAGGATCAACAGATAGCACTGCTGGTTCATCGCATTGAAGATGTTGAAAAACTTTCGGAAGAACTTCGTGAAAGAATTCGTAAACTAGAACGTTGGGTTTGGGGTGCAGGTGCCGTCATAACTGCTGCCATTACGTTAATCGGAATAGTCACAGCAGTAGATGCAAGACCTGCTCATGCTTTTACTGATGATAGTTTAACTGGTACTCCTTGTGCTACTACTGAGTTAGCATCAAGAGACCTTGTAAAAGAAGTCAGCATTAAATCTCAAGAGGAGCAAGAGTAATGGGCGCAATGGTTCCCCCCAGTCGGAAGTCTTGTTATAACTTCCGCGTAGTAGAAATTAACCGAGTGCTTGATGGAGACACAATTGATGTCACCATTGACCTCGGTTTTGATTTATATAAAAAAGAAAGAGTTAGAGTTGCAGGAGTTGATACCCCTGAGAAAAGAACTAAAAACTTAGAGGAGAAGGCTCTTGGAATCGACGCAACCAACTGGCTCAAAGAGAAACTGGAATCGACTATCGCTGGTGATGATGAGTTGTCTGTTAGGACTGAACTTGTTGGTGGCGTCGGTAAATATGGCCGTCTTCTTGGGTGGTTATATATTGGGGAAGCAGAGTTGTCCCTTAACGAACAAATGATTACAGAAGGATATGCTCACGCATATGATGGCGGAACAAAGGACATGAACCTTGAAGAACTTCGTGAAATTCGTAGAGCACACGGAACATTAGTGGAGTAAACCAATGCAAAAAATTATTAACGTACTATCAATTTTATCCTTTGTTGGTGTCTCAGGCATCATTGGAGGTGGAACGTATGCCTATCTTCAAAAAGATGCGCTTATCGAAGGTATTAAACAACAGGTTACTAAGGCAGCAATTGATGGTGTAACAGGAGCACTTCCTGGAATGATGGATTCAGCGATGCCAGAACTTCCTAGTGCTACTGGTGGTGCTATTCCTGCCCTGCCTAAGACAACAGGTCCCGCTATGCCATTCTAACCATGAATAAGATTAAGATTGCTGCTATTTCTCTTGGTAGTTTAGTTGCTATAGCACATATCGGGTTATTGGGATATGTGATTAGGCAGCCAAAACAAACTATTGAAGTTCCTACAATTAGTATCCCTCACGGTCCATATTCTTCTTATAAGATAGAAGCAGGAAAGGATGGATATAGTATTCAGTATCATGCAGATGATCCCAGAGTCTTAGAATCAGAAAGATCACTTGATCTTGACAAAGAAAGGAGAGGGTGGTTCGGCGGAGGAACGGAGCAGAGAACAGAGTATCGTCGGGATCAATACACTAGAGAGGGAACCCGTAACATAGGGGGAGGTGAAATAGGTGAACTGGGAAAGGGCGGAGGTGTAAGCGCAGAGTGCATAGCGGCGGACGCTGGCGCACGATCACAAGGTGCGATGGCCGGTAGTGCTATTGCTGCTGGTGTTGCTGTTCCCGCTGTTGCTAGTATCCCATATGTTGGTTGGTTAGCTGGTGGATGGGCACTGCTTTTAGGCCAGAAGATCGGATCTGAAGCAGGTTCTCAAGTAGGACAAGTATTTAATGATTGCTAATGCCTATACCTGATATTCGTCTCAATAATTTGAGAATTCGTGAGATTAATGTTCCCGAAGTTCCTAGGTGGATGTCATCAGATCCACCAATGGCAATTCCTGCCATGCCACCAGTTACTACACAAATTGGAACTCCTATTGTTAATATTCCTGGTTGCGTTACCGCACATAAAGACAGTAGTGAAAATACAAATTTAAGAAATGAGGATGATAAGGGTACGATGACCCTGTGTGATGCAGGGACACCTACTTTTAGTCCGATTGATTATGATGCGAATAAGTTAGATATAACACAAGAAGCACCACCACCTCCCCCAATTAAACCACCAGAAAAACCTGAACCACCTGCTCCTCCACAAACACCTAAGGTTCCTAAGACAGAAGCACCAATGCCGGAGTGTCCTACCAGGGCACAGCAGTTAAAAGATCCTGTCGGAAAGATTGTAGAGGGAAATAGAAAAATTGTTGCATATGAAATGGTCGGGAAAGAATGTCTCCCTGTGTTTGAGGAGTTATCTATACCCGACCAGATTGTTCAGAATATACCATCAGCAGGTATGGTAACTACAACTGCGTCTATCGCTATCGTGGCAACCTCATCGGCACTGCTCGCAAAACCTCTTGCTGACCTTCTGTTAAAAGTGGTGAAACCTGTTGTGAAGAAAGTCCTGAAGAAGGTTGCCGCCTTACGGGGTAAGAAGATCCCGCCGCAATCGGCGGCGGAGCGGATTGCTGAACAGCGGCAGAGGAACCAGGCTGTGAAGGCGCTGCGCTCTGTTCGACCCTTGAAGAAGTAGGAGCAGGAGTGGGAGTAGAAGAAGTAGGAGAAGGAATAGAATGAATGTGTGGTGCGATAGCAGTCTTATTCATCACCACCACATCAGCACACACTTTCGCATAAGGACTACGTGGATGGAAAGCAATTCCTTTTTGCAGCATTTCTCCACAATTTTTGAGTCTGGCTAACTCAAAGTCTAAGCGTTTATTGGCAAGTTGTTGACCCTGTAAAGCAATCTGTGTTGCTGCTGCTTCTTTACATTGCTCTTGTAGACTATTATCAAGAGGCAAAGAAAGTGTTGCAGATAATCCAACACTTGTGCTGCTGTTTCTAACCATTCCAGTTCTCACTGGTTTCTGCCAGAGTTGTGATCCTGGATTATCAGGAACACCATCACCTTGCATTTCCATGACAGTAATGGTCATATCTTGACCATCCTCAAATGCCCTTACAGCGTCACCCTCAACATTTGTATAGGTTCTATCGTCATACCAAGATTCCCAAGGCCAATTCTTAACATTCTTAGTAACCTCTACCATTCGACCTTGAAAATCTCTATTATCATATTGGGGTTCATAGTAATGAGTTTCAAAAGGATCTTTATCATTACGTGCATGAGTAATATATGGAGTGAAGTTTGCAGTAGGCCCCTGGCAACTGATACCTCCTCCATATGTGTTGGTTATGTAAGGTCCCTGAAGAACCTGAATGGCCTGGTTGGTTACGGAACCAGAACTATTTGCTATCGGGTTTGCTGTTGCGCTTACTCCCCCCACATCCGCAGCTATCGCACCCGCAGGGTTTAAAAGGTTTATTAGGCATAATGCTTTTATTGGGTAAAGATACTTGTTGTGTCGGTTACTGATGTAACCTCCGTTGTTCTTTGGATCACAGTTTGATTTGTCATTCCTGGACCCATGTAAGACGAGGTGAACTGGAATGCTGCTCCTGGATCTGTGATTGTGAAATTGGAGTTGCTGAAGTCTAATCCAGTTGCGGAACTTGTAACTTGTCCTTCTATCCCCCCCATAGGAGTCACGTTCACACTGTTTGTTACTGTTGGGGGAAGCAGTGACGCTCCGTTGTTGGAAACGTTTGTCCCCGAAACTGAATATTGCCATCCTGTTGCATAGTCTATAGAGTTAATTGTCTCAGTTTGTTTTGAAGTCGTTTCAGTGTGGCTAGTCATTGAGCCCTGAGTAAAGTTCGGGACTACTGGGACTGACCAAGCACTTTGGGGTAGTGCGTGAATAACTCCAAGAACCAATCCGAGACCGATTGGTGCTTGTAGTTTAATCATTAGTCGATCACCGTAATTTCGGATACGAATTGGCCAACAGCAGTGCTACCAGCTCCACCAGCGGTGATAGCGATACCACCGTCAGTTGCGATAGTACCTGCCAAATCTCCTGCTACACCAGTAGCATAAGAAGTCTGACTGGAGAAGTTACCAACAGCACCTACAGAAGGAGCTGAGGTTGATACTGCATCGCCTTGAATAAAAGAGGAACTAAAGGAGAATGCTTCTCCAGCAGTTGCTTGTGTTGCAGAAATTGTACCAGGAGCCATAATGCCGCTGGTAATTGTTCCTGCAGAAATGGTTCCTGCTGTGGTTCCATCTGTGGTATTTACGTTAGATCCAGATATACTGTATTGGGAACCCAGTCTTGTCGCAGTGGTTCTTGCGGAATCTACAGTTAATTGGACACTCGAACTCATTTTATGAACCAACCCACCAGCATGTGCTGCGGGGGCTGCCATCAAAATCATTATTAATGGAAGAAGTCTTCGCATTACTAATCACTCGTTGGGTGTGTATTTATTTAGAAACTTGTTTTTTTCATAGAAGAATAAATAAAAAAAAGTAAACTGTTTATATGGATCTGTATACCAGAACTCTTAAGCATATTGACATGAATCGTGTCAAAGAATTACGAGAAGAAAAAATAAAGAAAAGAAAACTTGCTGAAATGGCTAAACAGCAAGAGATAATTCTTGCCGAAATGAAAAGAATTGAAGTGCTTGAGGATCCAAGATATTCAAATTGGAAACGCGACCTTGAAGAGGGAATGACCACCAGTGCTCTGGGTATGATTAATCTTCAACCTAATATACCAGGTCCAGAAGATGACAAAACTAGAGATGTAGACCCAAGTTTGACACCAGATGGTACATTAGACTCCAATGGAGTCTGGACAATGAATAATGCTCCTGATGCTGGAAATGCTGGTATTTCAATTACATTACTACTTGATCTCTCCAGATCTAATACTTTTTCAACTCAAGTTTATTTTGATAATGCAACGATTGATCCTACTCATGGTATGGATGTGGTCTTTGATGGACCTGTAGGTAGTGGTCTTCAGCATATAGTTCCTTTAAGTGTTCCTGGTAGTGGAACAGGTGATGCAAATCCTCAAATAACGATTCCTCCAAAGTTCAGAATAAAAGATGTAATGGTTACCTATACTGTCATAGGTGATGGTGGTGACCCAGGTGCAAGAGAAATTGGTAATAATGCTATTACAATTAGTTCGGCTGTTCCATATAGGTCAAGTCCTATGAATGTCTTTGTATCTCTTGATGATCCAGAGTCACTTCCATTCCATAGAGGTGGTCTTGGTGGATCAGAAGAAAAAAGAAAAGAACTACAAGATATGTTAGAAGCAGGAAATGAATGGATGGCTATAAATGGATTGGAACCAAGTCAAACTTCACCCGGTGATATGCAGATCGCCAATGCTGGTCCCAGTACACCAGTCAAGACGGATAGTGATGGAAGAATTGTTCCAAATCAGGGTGGTGGCAGACCTGGAAAGGTTAGATTAAAACCATTTATGCTGCCAAGAGCATAACTGGCATAAGGGGGTTGACGGATTCGCAAAGATGACTTAATATAAATACATAGACGAGTGAGGGTTTCCTCACCGTTCTTTTGACGCCTCACCAGGACTAAACAGCGTCATTAAACAACAGTCCTTCATACCAACTCTGGAGGGTAGAGTTGGGAATACTTAATCGGTGCCACCCCGCACTATTACTTAACCCTTTTTTCAAATGACAACTCTTTCAAGACAACAAACACAAACATCCACTTGGGAACAATTTTGCCAGTGGGTAACTTCTACCAATAACCGCCTCTATGTCGGTTGGTTCGGCGTGTTGATGATCCCAACTCTGTTGGCAGCCACTGTGTGCTTCATCACCGCCTTCGTCGCTGCTCCTCCTGTGGACATCGACGGCATCCGTGAACCCGTCGCTGGTTCACTCATGTATGGTAACAACATCATCTCTGGTGCTGTTGTACCTTCTTCCAACGCAATTGGTCTTCACTTCTATCCCATTTGGGAAGCCGCATCGCTTGACGAGTGGCTGTATAACGGTGGTCCTTACCAACTGGTCGTATTCCACTTCCTCATTGGCATCTTTTGCTACATGGGTCGCGAGTGGGAACTTTCTTACCGTCTTGGTATGCGCCCTTGGATCTGTGTGGCATATTCCGCTCCTGTTGCTGCTGCCTCAGCAGTATTCCTTGTTTATCCTTTTGGTCAAGGAAGTTTCTCAGATGGAATGCCTCTCGGAATCTCTGGTACATTTAACTTCATGCTTGTATTCCAAGCAGAGCACAACATCCTGATGCACCCCTTCCACATGCTTGGTGTGGCTGGCGTCTTCGGTGGTTCACTGTTCTCCGCCATGCACGGTTCACTGGTGACATCCTCCTTGGTTCGTGAAACAACCGAGAACGATTCCCTTAACTATGGTTACAAGTTCGGTCAAGAAGAAGAGACGTACAACATCGTCGCCGCTCACGGATACTTTGGTCGTCTGATCTTCCAATACGCTTCATTCAACAACTCTAGAAGTCTTCACTTCTTCCTTGCTGCTTGGCCCGTCGTTGGTATCTGGTTCACCGCACTGGGCGTAAGCACCATGGCGTTCAACCTGAACGGTTTCAACTTCAACCAGTCCATCCTTGATGGTCAAGGTCGTGTCCTGAACACCTGGGCAGACGTTCTTAACAGAGCAAACCTGGGTATGGAAGTCATGCATGAGCGCAACGCTCACAACTTCCCCCTGGACCTGGCTGCTGCTGAGTCAACTCCTGTTGCTCTCACCGCACCTGCCGTTGGTTGACATACAACTGAATAACTTGTAAAATAGAGGGGTCTAACCCCTCTTTTTTTATGGAAGTAATTACCAAAGGAAAGGTAAAAACTGTGCATCAAGGTGATGACGCAGAGCAAGTCATTATTGAATATCATGATAAAGTTACTGCAGGGAATGGAGAAAAGGAAGATCATCCTTTAGGAAAAGGCTCTCTTTGTTGTAGTATCTCATCTATCATTTTTGAAAAACTTGGTAAAGAAGGCATTCCAACTCATTATATCAATATGGTTGGTGCCAATAAAATGATCTGTAAGAAGGTTAGTATTGTTCCTCTAGAAGTTATTTGTAGGAATCGCGCTGCTGGATCTATTGTTCGTGAGACAACTCTTCAAGAAGGTGCTCCATTACCACAACCGATTGTTGAGTTCTTTTTGAAGGATGATAGTAAGCACGACCCCCTACTTACACCAGACCGTGTGCGTCTCATGGGATATAATCCTGAACCTTTCATTGAGATAACATTACGAATTAATGATTATCTCCGTCAAATGTTTTACATCATGGGTATTGATCTGGTTGATTTTAAAGTTGAGTATGGATATGATGCTCATGGTGATTTGTATCTTGCCGATGAGATTAGTCCTGATAGTATGAGACTATGGAAAATTGGTGGCAATGAAAGATTTGATAAGGATCTATTCCGAAAGGATGAAGGAGATATTGTACCTGCTTATAGAGAAATTTTAGATAAACTTAAACCACTTATTAGCATTTAATTATGAAAGATAAAATAGACACACAGGGAATGAGTATTCCCGGCAAATCAAAGAAACCAAGTAGGTATGATCCTATGCCCTTCAAGGTAAGAACAATCTTCACACCAGAAGAACGTGTTGAGCTAAAGCAAATTATTCACGAAGCACTTGATGAGTATGGAATTACCAGAAATAATTAGAAAAGGTGCATTTGCCTGTTTTGGACTTTTGAATCAGGCAGAAATAGCAGTGGTAATGATGGGTGATGAAGCATACAGGGAGTCATTAGATCTTGATAATGATGATGCTCTCTGTTGGGTAATGCCATCAGGCGAAACCCAAGGATTTGTTGGTTGGAATACGCAGTGTGTTCCAACTATTGAATACATTGTTTGGAAACTTGAAAGACATGCAAAAATTGTATCGGGAGAAATTAAATGGTGAATGATTACACTTGGAAGGTGATGAATGATCTAGAAACATCATTCTCAGAGATTACTGCATTTAATTTTATGCTGGAACAACTACAAGATGCAGTAGACAATGGTAGGACTAATGAAATTGTAGACCTTACACTTGCACTTAATGCTTTTATGCCTGTTTATACTAATAACTGGGACAACAAATTTAAAGTTGCTTGGGAGCATGTAGTAAAATGAATTATAAAGATGCTGGAGTTGACATTCAAAAGGGACGTTCCTTTGTAGAGTATCTAAAGGTATTGGCACCTAACATTGGTGGGTTTAATGGAATGATGGAGATTCCATCAGGATATGAGAAACCGGTATTAGTATCTGGTGCTGATGGTGTCGGAACTAAAATGAATATCTGTAGGATTGCTGATGATTACACCACTATTGGCCAGGATCTCGTTGCTATGTGCGTCAATGACGTTATATGTTCTGGTGCTAAACCATTATATTTTCTAGACTATATTTCTACCAAAACCCTTGATGGTAATGTGAGTGAGATTGTATATGGTATTGCTGAGGGCTGTAAGATTGCAGACATGCAACTCCTAGGTGGAGAAACGGCAGAGCATTACAGAGCAACTGAATATGATCTTGCTGGTTTCTGTACTGGTATTGTAGAAAAGTTTGATATTGTTGATGGTAAAAATATCAGAGCAGGTGATGTAGTCATTGGTATTGAGAGTAGTGGCCTTCATAGTAATGGATATACTCTTGTCAATGATATGTTGTGGAGAAATTATATCTTCTACAAGGAGATGCCTGAGTTGCTGACACCAACTACCATCTATGCTCCTCTTATTCAGGATATGTTGGATGTGGTTCCTATCCTAGGTATGGCACACATCACTGGTGGTGGTATCCCAGAGAATCTTCCTAGGTGTCTCCCTAAAGGTCTAACTGTTGATGTTGATTACAACTCTTGGGAAAGACCGGAACTCTTCAATAAGATACAGAAAGCAGGAGATATTGCTGAGGATGAGATGCGTAATGTATTCAATCTAGGTATTGGATTCTGTTTGGTTGTGCCACCAGATGCAGTTATATTGACTCAAGAAGTTATTTCAGATATACCACACGGTATGAGGTCTTGGGTCATTGGTAACGTCAAATGAGAATAGGTATCATGTGCTCTGGTAATGGAACCAATTTTGAGAACATTGTAACCAGATGCCATAAACATGAAGTTGTGGTCATGATTCACAATATAAAGGATTGTGGAGCAGTAGAACGAGCACAAAGATTAGATATCCCATATCGTCATTGTAAATCGAAGGATGATGATAAATTAATTTCTACACTCAAAAAATATAAAGTTGATTTAGTTGTTCTTGCTGGTTGGATGAGGATAGTATCTCCAAAATTCATAGCTGCTTTTGATAAAATTATCAATGTCCACCCTTCACTTCTACCCAAATACAAAGGATTGAATGCTGTTGGACAAGCATTTGAGAGTGGAGATAAACTTACTGGATGTACAGTTCATTATGTCACAGAAGAATTAGATTCTGGCGAAATAATAGAACAATCTATTGTCAATATCTGTCCTGGTGATACTATAGATACTCTTACTCAAAGAGTTCAGAAGGCAGAGTATAGATTGCTGCCTATGGTTATTAATAATATGATATCATGAACACAATTATTAATTATGCTGCAGCGTTTTGGTCTGTGGTCGTAATGAACTGTATTCAACCAGTGAACTGGCAGCATTGTCTTCCTGTTCATAAATGGTTACTACCAGATCTCTATCAAGGTGCTCAGATGTATCTTGACAAGAGGATGGATTTCTTGTATAAATCTGAAAGGGATATCCTGAATAGCATTAAATGAAAATTTTTTTAGACACAGCAGACACCGACGTAATTGACAAATATTTCTCAACAGGATTGGTTGATGGTGTTACAACTAATCCCACACTCATTATGAAGAGTGGAAAAAATCCAGATGATGTATATCAAAAGATCAAAGATATTGGTGTTCAAGACATCAGTATGGAAGTCATGGGATCTGACCTTGAGATGTATGATGAGGGTCTTCGACTGTATGAAAAGTTTGGTAGTGTTGCCACAATCAAAGTCCCTTCTACGAGAGAGGGCCTGATCGTCTGTAAACGACTGTCTGAACAGGGCATCCGTGTGAATGTCACACTCATCTTTTGTGCCTCTCAAGCGGTCCTAGCAGCAAAGGCAGGAGCAACATATGTTTCTCCCTTTGTAGGACGTTTAGACGACCAGTCAGTGGCAGGTCTGGAGGTTGTTCGATCTATTACGGGACTGTATCAAATCCATGGCATTAGAACTCAAGTTCTTTCTGCATCTATTCGTAGTGTGCAACGTGCAGTAAGGTCATGGTATAATGGTGCAGAGATTGTCACCATGCCACCTAGTGTTCTAGAGCAGATGTATGATCATATTCTTACCGACAAGGGTATGGAAATTTTTGAAAATGATTGGAACTCGGTAAGAAAATGACTAATTGTATTGAACCATCGGATCCTAGATACTTTACAGAAACATCAGATAAATCATATGATCGTCATGATTACAAAGTTAATCGGAATGATGGAAAGTCTGTGATAGTTGGTTCATGGGATCAAGCCCGTGAAATCTGGTGGAACACACCTTCTCAAACATTGTCTCATATAGAAGTTTTGGATAAGAAAAAAGGATTTAGATGAGAGTAGGTATTTCTCCCTGTTGACTATTCTTGTAAACTTGTGTAAACTAAATACCATAAGAATTCTAAGAGGTTAATTTTTTGGCTTCATCTACACTTTCACCACCCAGAAGTAATGGAGGATGGTTCGATGTCCTGGACGACTGGCTTAAACGAGATCGCTTTGTTTTTGTGGGTTGGTCTGGAATACTACTTTTTCCCACTGCTTATCTTGCCATTGGCGGCTGGCTTACTGGCACAACTTTTGTTACGAGTTGGTACACCCACGGGCTTGCTAGTTCCTATCTTGAAGGTGCTAACTTTCTTACAGCGGCTGTCTCGACGCCTGCTGATGCTATGGGTCATTCTCTTCTTTTACTTTGGGGTCCTGAAGCTCAAGGCAGTTTCGTCAGGTGGGTCCAACTTGGAGGACTTTGGCCCTTTGTTGCTCTCCACGGTGCCTTTGCCCTAATTGGTTTCATGCTCCGTCAGTTTGAACTGGCACGTCTCATCGGAATTAGACCCTACAATGCTATTGCTTTCTCTGGTCCTATCGCTGTTTTTGTCAGCGTTTTTCTTCTCTATCCTCTGGGACAGTCGTCCTGGTTCTTCGCGCCATCGTTTGGAGTTGCGGCTATTTTCCGCTTCCTACTTTTCCTACAAGGTTTCCACAATTGGACGCTTAATCCGTTCCACATGATGGGAGTCGCAGGTATTCTTGGTGGTGCATTACTTTCTGCCATTCACGGAGTCACCGTTGAAAACACTCTCTACGAAGATGGTGAACAGGCAAATACCTTTAAGGCATTTGATTCCACGCAGGAAGAAGAGACTTATTCAATGGTCACTGCGAACAGATTTTGGTCACAAATTTTCGGGGTTGCTTTTAGTAATAAGCGTTGGTTGCATTTCTTTATGCTCTTTGTTCCCGTCATGGGGCTCTGGGTTAGCAGCATCGGTATTATCGGTCTTGCTCTCAACCTTCGTGCTTACGACTTTGTTAGTCAGGAGATTAGAGCGGCTGAAGACCCTGAGTTTGAGACTTTCTATACCAAGAATATTCTCCTGAATGAAGGACTTCGTGCTTGGATGGCACCTGCTGATCAACCACATGAAAACTTTGTATTCCCTGAAGA
>Ga0163179_10002577_pt1 | contig 12574 bp, 10 predicted proteins | sample AtlANTMetagenome_FD_109643 | JGI IMG/M metagenome (GOLD analysis project Ga0163179, IMG submission 109643) | Marine eukaryotic phytoplankton communities from the Atlantic Ocean - Atlantic ANT 2 Metagenome | ecosystem: Environmental > Aquatic > Marine > Oceanic | place: North Atlantic Ocean...
CACGGCGGTCTTGCCTCATTTGTTCAAAAAAGCGAGTCGCCTCCTTGGAGGTTTCCAGGGTGCACATGGGTTCTGGTTCCAGCCCAAGATGCAGTTTTTTGCCGGTGCGGGCGCTAAGATGCTCAAGATGATCCACGCACTTCCACAAATGCTTGCGCGCCTCGACGAGGTCTCGGTCTGAGAGATCAAAGCCCTTGTATGAGATAGGTACGGTACTGACGCTTCCTTCCACACCCTCCGGGAGCATCTCCACAAGTAGATCAAAAAGCAGATTGGTATAATCAAGGCGTTCCTGTGAAGTCCAGTCGGGTCGATACACATCCTCCTTGACTCTTGTCCCGTGGAAAGTTCCGAAGGGAAAGCCATTGATCGTGAAGACGTAGCAGTTGTTCTGATCCATCCAGTGGCGGAAGTCCCTCAAATGGCTTCCCTGGGAGAGTTCCCGAGCAGCGGCCACACCCAGGCGCAATCCAATGGCGTATGGTTCGTTGGCGGCTACCTGCTGCTTCACGGCCATGGTGTCATGCTTGAGACTGTGAAAAGTCTCTTCCCAGGATTCTCCTCGATGAATGTTGGTGCAGTAAGCCAGATGCAATCCGTGTGCCAGTTTCATGGGTCTCTGAGTCCGGTTGTGGGAACTTGAGCCCAGCATGAAGGCAAAGGGATATCAGCAGCAAGACTAATGCGGGTAGGCTTTAAAATCACATTTCATTAGAATAACTTATGAAAACACTTGCGCTCAGGGTGGGTCGATGTCACCTTCCGCCCAAACTGAGGGCTTCATCCCATGCGATTGGCTCCTAGCATATGTCAAACCATGCTATATCACAGGTTTTTCAAGGTATTCTACAAAACTTATGCAAATTGAAAGTCTCAAAGTATTTTGCGATTTGACCGAGACGGGGAGCTTCACCAAGGCAGCCCAGATCAACGGTATCACCCAGTCAGCTGTCAGTCAGCAGGTAGGATCTCTGGAAAAGCAGTTCGATACCTTGCTTATCGAGCGCAGCAAAAAGAAATTTCGTCTGACTCGCGAGGGCAACGCTCTTTACGAATACAGCAAGCAAATCATTCAAACCTATGATTCCCTCCTGAATCACCTTCAGGAAATCAAGGATGTGGTGTCGGGGACTATCCGAGTGGCGACCATCTACAGCGTGGGTTTGCACGAACTGCCTCCCTACATGAAGCAGTTTCTCAAAGCCTACCCGACGGTCAATGTGCACGTGGAATACCGGCGATCCAATCAGGTATACGAAGATGTTCTGGGTAATGTGGTCGATTTGGGCCTGGTGGCCTACCCGGTGAAAGATCCTCGGTTGGAAATTATGCCCATCCGCAACGACCGGTTGGTGCTGATCTGTCATCCAAGCCATCAATGCGCCAACCTGGGAGCTATTTCTCTATCCCAGATCCAGGGTGAACGATTCATTGGGTTCGAATCGGACATTCCGACCCGAAAGGGGGTCGACAAGATTTTGCGCGACTTTGATGTCCAGGTGAGTGTTGCCATGGAGTTTGACAACATTGAAACCGTGAAAAGAGCAGTGGAGATTGATGCAGGATTGTCTATTGTGCCTTTGGGAACAGTGACTCAGGAAATTGCTAAGCAGACGCTGGCTCAGGTTGAAATCGCCGATGGGGTGTTCCACCGCCCCCTGGCGGTGGTTTACAAGAAGACCAAGGTGCTTTCTCCAGCCATGAAGGAATTTGTCCATATCCTCAAAGTGGGTCTGGATTCACCTTCGGAAAAGTGATTGGATAAGGTTCATGAATCTTGTGGATCCATCCACCAAGGTCAAGGTGGCCATCATTGGAGCTTCCGGTTATTCCGGAGAAGAGCTGGTCAAGCTGCTATTGCTGCATCCTCATGTTCAGCTCACCGTTTTGACTTCCCGCCAATACAATGGACGTTCTCTGGGAGAGATCTTTCCGCGCTTTGCCAGTTTGCCCGGGGCTTGCGACCTTCGCTTTGAGGCGCCTGATACCCCCTCGATCCTTCAGCGAGCTGAAGTAGCCTTTCTGGCACTTCCGCACGGAGTGGCAGCAGAATTCGCCGAGCCTTTGGTTGCGGGTGGCTGCCAGGTCATTGACTTGAGTGCCGACTTTCGTATTCGGGACCCAAAGGTCTATCGTGAGTTTTATGGTTCTGAGCATCCGGCACCGCAGCTTCTCAGCCAGGCGGTTTATGGGCTGCCCGAGTGGCGTCGTGAAGCAATTCGATCCGCCAAATTGATCGCTTCGCCCGGATGCTATCCTACCAGCATCCTTCTTCCGACACTGCCACTGATTCGTGATGGACTAATTCAGCCTGCGACGCTTGTGGCCAATTCCCTGAGTGGGGTCAGCGGTGCAGGTCGTAAGGCTGACATTCCATTTCTCTTCGTAGAATGCAATGAAAGCGTTCGCCCCTATGGGGTGACCTTTCACCGGCATTTGTCTGAAATAGAACAGGAGATCAGTCTGGCGTCTCAGGCGCCTACCGTGATTCAGTTCACACCTCACCTGATTCCTGTGAATCGAGGCATCCTCACAACCATGAGTGTTGCCCCCAGCAAGCAAGCTGAAGGACCGACTGGCATCGATCAAATCGAGGCGTGTCTCCGACAGGCGTATGGGGGGGAACCCTTCGTTCGCCTATTGGGCCTTGAGGCCCTTCCGGACACCAAGCATGTTGTAGGGACCAATCACATCGAGATCGCCTGGCGCATGGACACTCGCACGGGAAGACTGATGCTGATGAGCGCTGAGGATAACTTGCTAAAGGGAGCTGGAGGCCAGGCCATTCAGTCGATGAACATCCTCAGAGATCTGCCTGAGACGGCGGGTCTTCTTCTCTGAGCTGAAGAGAAGTGCTTCATGAAAGCCTCTTGTGTGATGAACAGCTTCGGGCAGAAAAGAAGCCTGATGATGGTTGTACTGCTTCTATCGTTGGTGCGGGTGCTTCCGGCAGAATCTACAGCTGAAACGATCCGGGGGGACGCGCTGGTCTCCACTTTTTCCATCGTTGCCTTTGATCCTTTGACCCAGGAATTGGGTATCGCTGTTCAGAGCAAATTCTTTGGCGTTGGCTCCGTGGTGCCATGGGCCAAGGCAGGTGTGGGCGCCATTGCCGCTCAAAGCTATGCCAACGTGACCTATGGGCCCAATGGATTGAGTCAGCTGGAATCTGGTCTGGAGGCCGCTGCTGTGATCGAAAAGCTGACGAGCGAGGATGCTCAAAGGGCCACTCGACAGTTGGCGGTGGTGGATGCTCACGGCGATGCAGCTTCCTTCACGGGTGAGGCCTGTCACTCATGGGCAGGTCATGTAGCGGGTCAGCATTATGCCATTCAGGGAAACCTGCTGGCAGGTCAGGAAGTGGTCGTCGCCATGGATCGAGCTTTCCGACAAACGCGTGGGCAGCCGAAGAGGTCCCTGGCAGATGCGCTCATGGCAGCCCTGGCTGCCGGTCAAGCAGCAGGTGGTGATAAGCGAGGAAGGCAATCGGCCGCTTTATTGGTCGTCAGGGAAGGAGGTGGCTATGCAGGTTCCAACGATCGATTCATCGATTTGCGCGTGGAGGATCATCCCAAGCCCATCGAAGAGCTCCAGCGCTTGCTGGACATGCACAAGGTGTTTTACAAGCGCTCACACCGACCCAGGCCTTGAGTGCCTGTTTCATCCCAAGGCTTCTGCAAAGTGATAATGATCGAATATTTGCAGCGCAAGTTTCTTGGGTCTAATCGCGAAGGTTTGTGGATGCGGCTTCGCGTTCAGCCCAATGCCCGCCGAGATGAATGGCTTGGATCCCAGGGGGACTGCATCAAGATTCGGATCGAGGCTCCGCCTGTAGACGTGGCGGCCAACCAACGATTGTTGAGTTTTCTCTCGAAATAGATGGAACTTTCAAAGTCGACCCTTCAGATCACTCGCGGTCATATCTCTCGAGAAAAGACCGTGCTTCTGAAAGGTTGTGGCATCATAGATCTTCCAGAATCTCTTCAATCGCAAGGCTGAGAGTTTGGGTATCCGGTTTGAGTATCAGCTTGGCTTTCTCGCCCTGGATCGATCATCGATGTTGTTTCACTGGACGAATTTTCATGCAGGTCTTTCAGATTGAGGTCCATGCGGTGAAAAACGCCTCGCCACATTCGAATCTCCAGTGCCGTGGGATTGGCCTTGGCAAAAAAATTGGAAAATCGCTCCATGATCTCGGTTTCCTGGTGAGGCCGAAGAAATCCTGTTCTCTGAATGGATTCCTTGAGGTGTCGGAGCAAGCCCTGAATGGCATCGACATCGGCCAAAGGGTCTGAAGACCTGGTATCTTGCCGCACGGGTTTCTCCAAGCGCTGAATCTCATACAGGCTGACCATCACGGCTTGCGAGAGGTTGAGGGATGAAACTTCTCCAAAGGTGGGAATGCGCATCAAACGACTGCAGAGGTCCAATTCCCGGTTGGTGAGCCCACTGCTTTCCCTCCCAAAAACCAGTCCTACCTTGCCACTCCCGGTGGGCCACTCCTCCATCAGTCCGGGTAAGGCTATGACCCTGTCGTGTCTGGCTCTTTCCCTTGCTGTTGTGCCATAGACGCGCTCCAGATCGGCAATCGCCGTCTCCAGGTTCTTAAAGGTCCGAGCCTGGCGCAGAATGGATTCGGCCCGGGTTGCTCGATCGATGGCTTCAGGATGCAGGGGGTTGGCTGGGTTGACCAGACGCAGATCGGTGGCCCCCATGTTACCCATGGCTCGGGCGACCGCCCCAATGTTACCGGGATGAGAAGGTTCGACGAGTATGATGGCAGTGGAAGCGGATAGAGTATGATCCCCCATGGGTTCAGCATGGAAAATCAGCTGCCCAGATACCAGTCTGGATCGTTTTTTGGCTTGCTTTTTGCGCGCCGGTGGCGCACCTATCCTCCAAACGCTCACATCATTAGAGAGCTTACTGCTTCAATAGGAAGAATCATTAATGAAGCAGCATTGGTGGGCATGTCGCCCGCCAAGAAAGCAAGCAGGGGCTTGCAGTTCAGGAAAATCTCCCGTCCTCACTGCCCCGTGCATCGCCTGGCATGAAGCTCGTCTTTGATGGCTTTCTCACTCGAGAGAAAGCGAGCCAGCATGCACGACATCTATGTCATTCGAACATCTTAATCTCGACGAACGCCTTCTCAAGGCAGTGGAAGCCTGTGGCTTTCAAGAACCCACCCAGATTCAGCAACAAGCTATCCCAGTCATTCTTGATGGAGAGGATCTCATGGGGTCGGCTCAAACGGGAACCGGTAAAACCGCAGCTTTTGTATTGCCAATACTACATCAATTGCTGCAGCGCAAGCCCACCAAGAAAAGCATTGGACCTCGATGTCTGGTGGTGGCACCGACACGGGAACTGGCTCAGCAAGTGGAAAAGGACGTCACGGCGTTCAGCAAATTCATCAAGTGTCCCCAGGGGTCCTTGGTAGGAGGTGTGGCTTATGGCCCTCAGATTCAAATGCTCAAACGCCCAGTCGATGTATTGATTGCAACTCCGGGACGATTGCTGGATCACATGGGGCAAGGCCGTCTGGATTTTTCGCGTCTGGAATTCCTGGTATTGGATGAAGCCGATCGCATGTTGGACATGGGGTTCATTGGCGATATACGAAGAATTGTGGCTGCGGTCCCCGAACAGCGACAGACCCTGCTTTTTTCCGCGACGCTGGAAGGGCAGGTGTTGCGAATGGCCCAATCTTTCCTCAAGGATCCAGAGTCCATTCAGCTGACCAGTAACATCAAGAAGCATGAGCAAATCAGCCAGCGAATTCACTGGGCCGATGATGCGACTCACAAGCATCATCTGTTGGCTCATTATGTGAAGACTGAGGACGTGACGCAGGCCGTCATCTTTACGGCCACCAAGCGAGGGGCGGATGCCTTGGTCAGCCACCTGCAGCGCCAGGGGAGCGAGGTGGCTGTTCTGCATGGTGATTTGAAACAAGCGGCGCGCAAGAAAACCATGGATCAAATGCACCATGGCAAGATCAAGCTGCTGGTGGCGACGGACATTGCTGCTCGTGGTTTGGATTTCAAGAATTTGAGCCACGTTTTCAATTTTGATCTTCCTAACACGGCCGAAGACTACATCCATCGCATTGGCCGAACGGGGCGAGCCGATGCGACGGGCACGGCGATTTCACTGGTGTGTCGTAAGGACTGGGATGCCTTGGTCAGCATCGAACGACTGACCGGTCAAAAACTGCATCGAGATTTGATTGAGGGCCTCGAGCCCAGATCATCAGAGCCCAAAACACGCTCGACTCTTGGAAATGCAGGGCGTTCATGGAAGCCCAGGCGGCGCGGAGGCAGCTTGATGCGACGAAGACGTCGCTAGGAACGCATGTCCTTTGATCATCTACCCTGGGATGAGTCGATTGATCAGGCGGCGCGCAAGCTGTGGGACTACCATCGCCTCAATCACCTGCTGGAGCCTGCAGACTTGATCCTTATTCTAGGCAGTCATGATCTGCGAGTGGGAGATCGAGCGGCTGAGCTTTTTCACGAGAACATGGCCTCTCGACTTTGCTTTACCGGTGGCTATGGCAACTGGACTCGTGGACATTTTGAACGACCTGAGGCAGAAATGATTGCCGAAAGGGCCATCGCCTGTGGCATACCAGAGTCTGCCCTCATTAAGGAACCCAGAGCCTCCAATACCGGAGAAAACATCCAATTTTCCAAGGAACTGATTGCCCAACATGGCTGGCAGGTGCAGCGCGCTATTGCGATTCAAAAACCCTACATGGAGCGACGGGTCTGGGCCTCCCTGTGTTGTCAGTGTTCCGAGGTGCAGTGGCAGGTAACTTCACCTCAAATGAGTTTCGATGACTACTGCCATTCAGCCCTTCAACCCCGCATGGTGGCCGAAGTCATGGTCGGCGACCTTCAGCGAATCATGGCTTATCCTAAGCTGGGCTACCAGACCGAGCAGCCCGTTTCCGACGAGGTCCATTCGGCTTACTCTTATTTAATCGAGCGCGGATTTGTGGGTCACTTGATGCATGCGTCCTGATCGATTGCAGAAGGGCGCGACCCGTATGACTCTCCCTGCATTTCATGATGGCTGAAGGAGGACCACAGGCGACAAGCTTTCCTCCCTTGCAACCTCCTTCGGGTCCCAGATCGATGACCCAATCGGCACTGCGGATGACATCGATGTGGTGTTCGATCATGATGACCGAATGGCCTGAATCCACCAGGCCCTGAAAAAGATCCAGCAGGATGCGAACATCTTCGAAATGAAGTCCTGTGGTGGGCTCATCAAAGACATAGAGACAGTGAGCCAGTTGGGACTTCTTGGTAGAAATCGCAGCCAGGTGCTTGACCAGTTTAAGGCGCTGGCTCTCTCCGCCACTGAGCGTGTGAATCGGTTGCCCTACTTGCAGATAGCCCAATCCTGCCTTCTGCAACCATTGCAGGCCATCCATGGCTTTTTGTGCTGAGCGAGTGTCTTTCCAGTGATGGAGGAAATCCATGGCCTCATCCACGGTGGCCTCCAACAGGTCGGCAATGCTCCACTCGCGAGATTGCCCCCCCCCTGTGGCTTCCTTGAGAGTGACCTCCAGTACTACTGAGCGATAGCGGCGACCATGGCATTCCGGGCATCGAATGAAGACATCACTCAGGAACTGCATCTCGATTTTCTCGAAGCCCACGCCCTTGCAGTGCTGACACTGTCCGGCCTTGGAATTAAAACTGAAATGCCCCGAGGTGAAATCGCGATCAAGGGCTTCTTCGGATCGCGCAAAGAGATTTCTGATGGCATCAAAGGCCCCGATGTAAACCGCCGGATTGGAGCGCGGGGTGCGTCCAATCGGGGATTGGTCCACCAGGACAGTTTCATGGATGCTTTCCTCACCGCTCAATCGGGTCGTTGAAGTGCTTTCCGAGCCACCGTTAGATTCCTGTTCGTCTTCATCTTCAAACCTTTTTTCCGACGGAAGATCTGAATGAAGGCTGTCTTTCAATTGTGGAATGAGCACATCCCTGACAAGAGTCGTTTTCCCGGAACCACTGACACCGGTTACGCAGACCAAGCGGTGCAGTGGAATGTCGACGGAAAGATTCTGGAGATTATGTTTGGTCGCACCACGCAGTTTGAGCCACCGGTCCTTGCCCTTGGAGGGTTTGGGTCTCCCTTTGAAGGCATCGATGGTTCGGTGACCTCCCAGATACTGGCCGGTGAGGGATGCCTTATGGCGTTTGAGCTTGGAGGGAGGGCCTTGAAACATCAAGGAGCCACCACTTTTTCCGTGGCCTGGACCAATATCAATGATCTCATCGGCCTCCTCCATCATGCTGGATTCATGTTCGACGACGACCACCGTGTTCTCATGATCCCTGAGAGCCTTGAGCAAGTGGATCAGTCGGTCGGTATCTCGGGGATGGAGCCCGACACTGGGTTCATCGAGCACATAAAGGGTGTGGACCAGCCGACTGCCCAAACAGCGGGTGAGATTCACGCGTTCGGTTTCGCCCCCCGAGAGACTGCGGGTGGGCCGATCCAGGCTCAGGTATTCCAGCCCGACCTCGACCATGAACGAAAGTCGGGAGGACATTTCTTCCAGCACCATCCCCAGCGGTTCCGTTCTCTTGGGTCGAAAGGTTTTCTGCCAGCCCTGAACCGCTTCCAGGGCCTCGTTGAGAGGCAATCGATAGAAGCCCGGTAGGTCAATCCAAGACGATGCTTTTCCCGGCAAAGGCATGCGGTAGTTCAAGGATTCAGGCTGGAGTCGAGCTCCCTGACACTCGGGACACAGTTGATAGGATCGATATCTGGAAAGGAGCACCCGCACGTGCATCTTATAAGATTTGGATTCCAGCCAATCGAAGTAACCCTTGACCCCATACCAAGCCTTGGGCCACTGATGATCGGCATCCGTGCCATAATCCGGATCTCCCTGGATCACCCAAGACTGTTGAGCGGGGGTCAGGCTCTCAAAAGGTTTCCGAGTGGGAATCTTTCTACGACGACAAAACTGAAGCAAGTCTTTCTGGCACTCCATCCCCTGCCCTGTCTGCCAGGGTCGAACGGCTCCTTCTTCCAGGCTGAGGCGGTGGTCTGGAATAGCCAGGCCATAGTCGATGGTGATCACTCGCCCAAAGCCGCGGCATTCAGGACAGGCTCCAGCGGGGTGGTTGAAACTGAAAAGGGAAGCCGAAGGTTCTGAATAATCTTGCTCGCAAGCCGCGCAATGTCGGGCCATCGAGTGATTTTGAGTCTTGAGCAGACTTTTTCTGTCCTCGCTCATTTGATGTACCTTCAGATAGCCTTTGCCAAATTGGTAGGCCACCTCACAGGCCTCGATGAACCGGGGCCTTTGGGATGATTTGAGCATCATTCGATCTTGTATCACGCAGAGGTGCTCTGGGAAGGGGCCCTTCAGTGCCTCCAAGGCAGATTCCAGTGGAGTGATCCGATCTTGAATCAGAAGGCGTGTGTAGCCCTGTTGCGCAATCAGGGCCAAGGCATTTTCCAGCCCCCACTCCTTGCTGGTCGGTAACTCAAAGGTGATAAGCACGGGCTCTCCGGACCTTTTTGCCGACCAGATCTGCCACAAGGTCTGGGGATCTTCCGCGATGACCGGCTCTCCGCAACAACGACAGAATAGCGAGGACTTAGTCGCCCATAGCACCTTGGTGTGGTCACAGATTTCGGTCATCGTACCGATGGTGGAGCGCGTCGTCTTTACTGTGTTGCGCTGTTCGATGGCAATGGCTGGGGGAATCCCTTCGATACGATCGACCTGTGGTTTGTCCATCCGGTCAAAAAATTGACGGGCGTAAGGTGTGAAGGTCTCGATGTAGCGTCGCTGTCCTTCCGCATAGAGGGTGTCAAAGGCAAGAGAGCTTTTTCCGGATCCGCTCAATCCAGTGATGACGATCAACTTGCCCAGGGGTAGATCCAAGTCGAAATGCTTCAGATTGTTCTGTCGCACACCGCGAAGCTTGATGAAGGAATCTCGTTGGGTCTTGGCCATGAGCACGGCAATGTATCCCAGCCTCAAGGGCTGTCAATGAGGCTAAGCCCTCCTTTCCTAACCCTCGGTGGCTCAATGTGATCTTGAAGCGTTCCACCTTGTGGGTAAACTCGGACCCTCATGTCGTGGAACGTTTTGATTACTGCTCGTACCTTTGCCGTGGTGGGCAAGCCCGCCATTGAGTTTCTCAAGGCAAAGGGTTGCCAAGTCACCATTCCTCCCAAATGGGGGCCACTCAAAGGAGATGAACTTTTGGAACAACTGGAGGGTCACGATGCGGTACTTTGCAGCCCGGATGCCTATGATGCGTCTGTTTTTGCCGCATCTCAGGCCAGCCGATTGAAAATCCTCTCCCGATGGGGCGTGGGTTACGACTCCATTAACATCGCTGATGCCACCCAGGCGGGGATTCCTATCGCCTATACGCCTGGACTGCTGGATGATGCGGTGGCGGATTATGCCTTTGCCCTGCTTCTGACCCTGGCTCGGCGAACCCACAGTGTGCATCAAACCATGCGAGAAGGAGGTTGGAAGACCGAATGGGGGGTGGACATGTGCGGGAAAACGCTCGGCATCATCGGATGTGGCCGGATTGGCCGATCGGTTGCCAAGCGTGCCAGTGGGTTTGACATGAGGTGCTTGGCCTATGACGTGCAGACCCATCCAGACGCCCAGGCAATGGGTGTGGAGTTTGTCGATTTGGAAACACTCCTGCAAAAGAGTGATTTCGTGACCATCCATGCGGCGCTGACGGATGACAACCAAGGAATGATGGGTGAGGCAGAACTCAAGCAGATGAAGCCCACCGCGCTGCTGGTCAATACGGCTCGTGGGGGTCATGTTCAGGAATCAGCCCTCATGGAGGCCCTCAAGCAGGGAGTGATTGCAGGGGCCGCCTTGGATGCCTATGTGCAGGAGCCGCTCCCCGAGGACCATCCCTATCGAACCACCCCCAACTTGCTGATGTCACCGCATCAGGCATCCAGTAGTCTAGAAACTGGTGAACGCATCAGCCTGGCGGCAGCGGAGGCCATCGTGGATTTGATGGAGGGTCGCACCCCCGGCCTGCTGGTGAATCCCGAGGTGCTCGACCAACCTCAGTTACGAGCCTCCAAACCTGCACTAAGAAATTCCTTATGAAAACCAATCACGTCAAAGCCAAGCTCAAACGAGGAGAAGCCAGCATCGGCACATGGCTTTCGATTCCCGACCCTACCACGGCCACCCTGATGGCCCAGGTCGGCTTCGACTGGCTGAACCTGAATATAGAACACATGCCCATTGGGGTTGAGACTGCGGCCTTGTGCTATTCTGCCATCGCATCCACTCACACCGTTCCTTTGGCCCGTCCTGCCTGGAACACAGGGGAGAATATCAAGCGAGTCCTCGATAACGGGGGATGGGGTGTCATTTTACCAATGGTCTGCACTCGTGAAGATGCCGAGCTTGCCGTGGATGCGACCTTTTATGCGCCCTTGGGTTCGCGTTCTGTTGGGGGGATGCTGCACGCCGTCAGCTTTCAGACCGATCCGGCTACTTATTACGAGCGAGCCAATGAGGAAATCCTTCTGGTTCTGCAGTTGGAGCACATCAAGGCCATTGAAAATGCGGAAGAAATTCTGAGTGTGCCAGGAGTAGATGCGTTTTTTATTGGCCCAAATGACCTGCTCAAGTCCATGGGCAAAAAACCAGGTTGGGACAGTGATGATCCGGTGTTTGTGGATGCGCTCAAGCACTTGCAGGAAGTTGGCAAGAAATACGGTGTGGCCTCCGGGATTCACGTGGCAAATGTGGAGTCTGCCATCCGCCGACGCGAAGAAGGTTTTCAGTTTATTGCTGTGGCCAGCGAGGCAGGCATGATGCTTTCCAAGGCGCAGGAAATGGCCAAGGCCTTGGATTGCGGTCAGGATCGTGAAGTGGCCAAATACTGATCAACTTGAACAAACGATGAACATTCATTCACAGTATGATCGGCCATCCTGGCGCCCGTGGCTAACAGGCTTCTCCATCGCGATCTGTTTGCTCGCCGCGATTAGACTCAGCAGGATGGAAGCGTCGGTTCCAAATATCATTCTCATCATGACCGACGATCAGGGGTATCAGGATCTCGGTTGTTATGGATCTCCCAACATCCAGACACCCCACCTGGATCAGTTGGCCAGGGAGGGCATGCGGTTTACAGATTTTTATTCTGGGAACTCGGTTTGCTCGCCCTCGAGGGCCGCGCTGCTCACCGGTTGTTATCCCACTCGGGTCCATATTCCTGGAGTGCTCTTTCCCCGAGATACCACCGGATTACACCCCAATGAGATCACGTTGGCCGAGATGCTGAAGTCCGCTGGTTATGCAACGACCTGCATTGGCAAATGGCACTTGGGGCATCATCCTGATTTTCTCCCCACCCGACAGGGATTCGATCATTATTATGGAATCCCTTACAGCAATGACATGACCATCGATCAGAGCGCCCCATTGGCTGAAAAAGTTCTTTGGCGGGAAGGTATGACCCGGGAAAAAATACTGGCTGAAAAGCCGAGGAAAAATTGGGTACCCCTTATGCGAGATGAGGAGGTAGTAGAG
>Ga0163179_10002578_pt1 | contig 12573 bp, 21 predicted proteins | sample AtlANTMetagenome_FD_109643 | JGI IMG/M metagenome (GOLD analysis project Ga0163179, IMG submission 109643) | Marine eukaryotic phytoplankton communities from the Atlantic Ocean - Atlantic ANT 2 Metagenome | ecosystem: Environmental > Aquatic > Marine > Oceanic | place: North Atlantic Ocean...
AATATGGAACATGATGATTTAGTTGATAGCAGCACGCAAGCTCTGTTAAGATTTAGACAAGGTGGTTTTATTCCTCTAGATTCAGATGAAGAAGAAGAACCTTTAGAACATAATAAAGTCGCAGACTATTACTGAGGTATTAAGTGGCAATAGAAAAAAATAATCCAGCAACTCCAATAGCTGGTACAGACGAAATGCCTGAAGAAGATTTATCAATCTCCATAGATAATCCTGACTCGGTCTCAGTAGAGACCGATGATGGAGGCTTACTGATTGATTTTAATCCAGAATCAGAAAAGCTTATGGCAGAAGACTTTGATTCTAATCTTGCTGACTATATGTCAGAAGATAACCTAAGCAAACTAGGCACAGAATTAATAAGCCAATATCAAGCAGACAAGGATTCTCGTTCTGAATGGGAAGAAAGTTATGTAAAAGGTTTAGACCAATTAGGTTTGAAGATAGAAGAAAGAACAACTCCTTGGGCAGGAGCGTGTGGAGTCTTTCATCCTATGCTAAGTGAAGCTGTAATTAGATTTCAATCTCAATCCATATCTGAGATGTTTCCTGCTCAAGGACCAGTTAGAACTAAGATAGTAGGCAAGCTTACTGAAGATAAAACAAAACAAGCTGGTCGAGTACAAGATTATTTAAACTATCTTCTGACTTATGAAATGTCAGAGTATCGAACTGAAACTGAGAAGATGCTTTTCTCTTTACCCTTGGCAGGGTCTGCATTTAGAAAAGTTTATTATGACCCGAACTTAGAAAGACCTAGTTCAATCTTTGTCCCAGCAGAAGATGTTGTAGTTAATTATGGCGCAAGTGATTTAGAAACTTGTCAGCGTGCAACTCATGTAATGCACAAATCAACAAATGATATTCGTAAGATGCAAGTAGCTGGATTCTATCGAGATGTAGACATTCCAGAGCCAGCAGATAATCAATCAGATATTCGTAAGAAGTATGATGAGATGACTGGCGAAAGTAAAACTTATAACTACGATGACCGACATACTGTTTTAGAAATGCAAGTAGACCTTGATTTAGAAGGTTATGAAGACATGACAGATGGTGAAAAAACTGGGATAGCTTTGCCTTATGTTGTATCTATAGATTACCCAAGCGGACAAGTATTAAGCATTAGAAGAAACTATTATCAAGATGACCCTAAAAGATTAAGGCGTATGCACTTTGTACATTACCAATATCTTCCGGGTTTAGGTTTTTATGGTTTTGGTTTGATACATATGGTTGGTGGTTTAGCTAAATCTGCAACATCAATACTAAGACAATTAGTAGATGCAGGAACATTATCTAATTTGCCGGGTGGTTTAAAAGCTAGAGGTTTAAGAATCAAAGGCGATGATACTCCTATCATGCCCGGAGAGTTCAGAGATGTTGATGTACCCGGTGGTGCAATTAGAGATAACATAACCTTCTTACCTTACAAAGAACCATCAGGAACTTTGTATCAACTCTTACAAAACATTGTAGAAGAGGGTAGGCGTTTTGCTAGCATGAATGATATGAAAGTATCTGACATGAATAATCAAGCTCCTGTAGGAACTACCTTAGCTTTGCTTGAAAGAAACATGAAAGTTATGTCAGCAGTACAAGCAAGACTACACGCTTCGATGCGAAAAGAATTTGAGATTCTAGTTGGCATTGTTAGAGACTTTACCAATCCTGCTTATCCATATGAAATGGATGAAGAAGAATTTATTAAAGCAGAAGACTTTGATAATAGAATAGATGTATTGCCAGTATCAGACCCCAATGCTTCTACTATGGCACAAAGAATTATGCAGTATCAAGCTGCTATGCAATTAGCTACTACAGCTCCACAAATTTATAATATGCCTGAGCTACATAGACAAATGCTCGAAACACTTGGCATAAGAAATGTAGAAGATATTATTCCTGATACAGATGATATAAAACCTGTAGACCCAGTTACTGCAGTACAGAATTTAATTAATGGTAAACCGGTGAAAGCATTTAGCTATCAAGACCATGAAGCACATATTGAAACAGTTGCTGCTGCACAACAAAATGCAGAGATACTTGAGAAGCTTGAACAGAGTCCAAATCAAAACTCTATTCTTGCCAATGCAAGTGCTTATGTAAATGAACATCTAACTATGATGTTTAGAAAACAAGTTGAAGAAGAAATGGGTATACCACTTCCTGCAGAAGGAGAACCATTACCTCCTGAAGTTGAAAAGAGAATATCAGACCTAGTAGCGGAAGCTGCACAAAGAGTTGCTCTTACATCTCAATCTAAAGCACAACAAGCTAGAATACAAGAACAACAACAAGACCCACTACTGCAAATGAAAGAAAGAGAAGTTGCAGTTAAAGAAGCTGATGTTCAAAGAAGAATTGCAGTCGATACTGCTAAGATTCAACTTGATGCAGAGAAAGCAGAAAACCGAGATGAGATAGAAAGAGAAAGAATATCATCTCAAGAAGAGATTGCTGGCGCAAGGATTGGACAAAAGGTTGCTAGTGATTTGCTAGATAATCAACAGCTTGATGATAGCAAAAAGAGAGAAGATTTTAAATTAGGACTTGACATAGCAAAAGACTTGCTACAAGATTCTAATAATAATGGCGATTGATTTCAAAGAGCAATCACTTTCAGAGTTTCTGAAGGATAGACTTACTGAAATCAAAGTTGAACATAGAGACCATTTGGGTACAGGAAACTTGAAAGACTTTGCTGAATACAAAAGGTTCTCTGGAATAATCGAGGGCATTGCCCTTGCAGAAAGAGAGTTGGCTGACTGGATAGACAGACATACTCGTGAATAGGAACTCGACTCCTAAAGTCGTGCAAATAATATGACAGAAGCAATTAAAAAAGAAATCAATCCAGAAATAGAAGAAGATAAAAGGAAACAATTACCTGACCCTAAAGGCTGGAAGGTTTTAGTTGCTATGCCACAAGCAGATGAAAAAACTGATGGTGGTATTATTAAAGCATCAACTACAATAAGAGATGAAGAAGTATCTAATATTTGTGGTTATGTCATGGAGTTAGGACCAGACGCATACAAAGACAAAAAAAGATTTGCAGAACCTTGGTGTAAAAAAGGTGACTGGGTAATCTTTAGAGCTTACTCTGGAACTAGAATTATGATGTATGGACAAGAGTTTCGTTTAATCAATGACGATACTGTGGAAGCAGTTGTCGAAGACCCAACAGGAGTTGTAAGAGCATGAGCGAAACAGAAATAATACACGAAGAACCTAATATACCCGATACACCAGTAACTACAGAAGAAGATAAATTCTTTGGCAAGACTACTGAAATAAACAATTCTGTACCGGAAGATTTAAAAGTTGAAGTTGTTGATGATACTCCGCAACAAGATAGACGACCTCCTAAAGATGAGACTGCAGAAACTGAAGTAACAGATGAATCTTTAGATGAAGAAATTACTGACTACTCTAAAAGAGCAGGCGATAGAATAAATAAACTTAAGTACGATTACCATGAAGAGCGAAGAGCTAAGGAATCGGCACAAAGAGAATCACAAGAAGCTATCACTAGACTACAATCCTTAATGACAGAGAATCAAAAGTTACAAGCTTTTGTAGACCAAGGTGGAGAAGTCTTAAATAAACAAGCAGCTAACAATGCACTCTGGGCAAAACAAAATGCACAAGCAATGTATAAAGCAGCTTACGAAGCTGGCGATGCAGATAAAATGTCAGAAGCTCAAGAGCTATTATCTAAAGCTGTGCTAGCAGAACAGACCGCCACTAACATGGCAACCAATGTTCAACAAGAAATAGAAAAAGAATTAGTTATACCTGAAGCTGAAGTACCTCAACCTCAGCAACAAGTAGACCCCGAATTAAAAAGTTGGGCAGCTAAAAATCCTTGGTTTATGGGAACAGAGCCAGTTCATAAAGAAATGACTAGCTATGCAATGTACATAGACCAAAATATAAAAGCTCAAGGAATAGACCCAACAGCTCAAGCAGATAAATACTACGCAGAAGTAGATGTTGCAATGAGAAAACAGTTTCCAAATTTTTTTGGAGTTGTAACTGAAAGTGTGGAAGCACCTGAAGAAACAACAAAAAGACAGCCTTCAACAGTTGTCGCAACTGCATCGAGAGAAAGCAGTAATAAAAAACCCTCGCAAGTACGATTGACTCAGACACAAGTTAGGCTAGCTCGCCAACTTGGAATCAGTCCTGAGCAATATGCAAATCAATTATTAAAGGAGGCAACATAATGTCTGACGAAAATAAAACTGAAGAGATTATTGAATCTTCTGAAAACCAAGAGCGTTCCCCTAGGGGATTAGATAGTCGAGAGGCTACCCAGCGAAAAATGGACTGGGAAAATCAAAGCAACCTACCTGACCCTGAGCCACAAGATGGCTGGGTCTTCAGATGGATTAGAACTTCTCTATTAGGGAATAGTGATAATCCTAATGTATCAAGAAGGTTTCGTGAAGGCTGGCAACCATGTCGTTTGGAAGACCACCCTGAACTTCAAATACATATGATGGACCATCAATCTGAATGGGCAACTAAAGGTAATATTGAAATTGCTGGTTTGCTGTTATGTAAGATACCAAAGGAAGTTGTAGACGAAAGGAACAAGCACTTTGATAACTTAGCTAAACAACAAATAGATGCAGTTGATAATACCTTTTTTAAAGACCAAGATAGTAGGATGGCTACTAAAGAAGTATATGAACGCAAATCAAAAACGACTTTTGGTAAAGACTCTTAGAGTCTAATTTAATAATTTATTCTGCAATTTATTGCAGAGGAGTTTAATACTATGGCTTCAACAGCTACACCTATGGGTGCTAGACCACAAGGCTCGTTAGTATCGTGTGCTTACAATGCAAAGATTACTCACTATAAAATAACTAGCGGTTTTGCGACTGATATTTTTTATGGCGACTTTGTTAAGTGGGCAGATAACAACCCAAACACTACAATCCAAAAGGATACTGGAACTACTTCCATGACTCCTATTGGAGTATTTTTAGGTTGTTCGTATACTGACCCTTCAACTGGTCAAACCACTTTCAATCAATATTACCCAGCATCAACTGCTGCGGATGATATAATGGCATATGTTGCTTCTGACCCATTCTTAGTAATGCAGATGCAATCCGATGAATCTCTTGGTCAAGACGACTTGGGCAAGAATGTTGCAGTTATTCAAACTGCAGGTTCAACAGCGATTGGGACAAGCAAAAATGCAATCGATGGGAGTACAGCAAACACTACCAACACACTACCTTTAAAGATTATTGACTTTGTCGATGGTCCTGATAGTGCTATTGGTGATGCAAAAACTGATGTACTTGTAATGTTTAATGTAGGACATCAGTTGCTTAATGCGACTGGTATCGGTTAAGGAGACTAATTATGGCTGCTATATCAAGAGCAAATGAGCTTAAACAGCTTCTACCGGGATTAAATGCCCTTTTTGGCGAAGAGTACGCAACTCATGACAATGAACATGAGGAAATCTATACAACTGAAAACTCTGAAAGAAGTTTCGAAGAAGAGTTAAAGTTATCTGGATTTGGTGCTGCTCCAGTAAAAGATGAAGGTGCTGCTATCAGTTATGATACTGCGCAAGAATCTTTTGTCGCAAGATACACACACGAAACTATAGCAATGGGATTCGCTGTAACAGAAGAAGCAATGGAGGATAACCTCTATGTGCAACTTTCTGCCAGATACACCAAAGCTTTAGCCCGTGCAATGGCGTACACAAAACAAGTGAAAGCCGCTACACCTTTGAATAATGGTTTTACCACATTCAATAGTGGAGATGGCGTGAGTTTATTTAATACAGCTCACCCACTTGTAAATGGTGGTACAAACTCAAACAGACCAACAACTGGTGCTGACTTGAATGAAGCTTCTTTAGAAGATGCAATTATTCAAATTGGTAAGTACACAGATGAAAGGGGTCTTAAAATTGCTGCAAGAGCTAAGAAGTTAATCATACCTTCTGACTTACAATTTGTAGCAACTAGACTACTTCAAAGTGACTACAGAGTTGGTACTGCAGATAATGACATCAATGCACTTAAAACTAACGGAGTAATTCCTGAAGGTTTTGTTGTAAATCATTATCTTACTGACACTAACGCTTTCTTCATTACTACGGATATTCCTGATGGCATGAAGCACTTTGTTAGAAGTCCGATGACTACCAGCATGGATGGTGACTTCGAGACTGGAAATGTTAGATATAAAGCTAGAGAAAGATATTCCTTTGGAGTATCAGACCCTCTAGGTATATACGCAAGTCCGGGAGCGAGTTAAGAATTTAGGGGAGACTTCGGTCTCCCCTTTTTCTATATCTAGGGTTTAATTAATTATCTATCAACTGACCTAGCAGACAACCCAAGATGATAGATTTTTTCCTTTAAGGAGGGAATAATGGGAACAACAACATTCTCAGGACCAGTTAAAGCTGGTTCAATCAAAGATACAACTGGAACTACTGTAGGTACTGATATTGCTAATACCGGCTCTGTCGTTATGGCTCAATCTGCTGTAGTAGATATTATTGGTGCAAGTCACTTGAACCAAGTAATGGCTACTGTTCCAGCTAATTCACAAATTATAGATGTCATATTAAATGTAACTACTGTTAATAATGATGGCGGTGCAGCATTAGTAAATGTTGGTACTGTTGCAGATGGTGATGCTTTTATTAATGATGCAAATGCTAAAGCATTAGGAACTACCAGAGGTACTTTAGATACAGAAGCTACTGATGTAGGCACAACTGATATTCAAGTTTTAGCAGATTTTACTGGAGCTAATGGTGATGCAACAACAGGTGCAGCTACAGTTACAGTAATGTATATTCAAAATAACAACTTAAGTTAAAGGTAAATTATGGCAGATGCAGTAACAACCCAAATAATTAATGATGGGTCAAGAAACTGTATTATGAAGTTTACCAATGTCAGCGATGGCACAGGCGAAGCTGCAGTTGCTAAAGTAGATGTTTCTGCTTTGGGAACTGATAATGCAGGTCGTTCTTGTTCTGAGGTAAGAGTTCTTAGAGTAAGTCACGCCATCGTTGGTATGTCTGTTCAATTATTTTTTGACGCTAATGCTAATACATTAATAGCAGAGTTAGCAGAAAGCAGTAATGGACATATGGACTTTAAAGACTTTGGTGGTATTCCAAATAATGCAGGAACTGGAAAGACTGGAGACATTCTTTTAACGACTAAGGGAGCTAGTAATGGCGACACTTATTCGATAACAGTTGAAATGATTAAAATATATTCATAAGGAGTTTATATGGCTACTAAAAAAGCAATAATATCTATGAGTGGTTTTCCAGCACAATATAATGTTTTGATGGAAAATGAAGATGGTATTTATGAAATTGTATTTGGACCTGACCCAGATTTAGAAGATGCTCAAAGAAAAGCAGATGAACTAAATGGTGTTAGAGCTAGAACAACTAAAGGTCACTATGTGGCTGATGACCCATCTACTCCAGATGTAAACGAAGCTTATGTTGGAGGTAAAACACCAAAAACTAAAGCAACAAAAAAAACAACTAAAAAATCCGTAGCAAAGAAAAAAGCTACTACAAAAAAGTGAGGTAATCATGCCCGGTGGAATGAAAAAGAAAAGAGTCGAAGGTTATGGACATGGCGGTAAGATGAAAAAACAAGATGAAAAATCTTACATGGGCGGAGGTGTAATGAAAAAGAAAGCACCTATGTCTGCAATGTTTCGTGGCGGTAAGACTGGCAAATAATGTCTGGAGCTAAGAAGGACTCTCGTTTAAAAAATGCTGGAGTATCTGGTTATAATAAACCTAAGCGTACTCCCAACCATCCTAAGAAATCTCATATAGTTGTTGCCAAAGAAGGTAGCAAAGTAAAGACGATTAGATTTGGACAGAAAGGCGCTAAGACTGCAGGTAAACCAAAAGCTGGTGAGTCTGCAAGAATGAAAGCAAAACGAAAATCCTTCAAAGCTCGTCATGCAAAGAATATAAAAAAAGGTAAGATGTCAGCAGCTTATTGGGCAGATAAGGTGAAGTGGTGAGTAGAGCTAAAAAATCTAAATCAAAGGTTAATCAAGCTGGTAACTATACTAAACCTACTATGCGTAAAAATTTATTTAATAGAATTAAAGCAGGAAGTAAGGGTGGGAAACCCGGACAATGGTCTGCTCGTAAAGCTCAGATGTTGGCAAAACGCTATAAAGAAAAAGGTGGTGGCTATAAATGAAGAAACAACTTAAACCAGTTCCTGAAGGAAATAAAGGACTAGCAAAGCTTCCTACAGAAGCAAGAAACAATATGGGATTTATGAAGTCTGGCGGAAAGACTACATCTTCTAAGGGAGTAAAAGCTCCTGATGGTTTTCATTGGATGAAGAAAGAAGGTGGCGGATATAATCTTATGAAACATGAAGGTAAATTTAAAGCACATAAAGGCGCAACTTTAGAAGCTAAGTTTGATATACAGAAACAACATAAAGCGTAATGCCTTTAAAAAAATCGCAAAGGTCTTTAAAAAATTGGACTAAGCAAAAATGGAGAACTAAATCAGGAAAGCCATCAGCTAAAACTGGTGAACGCTATTTACCTGAAAAAGCTATCAAAGCATTATCTTCTAAAGAATATGCAGCTACTACTAAAGCCAAAAGAAAAGGAACTAAAAAAGGTAAGCAGTTTGTAAAACAACCAAAGAATATTGCAAAGAAAACAGCGAGGTACAGATGACAATAGCTAGAACTAATATGCAACAACAGATTGAAAAGTCTGGTAAAAAAAAACGAAAAATAGTAACCCAAGAAAAACGAGGAGACATAACAGTAATAAGAGTTAGATATGGCGACTAGTGGAACTTATACATTCAATTTAGATATAACGGAAATAATGGAAGAGGCTTACGACCTCTGTGGTTTGTCTATGTCATCAGGTGGAGATTACAATACAGCAAAAAGAGCATTAGATTTAATTTTTCTTGAATGGCAAAATAAAGGTCTTAATCTTTGGAAAGTAGAACAAGGCAGTATAACTTTAGTTGCTGGCGCTAATTTATACGATGCAGATGCTTCTGCACTAGAAATAGTAGATGTAGTTTTAAGAACTGACTCAGGAAATACAGATAAACAATTTGACCAAAGACTAAATAGAATTAGTAGAACTGAATATATACATCAAGCTAAAAAATTAATGCAATCTAAACCCACGCAATTTTATGTAGACAAAGGAATAACTTTAAAAATTGGCGTATGGGCAACACCAGATTCTGCACAAACATATACAATCATATATGACTACATAAAAAGAATTGAAGACTCAGGAACTAATGCAAGTTTAAATACTGATGTACCAGCAAGATACTTACCTTGTTTAACTTATGCTTTGGCATATAACATTGCTTGTAAAAATAACGAGTCTCAGCCACGAGTTCCTATGATTAAAGCTAGATATGATGAATTATGGAAAGAAGTTTCAGAAGCTGACAGAGAAAGAGCGCCTGTAAGATTTGTTCCTAATATGAACAATTATTAAAAATGTCGTACGCTGCAGGAAAAAAAGCATTAGGTCTTTGTGATAGATGTGGCTTTACCTACAAACTTAAAGAATTAAAGTACGAAGTACAAGACCAAAAAAGAACTGGTAGTAGAATTTGTACATCGTGTTTAGACCCTGACCAGCCACAATTTAGAATTGGTGAAGTAGATACATCCGATGCTATATCTTTATTTAATCCTAGACCAGATACAAATAGAAATGATTTTGCTTCTTATTATGGATTCAATCCTTTAAATGGAACAGGGTTAGCATTAAGAGGAGCTGTAGGCAGGATAACATTTGGCGGAGATGCTGATGGCGGAGGTGGAGGAGCAGGTACTGTAAATACAAATGTTTCTTTAACAACAAATCTAGGGACTACTGAAGTAGGAACATTATTTGTAGTTAGTAATTCAGATACAGCAAATGTGACTGGTAATAGTTCTTCTACTAATATTGGAAATGTAAATGTATTAGCTGGTCAAACTTTTGCAATTACAGTTGCCTCATATGCAGGAGCTAATAGATTTTATGTAAATGGAGTTGTCTATCCAACTCTTAATCTTGCAGAAGGAGCTACATTTACTTTTGACCAATCAAATGCAAGTAATGCTAATCACCCGCTAAGATTTTCAACTACTTCTAATGGTACTCATGCAGGGGGAACAGAATATACAACAGGAGTTACGACTAATGGAACTCCTGGAAATGCAGGAGCTTATACAAGAATTACTGTAGCAGTAGGAGCGCCAACACTTTATTATTACTGTACTAATCACTCTGGTATGGGTGGTCAGGCTAACACACCATAAAACTATGACTTATACTGAATTACAAACTCTAATACAAAATTATTTGGAAAATTCTGAAACTACTTTTGTAGGAGATTTGCCACAGATTATTAAACAAGCTGAAGAAAGAATATTAAAATCAGTAAAGCTTCCTGTATTTAGAAAAAATGTTACAGGCACATTATCAGCAGGCAATCAATTTTTATCAACGCCTTCTGATTTCTTAGATAATTTTTCTTTAGCAATAGGCACAGGAACTAATTTAGATTTTTTATATTTTAGAGATGTAAACTTTATAAGAGAAGCTTACCCAGATACATCATTACAACAAAAGCCACAACATTATGCACTATACGATGATAATAGTTTTATCGTTGCTCCTGTTCCTAACTTGGATTATGCAGCAGAATTACACTACTTTTATCGCCCTGCCTCTTTAACCGCAGGAGCTGGAAGTGGAACAACATGGCTTTCAGAAAATGCTTCTAATGCTTTACTTTATGGATGTTTAGTTGAATCATATGTGTACATGAAAGGTAGTCCAGAGTTACAAGCAGAGTATGAAAAAAGATATTTTCAAGCTATATCAAGATTACAAAATCTTGGCGAAGCCGACAATACTATTGATACCTATAGTAATGGTACATTTAAAAGAGAGAGGAGCTAATGATTAGCGTAGATACAAAACCAGAAGTAGGCAGCGTAAATGTTATAGCTACAGAAAATAAAGGTTTAAGTCCTGAATACTGGACTGAAAGAATACTTGAAAGATTAATTTCTATTAGCGATGGTGCAGACCCTATGGTTAAAGCACAAGCAGATGCTTTTAGAAGTAGTATTGCTCAAGTAGTTTTAATATATATGAAACAAGCTATAGCTAGTGACAGAAGCACAGTAGCTGGTTTATTAGAAAAACAAGGTCATAAAGATATGGCTGAAATAATAAGGAGGCTGTAATGGCAATATCTCAAGCAATGTGTACTTCTTTTAAAAAAGAATTAATGGAAGCTGTACACAATTTTAAAAACTCAGGCGGTAGTACATTTAACTTAGCACTATATACAAGTAGTGCTTCTTTAGGTGCAGCAACTACTGCGTATACAACAAGTAATGAAGTATCAGGCACAGGCTATACTGCAAAGGGTGGAGCTTTAACAAGAGTAGACCCTACTACATCAGGTACTACTGCATTTACTGACTTTGCAGATTTAACTTTTGGTAGTTCAACTATTACTGCTAATGGTGCAATGATTTTTAATGACAGCGCATCAGGAGACCCATCAGTAGCTATCTTAGCTTTTGGTGGAGATAAGACTTCTACAAATGGTGACTTCACTATTCAGTTTCCAACACCAGACGCATCTAACGCAATAATTAGAATAGCTTAATGGCATTAGTTCTTAACGATAGAGTTAAGGAAACAACGACTACAGTAGGCACAGGTACTATAAATTTAGCTGGTGCTGAAACAGGCTTTGAATCTTTTGTAGCAGGTATTGGTAATTCCAATACTGTCTACTATGCTATTGTTCATCAAACTGCAGATGAGTTTGAAGTAGGTCTTGGTACTGTTACCGATGCCACGCCTGATACATTAGCTAGAACAACAATTATAAGTAGTTCAAATTCTGATTCTAATGTAAATTTTTCTGCAGGAACTAAAGATGTATTTTGTACTTTACCTGCAAGTAAAGCTGTATTTGAAGACGCTAGTAACAATGCTGTTGTAGGTGGTACTTTAACTGCTACAACTTTTTCAGGTGCTTTACCCTATAGTGATTTGACTGGGACACCAACTATCCCAACAAATAATAACCAACTTACAAATGGTGCGGGATATGTTACATCAAACACTACTTATACCGCAGGAACAGGATTAGCTTTAAGCGGTACTGAATTTACTTTAAGTTTAAATACAGGTAATTCTTTACCAAATAATGCGTGGGTTGCAAGTGCTGAAGGAAGGAATAGATTTTATTTCGGTACTAGTAGTCATACTTATTTTCAAACAGGGAGTGGATATTATTATAGGAACTCTAGTGATGTTGATGTTGTTATTTTTGATTCTTCTGGTAATGGTTTTTTTGACGGAAATGTCACAGCTTATTATTCAGATGAAAGATTAAAAGATAAACAGGGCAAAATAGAAAATGCTTTAGATAAAGTAGGACAAATTGAAACTTTTTATTTTAAAGAAAATGAATTAGCAAAATCTTTAGGA
>Ga0163179_10002579_pt1 | contig 12571 bp, 11 predicted proteins | sample AtlANTMetagenome_FD_109643 | JGI IMG/M metagenome (GOLD analysis project Ga0163179, IMG submission 109643) | Marine eukaryotic phytoplankton communities from the Atlantic Ocean - Atlantic ANT 2 Metagenome | ecosystem: Environmental > Aquatic > Marine > Oceanic | place: North Atlantic Ocean...
ATTTGATAATAATAAATTATCCGTTTCTTCCTTAATTAATCTTCTTACTTTTTGAGCTTTTGAATAGTAGTTATCATAATAACCCTCACTTAGAACAAAAGAACCCAAAAGTATACGGCGCTTTACTTCCGGGCCAAAACCTTTAGATCTGGATGATTTAATTAAATCTATCAATGTGGAGGCACCTTTAGATCTATAACCATATTTTACACCGTCATACCTCGCTAAATTTGATGAGGCTTCAGCAGTAGTTAATATATAATAAGCCGGAACTAAATAATCTAATAATGGCAAAGTTTTAAAATTAATTTTATGTCCGGATGATTCTAGTTTATTTAAAAGAATTAAAAATTCTTCTTTAACTTTTTTATCTAATGAAGGGTGCTCTAAAGTATTTTTAATAACAACAATGTTTACCTTTTCTTCTATATAATGATTATCAGATAATTTATTATGATTATAGTCCGTAGATCCATATACACAAGTTGAATCAAACGAATCCTTTCCTGAAACAATTTGCATAAATAAATCAATGGTATTAATACAAGAAGAAATTGGTCCTATTTGATCAAATGAAGATGCATAAGAAATTAAACCGTGCCTAGATAACATTCCATATGTTGGCTTGAAGCCAATTGCGCCACAAAAAGCAGCGGGTTGCCTAACGGACCCCCCCGTGTCACTTCCAATAGCCAAGTGACAAAGTTCTGCCGCCACTGCTGCAGCTGAGCCACCAGATGATCCACCTGGAACATTTTTCGTGTTTAAAGGGTTTTTAACGGGTCCATAAACAGAATTTTCATTAGTAGAGCCCATAGCAAACTCATCACAATTTAATCTTCCAATTATTATTGCATCTTCTTTCAATAATCTTTCTATAACAGTTGCAGAATATAATGAATTAAAACCCTCTAAGATTTTGGACGAAGCTGTAACAAGGTGATTTTTATAGCAAATGTTATCTTTTATTGCTATAACACAACCCGCAAGCTTGCCAGCATTTTTTTCCTTTATTTTTTTATCAATTTCCTTTGCCCTAGTAAGAGACTCATCTTCATAAAGTTCAATAAATATATTAAGGTCTTTGTTTTTTTTTATTCGATTAATAAATATGTTAACTGTATCTACGCAGCTTTTTCCTGATGATTTGAATATATATTTATTGACATTCAAAGGAGAATTTGTGTGCATTAAATATTATTTTTTCTTCTCGTCTTTCTCGTCATTATCCTCTTCCTTCAAACCTTTTTTAAACTCTTTAATACCGCTTCCAAACCCCCTCATTAGTTCTGGGATTTTTCTTCCGCCAAAAAGCAGTAAGATTGCTAGAGCAATTATTGCTATTTGCCAAGGGCTTACTACTCCAAACAATATTTTTGTGTCGATAAATATTTCTAATAAGAAAGTTGTTTTCATCTATTTTATTTTTAATAAAAATACTAGTTTTTTATGATTAGTTTACATTTTTTAACCAAATTTTAGGGTCTTGAGACTCAAATTCCTTCCATATTTGGAATTCTGTTATACCTGTTTTGTGTTTTTCTTTAATAAATACTAAGCCGAGTGGCTCATTTTCCAATACAATATCTCCCTGCTGAAAATATACTTCGCCAAGGTTAGTATAAACAGTAAAATATAATCCATGGTCAATGATTATAGATTTTAAATAATTATTTTGAATAATAATAGACGAAACCTCGCCTGAGTATACCGATTTAATTGATGAGCCCCTCGGTACGGCTAACTGAATTCCATGGTTAATATATTGAATTCCTGGCAAACTAGTGTGCGAAACTTTTCCAAAACTAGACATAATAATAAAGTTGTCCGTGGGCCAATCTAAACTTCCTTTTTTTTGTTGAAACTCCTGTGATAAGACATCAAAATTTAATTCTGAATTTTTCATTTCACTTTGCTTATTTAAAGCAATTTTAATTTCATTTTCTATTTTTTGAGCGTTTAGTTCTTTTTCAGAAATTTCTTTTTTTAATTGCTCTATCTCATTGCTTAATTTATTAACCAAATTTTGCTTCTGCTCTTTTTGATACAAGAGAGATTCTAACTGGACTTCCTTATCATTTCTTGATAATTGCTTATCATTTATTAAAGTAATAAAGTTTTTAATGGATAATTTTATTGTTTTCTTATTTTCATTTAATTTTTTTTGGTCATCGTGGAGTAATCTTTGTTCATTTGAAAGTTTTTGTGATAATGCTTTAGAAGAATTTATTATTGTTTTAAAATAAACATAATTATTAAGACTTCTATCTATAGATTTATCAGAAATAATAGCATAAAAAATATTTTGATATTCGTGTGATAAATAAATATTTCTAATTGATTGCGAATATAATTTGAACAAATGGTTTATTTTCTTTTTCTTTTTTAATAATGAAATTGCTAAATGCGTCTCCTTAGTATATAATATATTTAACTTACAAATTAATGTATCTACGCTCTTTTCAATGAGATTAATTTCATTATCAAAGCTCTGAATAAGAGACTTCCTTAGTTCAATATCTCTTTGAAACAAAGAAAGTGTTGATAAATTATTTTTCTTTTCTGATTTAGCCTGAGAAAGTAAGTCTTTAGTATAAGAAATTTCTTGTATTAAAGTGTTTTTTTCTTTGATCAAATTTTCTGTATTCTGAGAAAAAGATGATAGCGCAAAAAATAAAAAAAAATATACTATTAAATTATTAATCATTTTTTGACTTAAAAATTTTTTGTTTTAAATCATTATTTAAGGGCTCTTTTTCTAGGGCCTTTTCCCATTGTAGAATGGCTTTATTTGTAAGACCTAGGCCCATTAATATGTCACCATAATGTTCGTATATAATTGCGGAATCCCCCCCAAAATCAATGCACTTTTTTATAATCTTTTCTGCCTCAGTATAGTTTTCTAATTTGTATAAAACCCACGCATACGTGTCCAGAAAAGAGGGATTAGGGGAAGTAGATAGAGAAATGCATTTTTCTATCATATCCTTTGCTAACTGTAAATTTTCTCCCCTAAGTGACAAATAATAACTATAATTATTTAATATATAAGGATTATTGGGGCTATACGACAATGCTTTTTCATAGCTCTCATCGGACATATTGTGATACTCTTGAGAAGAATCAAGCTCAGCCAGCTCATGATATGCATTTCCCAGTGTTTCGTAAACTACCGTTAAGAGCCAATTATCGTCTATTATATAAAGTAATCCACTGTTCAATGTGGCCACTGCGCTTCTATATTTTTCTTGATAAAATTGAGACAAGCCCTTATAATAATAAAAGGATCCTTGCAAAGGAAATTTTTCAATGGCCAAATCAGAATCAATAACAGCCTGATTATAATTGTTTTGTAAAAGGCTCATATAAATATATCGTTCCCATATAACTGATGAGTTTTTTTCTAATTGTAGTGCTTTAAAATAGTTGTCTCTGGCTAATAAATATTGTTTATCTAAAGAATAAAAGTCTGCCAATACTGTGTAAAAAAAAGATGACTGTGGATATAAAGAAATACAAGATTCAAATAAATAGGGAATATCATTGTAGTAAAAATTTAACTCTTCTTCTTTAACCATTATTTCATATAATATTTCCTGTTTTTTTTGCTCATTAATATTGGGGCTATCAATTACTTTTTTTAAAATTTTTTTTGAATCTTCTGTTCTATTTTTGTTTTTTAAAATAGTATAAGATGCTAGAAGTGCTGTAGAGTTATTAGGGTTAATTTTAACAATTTTTGAATATATTGAATTAGCCAAATCATATTCACTTTTTTGAATATAGTACTTTGCTAAATCTTCTAATAAGAGAATAGAGTTTGGAAATATGGCGATGCCTTTTTCTAAAACTTTAACTTGTTTTTTATAGTCCTCTTGTTCGTTAAATATTTTAGATTTTAGTGAAAATATATCCTCATTATATCCTACATTTTTCTCATAGTTGCTAAGGGTTTTAAGGGCTTTTTTTAAATCACCCATTTCTAAGTAAGCTATTGCACAATCAAAGTAAAACTCTATATTAAAGGGCTCGATTTCCAAGAGATTTTCCCAAGTTTTCGCCTCACTTTCATAATCAAACTGAGAGCTATATAATTGTATTAATAAAAATAAATGCCATTTATTATTTGGTTCAATTTCAGCTGCTTTATTAACATATGTTATTGCATCTTCATAATTAGAATTAGCAAATAAAATTTTAGCTATCTCAAAATAAGCTGAGGGCTCATCTGGATAAAGCTTTATACATTCCATGTATTTTTTTAATGCTAACTCATAATCATCTAACATTTTATATTTTTCTGCTAAAAAATAAGTGTTACAATATTTACGATCTTGGCGATTCATCGAGCTATCCTGAGAAAATAACACAGACGTAAAAAATAAAAAAATATAAATTTTACTCATTTTCACTAAAATTTGAATAATCACCAATGTTTACTGATGAATAATTTGATTTATAATTAACAAACCTTCCTATTAAAGAGTTGTTAAATTTTGCTCCATTAATTGATGTTTTCTCCTGAATAATAGAGTTTTTAATAATACTATTTTCAATAACTGAGTCATCTTCTATTGAAACATTTGGGCCAATGGTTGAGTTTCTTAAAACAACATTTTTACCAATATATACGGGTTCAATTATCTGTGATTTATATAAATCTAATGTATCAGATATTTTACTTTGTTGATTTAATAAATATTTATTTGTTAAAATTAATTGTTCGGGATTTCCACAATCTAACCAATCATCGACGGCAAGAGCTTTAAATTTTTTACCCTGTGTAGTTAAGTTTTTTAAAACAGTTGTTAGTTGATATTCATTCTTTTCCTTGTGACCCTTCTTAAGAAGGTTTTCTATTTCTTTTAAAAGAGAGAGACCATCCATGAAAAAGTATACACCAATTATTGCAAGATTTGATTTTGGAAATTTTGGTTTTTCCACAAAATTATTTACAATGTTGTTCTCTTCAACAGTTACAACGCCATATTGTGACGGGTCCTTAACCTCCTTGACTAAGATTGTGCCATCATCTATTTTATTTAAAATATTTACCTTCTTTTTTAAAAAAAACAACGTGTCAGAAAATAACACTAAAACTTTGCCTTTCAATATGTTTTTTGCACAATATATTGCATGGGCAGTTCCCTCTGGTTTTCTTTGATAAAAAAACATGATGTCAAAAGAATATTTTTTAGCTAAACTATCCTTTAAATAATTTTCAATTTGAGGAGATTCCTTCTTTAGAATAAATCCTATAGTTTTTATCTTTGAGTTAGCCGTCAAATTATTACATATATAATCAACTATTCTATAAATTATTGTTTTTCCGGCTAATTTAACTAGCGGTTTAGGTGTAACCAAAGTAAGGGGCCTTAGCCTACTTCCCATTCCAGCCATTGGAATAATAACATTCATAATTTAACTCCAGTGCTTCCAAATCCCCCCTTGCCTCGACCTGTAACATCAAGGTTATCTTGCTCAACCCATGATATTTGACTATAACTAGTCACAATTAGTTGAGCAATCCTATCTCCATTATGTATAATAAAATCTTCATTTGATAAATTAATTAAAATTACTCCAATGTCTCCTCTATAATCCGAGTCGATAGTTCCTGGAGAATTTAAAACAGATATTCCTTTTTTTAAAGCTAACCCACTACGAGGTCGAACTTGGGCCTCATATCCTTTAGGTAGGGCAATCTGTATTCCTGTTGGTATCAATGCCCTTTCTAATGGTTTTAATATTATATCTTCTTTTAAAAAGGCTGTTAAATCCACTGCAGCCGCACCCTCAGATTGATAATTAGGTAAGGGGTTATTTGACTTATTAATAATTTTACAATTTACTTTATTCATTTAATTACAAGTTTTAATTTTTTATACCAACCCTCAATAAAAATAACACAAATTATATATATGCCTATTAAAATTATAGAGGATAAGATTCCTGTATAACTGTAGAATTGGTGCATACAAAAAATTACTAAAGCTAATATAATATATAAACAAATGGATTTCACATTATATGGAATAGGATATTTTTTCTTTCCTAAAAAAAATGAAATTAACATCATAGATATATAGCAAAGAAAAGTTGCCCAAGCTGCACTAATGTAGCCATAAGTGGGTAAAAAGATAATGTTAACGCTTAGGGTTATGATGCACCCAAATATTGAAATATAGGCACCATATTTTGTTTGGTCTGTAAGTTTATACCACAAGGATAAATTGTAATAAGCGCCTAGACAAATATGCCCCAAAAGAATAATTGGAATAATGTGAAGTCCAGTATGATAAGAACTATCTGAAATTAAAAGCTTCAAGTAATCTATGTTCAAAGAAATCATTAAAAATAATAACATTGATATAAAAAAATAAAACCTCATTAATTGGGCGTAAATTTTTTTAGAGTTTGTTTTTTTCTGATAATTAAAAAACAGGGGCTCCGCAGCTAACCTAAATGCTTGAATGAATAATATCATAAATATGGAAAGCTTATAGCAAGCACTATATATGCCCAATTGTTCCAATGGATTTTGATTTGTTAAGTTTTTAATTAATATTTTATCTGCTGTTTCATTTACAGCATAAGCAAATCCCGCAATAATTAAGGGAAATGAGTATTTCATCATTTTTTTAGATAATTGCAGATCAAATGAAAAATTATTAATACTAGGGGCCAGAATTAAAAAGGTGACTATGCTTGAAAGTAAATTAGAAATAAACACATAGTCTATTTTTGTATAACCTAAGTATAAATAAAAATATAAATTAAAAAGTATGTTAACCAAAATGTTTATTACTTTAACAGTCGCAAAACGCCTTGCCTTCTCCTTTAGTCTAAGCTGAGCAAATGGAATAACACATAAAGTATCAACTGATAAAATAATTAAAAAATAAAATATATAGTTTCTATAATCTGTAAACTGTGTTCCACCAATAATTTTTGAAATCGGGTCTACAAAAAATATTGCTAATAAAATAAGAATAGTTGATGATACTAATAGTAAAAATGAGGAATTAGAAGCTACATTATCTTTAATAGTTGGTTTATTTGAAAATTTAAAAAATGCCGTCTCAATACTTAATGTACTTAAGATCATTATAAATACGGCATAGGCATACATTTCTGATATTATGCCATATTGTTCAGGAATAAAAATATATGTATATAGGGGGACAAGTAAAAAATTTAAAACTCGTGCTATAACGCTGCTTAAACCGTAATAGACAGTTTGTTTTAAAAATATTTTTAGATCTTTCATTTTAAAAGTTCGGTCTTCTTTTTTCTAAAAAAGCTAATACACCTTCTTTAAATTCATCGTTTTCAAATAACTCAGAAAACTCTTTTATTTCTAATTCATAGCCATCTGTGTAAAAACTCTTATTTATACATTTTATTGCAGCACTAAGTGCTTTTGGTGAATTTTTTATACAAGATTTAGCGATTTTTTTTGCATCTTCTATAAGGCTCTCTAACTGCGAAATTTGATTAACTAAGCCAATGTTTTGCGCTCTGTTAACATCAATCATTTTACCAGTTAAAATCATTTCAAAAGCAAAACCCTTGCCAACAATTTGGCCTAATCGTTGTGTGCCGCCATAACCAGGAATTAAACCTAAAGAACATTCTGGAAAGCCTAGTTTTGCGTTTTCTGAAGCAACTCTAATGTGACATGAAAGTGCTAACTCTAAGCCACCTCCCAACGCGTAACCATTAATTGCCGCTATTACAGGTTTTGAAAAGTTTTCTATTTTATCAAAAACATTATGCTGGCCATTTTGGGCAAGCAATCTTCCCTCTTCCTTAGAAAAGTTTTGAAACTCCTTTATATCAGCGCCAGCTACAAATGATTTTTCTCCTTGGCCTGTGATTATTACAGCCTTTACGCTTGAATTTATTTGAACATCATTTAATACGAGAGATAGTTCATCTAGTACAGCCTGGTTTAGTGCATTTAATTGTTTTTCTCTACAAATTTTAATTAATGCAATATTGTTTTCTATTATTAATTGAGTGCTATTTAGTTTTTTCATTGTATTTAGGTATTTGTATATAAAATGTAGTGCCTTCATCTAATTTACTAAGAAAAGTGATTTTTCCATGAAAGTCATCTATAATGTTTTTCACCATGGCTAAACCAAGGCCCATTCCAGAGTTTTTTGTGGTAAACTTTGGCTCAAAAATTTTAGGCTGTAAGTTTTCTGGTATACCCAAACCATTATCTTTTACACGTATTTCCCAATAATTATCTATTGAAATAATATTTATTATAATATTCTTTTTCCTTTCCTTAGGAATAGATTCTATAGCATTTTTAATTATATTATTTAGAACTCGTGTTAGGTGTGATCTGTCAATTTTAACTATGCAATTAGAGTCAGGCTGATTATATTTTATTCCACTTTCTTTATATAAATCAACAATACGTAAAACCTCATCCTGCAAATAAAAAACTTCTTTTTTTTCTTCACCAAGGCTTGCAAAATTTGAAAATGCTGACACAACAGTACTCATTGTGTCAATTTGTTGAATTAGCATCTTGGAAAATTGTAATACTTGGTCTTTTAAATTTGGGTTTTCTTTAACTATAACTCGTTCAAAGTGCTGAACACTTAAGCGCATTGGGGTTAATGGGTTCTTAATTTCGTGGGCTATTTGCTTGGCCATATTCTTCCAGGCAGATTTTCGTTCACTTTGGGCTAATTCATCTGCTTTGTTTTTTAACTCAACAAGAAGTTGGTTATACTGCATGATTAGCATTCCTATTTCATCTTTTACTGGCCAATTTAATGGTTCATTAGTTTGATTGATTTCTAATGATCCTAGTTTTTGAGTAATTAACTTTAATGGGTTAGTTATTTGTCTTAAAAGAACTATTGCCATAATTGCAGATATTATGAATAAAAAAACATAAATACTAGATAGAACAAAAACCTCATTCATAATTTCATTATTTATGTTTTTTAAGTCATTTGCTTTATATGGAATATTTAAAATAGCATAAGGCTCTTTATTATCATTATAAAGCACGGTATATATTTCTAAATCACCCTTTTTGTTTGTGTATATGTGCTTAATGTTGGAAAGTTTATTATTTATTTTTTTATATAGGATGTCAAAAGCCTTGGGCTCTATTTTTTGTGAAGATATTGTGTTTAATATATATACCCCTTCATTATCTTTTGAAGAATCAATTATAAAGGATCCGTCTAAATTAAATATTCTAAGATCTAAGTTGTGTATTTGTGAGATCTGATCTAAATTATTAAAGCCTTGGTGGATATTGTTTCCATCTGTTAGAAAGCGAATAGACTCAACAACGGCCCTGTCTTTTCTTTGTAATCTTTCCTTATGATATGCTTTGTTTTTAGACTGATATCTAATTATTGTAATTAAGCCTACTGTAATAAAAGAAAAGAATATTAATGTAAACATGGCTATTAATATTCTGTGACTTAATTTTAATTTCTTCATAATTAAAACAAAGATACAAGTTAATTAAAAAAAAAATTATTATTTCTAACTAAGAATTTAATGCTTCAGCTCCAGCAACTATTTCTAAAATTTCACTTGTTATGGCCGCTTGTCGCTGTCTATTGTAAGTGAGCTTTAAATTATCTTTTAATTCTTGGGCATTATCTGTTGCTTTGTGCATTGCTGTCATTCTTGCACCTTGTTCAGAGGCAATTGACTCAAGTAAAGATTTAAATACCTTGGTGTTTACAGATTTAGGTAATATACTTTGAACAATCTTGATACTGCTAGGCTCAAAGATGTAATCTTTTGACTGACTGTCTAAGTTTGATTTGTTAACAATTGGTAATAATTGTTCATGCGAAGGAATCTGTGAGGCTGCATTTTTAAACTTATTATATACAAGTATTATTTTATCATATTCTTTTTCTAAGAATTTAGAGGTTAAATTATTTGCAATATTATTTACTTGATCAAAGGATGGTTCATTTACAACTTCGGTTTCTGTTTGAATAATATTAGCTTTTTTTCTCTTTAAGGGCTCTAAACCCTTTTTTCCTATACAAAAAATACTTTTTTTGTAGTCCTGAAAGTCTTTATCAAGATTAGCTAAATATTTTAAAAGGGATGCATTAAATCCGCCACATAATCCTCTATTTGAAAAAAACACAACAAACAATACTTTTTTTCCTTGTCTATCTTCAACTAAGGGCCCTAATTCATCACTAGCCCCATCACTTAAATCTAAAATAAGTTTGTTTAGTTTTTCGGCATATGGACGTAACTTTTCTATATCATCTTGAGCTTTTTTTAATTTAGCCGCGGAAACCATTTTCATTGCACTAGTTATCTTCATTGTTGAAGTAACGGACGATATACGGGTTCTAATTTCCTTTAAGTTTGCCATAGATTAAATCGTCAAATTTCCTTTTATCTTTTTACAAGTTTCTTCTAATGTGCTAGTACATTCCTCTGACAGCTTACCTGATTTTAGATCTTGCAATATATTATTTGAATCAGAAGTTAATGTCGCCAAAAACTGATCTTCAAATTCTTTCATTTTTTCAATAGGAATATCATTTAACAACCCTTTTGTTCCGCAATATATAATTGCCACCTGTTTTTCAACAGACATAGGTTCATTAAGGCCTTGTTTTAATATTTCTACATTTCTTCTTCCTTTTTCAATAATTGCTGTTGTTGCGGCATCTAGATCTGAGCCAAACTTAGCAAAGGCCTCTAGTTCTCTATATTGTGCCTGATCTAATTTTAATGTACCCGCAACTTTTTTCATAGATTTAATTTGAGCGCTTCCACCTACCCTTGAAACAGATATACCAACATTAATAGCAGGCCTGACCCCAGAGTTAAATAAATCTTTTTCTAAAAATATTTGACCATCAGTAATAGAGATTACGTTTGTTGGAATATATGCTGAAACATCACCTGCTTGCGTTTCTATAATTGGTAAAGCTGTTAACGAACCTCCACCCTTAACATGATTTTTTAAGGATTCGGGTAAATCATTCATATTTGAGGCAATTTCATCAGAATTTATAATCTTTGCTGCACGCTCTAAAAGTCTAGAATGTAAGTAAAAAACATCTCCAGGGTAAGCCTCCCGTCCGGGTGGCCTCCTCAACAAAAGAGAAACCTCTCTATATGAAACCGCTTGCTTGGAAAGGTCATCATAGATTACTAATGCATGCCCCCCAGTATCTCTAAAAAACTCACCTATTGATGCGCCTGTAAAAGGGGCATAAAATTGTTTTGGAGCAGGGTCAGATGCATTTTCAGCTACAATTACAGTATAATCCATTGCACCTGCCATTTCTAACGTTTTTTGTATGTTGGCTACGGTTGAACCTTTCTGACCAATAGCAACATAAATACAATAAACCGGGTTCCCTTGCTCATAAAATTCTTTTTGATTTATAATGGTATCAATGGCTACTGATGTTTTCCCTGTTTGTCTGTCACCAATAATTAACTCTCTTTGGCCACGACCTATGGGAATCATAGAGTCGATAGCTTTGATACCTGTTTGCAACGGTTCACTTACAGATTCTCTATAAAGTACACCGGGCGCCTTTCTTTCTAAGGGCATTTCAAAAGTTTCTCCAGAAATATCACCCTTTCCGTCAATTGGTTGACCTAAAGAATCTATAACCCTTCCTAACATGCCTTTTCCAACATTAACAGACGCAATACGTTTAGTTCTTCTAACAACATCGCCCTGCTTTATTGAACTAGCAGAATCCATTAATACTGCTCCAACGTGGTCCTCTTCTAAATTAAGAACAATAGCTTGTGCTGAGTTTTCAAACTCAATTAACTCACCTGACTGTACATTAGTAAGGCCATAAATTCTTGCTATACCATCCCCAACCTCTAGGACAACTCCCACTTCTTCAAAATCTGATATATTGGACAGGCCTTCTAATTCTTTTTTTAATATTTCTGATACTTCAGCTGGTTTTATTCCTGACATAATTATTTATTTTAAATTTTAAACGCTTTTCTAACATTATTAAGTTTATTCTTTACAGTTGCGTCATATTGTAAATCATTTAGTCTAATCAAAATTCCTCCTAAAATTTTAGGATCAACAGTTTCCTTAAAAATTACATTTTCTTGAGAGCCCAATTTCTGATGAATTTTTTTCTTTAATGAATCGCTAATATTTTTAGATGTTACAAGCTCTAGTGAAATAATATTTTTTTCTTTTTTATATATTTCTATATACTGCTCCAACATATTATTAAGGTTCCTATATCGCCCCCTTTCAATAACTAACCTAACAAAGGATAGCATTAAAGAAGAGAGTTTTCCATTAAAACTTTTTTGAAAAACATTTAGTTTTTTTTCTTTACTAATAACAGGGTTAATTAATAATAACCTAGCGTCATTATGGCTAGAAAAAAAATCAATTAAAGACTGTGCTTCATTATTAATTTCATTAAGCAAGCTATCTTTTTTTGCAAGCAAAAAAAGGGCTTTAGCATATCTATTTGAAATTATTGGGTTCATTAATTAATTTCTAATTTTTCTAAGTTCTTTTCTATAAACTCATCATTTTCGGATTCTG
>Ga0163179_10002580_pt1 | contig 12566 bp, 10 predicted proteins | sample AtlANTMetagenome_FD_109643 | JGI IMG/M metagenome (GOLD analysis project Ga0163179, IMG submission 109643) | Marine eukaryotic phytoplankton communities from the Atlantic Ocean - Atlantic ANT 2 Metagenome | ecosystem: Environmental > Aquatic > Marine > Oceanic | place: North Atlantic Ocean...
GGAGGTAACTTCCTGTTTCTCCTTGTGGTATTCTTAATGTATCTAGTAAACTTGGATCTAAATAACGTATTAGGTAATATTTTAAGCCTGTATTAAAATTATCCATAGTGTATTTTAAACTTTGTTTTTGATCAAAATCTAAGTTGATGGTATCACTACAACCGGTAAGCATATAGGTTGTAAAACCTCTGTGTATTCGATTACAGTCTTCACATGTAGGTTCATTGGGCATGTATCCTAGACTCCAACTATATCCGGCTTTTTTCAAATTATCAATAGCTTCATTAACTACTTTTACATGGCCTAATCTAGTGTGTGCTGTAGTATCATAAAGATTTCTTTCAATCCAATTCCAGTGTTCTTCTGGTGTAACACCATACCCTTGTCGAACGATTTTGTCTTGACGTACGCCTAATAATTTTTTATTTCGTGTAAATGCAAACTTCCAAAAGTCCATAAACAAACCATCTCTTAATTGTACTTCTCCATCAATACCAGATTGTAATTCAAAAACTATTTTACTCATTTGCTACATCCTCTATATTCTTATTATCTAAGAGTTTTGTATTATTTTCAAAACTCATATCACCACCTGTGCCATACGGTATTTCATATTTTTCAACTGCATCATCATCTTTTAAACTTTTATGTTCAAACCTATGAGTTAGGGTACTATTAATTATGCCAGTTTTATCTACTGTCCACCTTACACTACTCCAATAATTATTTGATACAAAAGTTCCAAACTCAGGAAGATCTATTTCAGGACTACACTGCATTTCAAAACTGTGTGCACCAAAAGATTTGTACAGTAACCAAGCAAACACAATATATTCATTTGCTAGAGTACAACTTAAATTTTTACTGTGTGACGTTTTATCTACAAAATAATTAAATGTCTCTTGTGTCTGTTCTATTCGTTCATTGTATTCATTTGTGAGTGGAGTAAATTTGTATGAATCTTGCAAAGAAGGTCTTCTCTGTGTGTTAATCACAGTTCCGTCAGCATTATCTTTCATTAAGTTTAACCATATATTTGTAAACTTTAATCTAACAAATCTATGCAAAATTGTATTCACATAGTCTTTAGTAAACCAATTACTTAAGAATCTATTGTCTCCGATATTTTCTTTCCAGGCAATATCAAACGATTCCCAATTTAATTGCATTTCACTAAAAGGAGCGTCACCACAAGTATATCCAGGGCTTATAGCAAACATATCTTTTCTTGTATTCCATAGTAAAGACATGCTATGCATAAATTCTTGCTTACCTTCTGTAGGGAATCCAACAATCCAATTACAGTGATTTTGCATACCAGCTTGTTTTCCATCTTTAAGATTTGCTTCTATCTCCCATACTTTCACTTTCTTTTTCATTGCATCTAAGACTACTTGACTTCCACTTTCAACACCGAAACTTAAAGTTGCACAGCCTGTTTCTCTGATATCTTTGAACATTTGTAGATCCATACGACCATCGTTACGTGCATAGCTGTTCCAACGTATTCCTAGTTTTTCATCTTTAAGTAACTGTATAAGTTTTTTAAATTCTTTAAAGTTTCCGTTTGCAAGACTATCAACAAACCAAAATCTTCTAACACCGTATTTGTTAATCTGATGTTTCATTTCTTCAATTGTACGTTCTGCACTAGTGCTTCTGAATTTCCAAAAATGAGTTTCAGCACAAAAAGTACACTTTGCTACACAACCTCTACTGGTTTCTATACTGGTTCCGTCTGGGTGTTCATACAAACTAAGATCATAATCAGTATAATCTGGAAAAGGTAATTCTTCAAGACTAAGTCTAGATTTAAATCCTCCCATAATTAAAGGTTTAGTGTTGTTCGAAGTTGGATAACTATTTAAATTTTCTAGTATTGTAAGTAGCTCTTGTTCACCTTCTCCTGTAACTCTGAAGTCAATCATACACGGATCATATTTAAATAACTCTTCTACTGTGTCTTCAAACCAATCATTGAAAGCTTCAGGGCCACCTACTGCAATTTTTTTATGAGGTGCTTTGTCTTTTATTTGTTTTATCATGTACAAAGTAGCAATAACATTTGTTTGATAAACACTAAATCCTATTAGTTCAGTATCATCATTCAAAATATTTTGTACTGCTTGATCCAACACAGGCTTAATCTTTGGATGCACATCAGTATAATATGTAGGTAACTCCCAACTATAATAGTAGATACTGTTCCACCAATTTGTATAATTATTTTCTAGTACATGATGATAAGCTGAGATATTAACATCATGAACAACTACTCTATGTCCATAATGCCGTAACAATCCTGTAAGTCTTGCTGTACCGTAAGGAGGAAAGATTATTCCCCAACTTGGTGCAACTACCATACTGATGCCAACTCCTGTAGGAGGATTTGGTGTTTTTTCTGACCAATAATTATAACCTCTAGGATGTATAAAATCTACAGGAGGATTTGGTTGTTGTCTATCTACCAGGCTAGGACCTAAATGACTATTATCATGTTTAATTAGTTCACGAAGGACACTGTCTCGATCACCATCACCGAAGTCGTATTTGTCATCTGTTACCATTTTTTATAGTATTCTCCAAGCCTTGGATGAACATTTAAAATACTTTCATTTCTGATACTGTCTAAAGCTTCAGTTCTTTGTACCCATCTCTTTCTTAGTATATCAGTATAATCACTATCATCAACTGTGGTCAGTCGTTCAATAATATGATCTATCCTAGATTCATTTCCTAACAAGTTATTATATTTAACTAGTGTATCTGCACGTTCTTGTCTATCATCTTTTTCTGCAAGATCAATACTTAGGTCATCAGGATAATTTACTAAATTAAAAATAAGTTTTCCATTTTTACTTTTATTTTCTTGCCAAAATTCAATAATTTTTTCTATGTTCCATAAATTATATAACTGAACAGTTGACATGATGTGTATTTCAGTATTGGGCATATCTCTATATTTTTTATATGCTTCACTTAGTGTATTCCAATCTGCTCCACTTCTGATGTAATCGTTTGTATATCCAATACCACACATACTAAACTGTATATCTTTTTTAAAGTGTTCTAATAGCTTGTATGTCTTTCCTTGCAATCTTGTTCCATTTGTTGTAATATCTAAGAATACATGTGTGTTATCACTTTCTATCATCCAACGTAATAATTTTAATACACCTGGCATAAACAATGGTTCGCCACCAGCCAGTTTAAGTGTATGGGTATGAGGTATAAGTTTTTTTACACTTTCAAATGATACTGGATCATCTAACCAATCTTTTATATCTCTAGGATTATCGTCTATAAGTTCTGCAAGTTCTGGATTATCTTCAAGTTCTTCTGCAATAGCACTGCTAACATCACTAAAACACATTCTACATTTTAAATTACACAATCTACCTGGTCTTAAATCCAAGTACACTGGTACTTCTAAGTTATTGCCATTTACAACATCAATTTCTATATTAGGAAAATTGTTTAACCATATTTTATTGTGTACAACTCTATCACTGCTATCACCTTGATTATAACAAAGCGTACAACGTGATTCTTTTTTATTGTCTAACATTGTTTGCCTAATCTTTTGCATCTTCTCACTGGTCCAATGAGTAGTCAAGTCAGAAACATGCTCACTGACTGGATTATCCCAGTCAGCTACACAGCATAAATTTACTGCACCATTGGTAGCTACATACTGATGTACAAAAGGAAGTACACAGAAGTTATCTTTTTTTACCAACTGATGCAAGGGTAGCTGATTTTTTTCTTGATTCTTTTTCTTTAACATCTCTAAAAACCTGTATTAATTCTGTACAAACATTTGAAAATTTTTCATTCCTTATCTTATCTAATTGACCTGTAATTTGAAAAAACTTATCCCAATGTTGGTCAACTGCTTCTTTCTTCCACATATGATCTAACACTGCATTTAAATGTTTCTTGGTTGCTTGTCGCCAAAAACGATTATCATCTTCAGGCCATTGTTTATCTATAGCTTGTTTAAATTGAATATACCGTTGTTCAATATACTGTTTAACTTCGTTAGGTAAATTTTGTATATTCATCCAATCTGGACCATACAGCATACTGATATTAAACCAGTCTTGTAAACGTGCAAAATTTTGTTCTTTGTGCCACCATATAAAGTCTAGTACGTGTAACACATTGTATATACTCAATGTCAGCGTAACACAAGCACTTAATCGATCAAACCCATCTTCTTTATCTATCTTATTCATTGCTCGTAGTGCTTTGTTCCATCTGCCCGGATATCTCATGTATTCAAAATGGTCATACATACCGTCTAAACTCATTCCTATTCCTACATGTGCAAAGTGTTTCCATTGATCAAACACTTTACTTGGCACACCTGCCATATTGGTATTGTACTCTAAATGCACTTTATTTGCAATACCTTTTTCAATAATAATGTCTAGCAATTGTCTATGTTTAATATTGATGGTTGGTTCACCACCTGTGAAATAGTATCTATCAATATTTTCAATATTTTCAATAATGTGTGTAAACAGACCACTATCTTCCCACCAATTGTTTATTAAAGGTACATCATATTTTCCGTCTTTATCTTTTTCAATATACATCATTGAGTGGTCTCTATAAGAGAATCCACCTGGTTTTTTCTCAGGATCCCATTCTTCTGTCAACTTATAAAAATCTTCGTACCATAGGTTACTATCTGTTGGACCACAGCTACGACATGCTAGGTTACATTTATTTCCAAAACGAAGATCTAAGTATTGTAAAGGAAACTTTTTAGTATCAATTGTTCCATCTGGTTCAGTGTGAGTAATTGCTCTTTCAAATAAACTAGGATATTTGTTCTTAGTACCTTCACGCCTACTAGCAAGTTTTTGTCCTTCCTCTAGTGTGCAAAGTTTACAAATACTAGGGTCTATACCTTTTAGCATCGCACTACGTATTTCTTTAAGTGCTGGATGATTTCTGTATTCTTCTGGGTCATCACTACCAGTATATGCTTCTTTGTTTTCTAAATATGTACTATTACTATCAGAAGTTTCTTTGTACAAAGTACCGTACTTGGGTTCTATATCATTCTGTGTCATTTGACAACACATCCTTACACTACCATCTGCATTTGTAGCAATATGATTCCAAGGAATGGTGCAGAAAACTTTCCAACGTTGGTCTTTGTCTTGGTAATCTTTAAGAACTTTTTTTCGTTTTAAAACTTCATCATCTTTTTCTTCTAGTCTGTCGTTTAGTATTGACTTAATTTTATCAGTTAAATTTGGTAAAAAATAAACTGCTTCAAGAACTGTTTGATCTAAATCATAAGTGGCTATAGTTTCTAAGACATCTAAAGGACAATCTGGATCTTGAACCATAGCACAACGTTCCTGCATTGTACGGAATACACTAGGATCTAAACTAAATTTACTATGTTCTTGTTCTTCTGTAGTTTTCAAAATATCTCTTCCTAACTATTTAACAACAGTTTTTTATTGCCATTTATCCATTTTTGCAAATCATCATCAAAATTAACTTTATCTAAATCTGGAAAAATTGGCACAAGTTGATCACTTATTGTACTTGTACGTAAATTTCTAATATCCACTATATAAGAATTTTGAAAATGTTTTGCAAATTCAATTATATCCGTGTTTACTAAATTGTTGTAAAAATTTTTAAAAAAATCTTGTTCTGTTTGTTTTATATTTATTTTTTTTAATTTTTGGTAACACAGTCTTGCCCAATATTCATAGTTACAATTTACAACTAAACAGATGCAATTAAAAGTTTTGGGCCAATAATCAAATACATCAGTCGTATAATGATCTTTATATAAATTAAGTTTTGTGGGATCATCTTCTCCTCGATAATGTTCTGTAAAATAATTTTTATTTTCCAATCCTACTTTACTGTAAGTTACTTTGGATACACTAGCCCATCTATTATTGTTTGGGATATCATTGTCTTCATGATGTAGACGCACTGTTAATCGATTAAACTGCGGAACATGCTTTGTAAGTATTCCGCTCAAGTATTCCCCGCCAGTTCCAGGATGATACAACAATACATAATCACTGTTGTTGGAAAAAGGAAAGTTCATTATCACTGTATCCTACTAGTTTACTTGCATCATCTAAGGCCCTAATAGGCACTAAACTTATTGCACCAATTTGTCTATTATTTGCACCCAAAGTATCTAGTCCCAAGTCAATTATTTTTTCTTTGAACTCACTTGCTCTATCCAAATAACCTGGAGGAGTCATTAGTTTAATCTCTAACCAATGATCCTTGTTTACTTGTCTATGATGATCAATCATCACTTTACAATTTTCTATAAATCTTTGTTCGTTACCTTTAAATTTATCCATGCTTCCAAAATGTGCAGACATATTAATACTGTTGATATACTTAACAGCTTCACTCCAAAACTTAGCACTACGACTTCCGTTTGTAGTTACCAGTACCCATTGTTTTTTGTCATTCAAGTGTTTGAGTATGTCTGTAAATTGTGGATGCATACTTGGTTCACCACCTCCAAAGTTCCATCTGATCTCATCATTTTCAGCCCATTGGTCTACTGCTTTATCTATTGTTTGTATTATTTTTTCATATGCATGATGAGGTTCTACATTGTTGTGTACACTGGGCCAACAGTAATCACAATCGTAATTACAACGTCTAGTGATATCCCAAAGTATCTGATGTACAATAGGAAAGTTCATTTCCATTCCGTGCGGATTTTCAATTGGATTGTTTGTTTTAAATCCATGTTTTTGTCCAGGAAGACCAAGATTAGTTACAAAAAGTTTTCCAACACTGGGTACAGTTTTCGCTTTGCTTAATATCACATCTGCTCCACAGCCACAGCTTACATAAGGACATTTTAACCATGTATCAGGTGCTTTCCAGTCAGTATATATACTTCCTAATAGTCCCCATGCACTATCTTTTTCAGTAGTTCTATAACTCCAAATCTTGTCGTCTTTAAGCATCTTTTTATACAAATGGTTTTGTTTATCACCTATATTTGCATCAAGTCTTTCAGGAATAAAAAACTCTGTTTCAAGTCTTGCTATCTCTGCCATCAACTTGTGTTGCTGTTCGCTATCTTTATGATTATGTTTGGGCATAGGCCATCCGTTATCTGTGTTTTCATTTAGCCATTTTTTACGTAACTCACAATTAGGATCGTCAGTGCCTATTATTGATTCACGATATTCTTTCCAAGCATCATCTAAATGTTGTTGTTTGTCTAATTTTTCTGTTAAGTCTTCGATGCGTTTAGCATGTACTTTACCATAAAAGTTTGAACTTGCACAATTGGCAACCCATACATTGCCATCATAATCTATATAAAGATTTCTTGCGCCTGCACTGCAATGCCAGTCTTTCCATTTGTTTAACCCTTGTGCAATAATTTCATCAACAGAATGCAATTTATAATTTGCATGACTATCATACAGTCTAAGTTGTTTATTATCTGTTGGTTGTTTCATTACTTACTTTCTAACACTACTCTAACCACACCAAAGTATGGATCTTTAAGAACTGCTTCGTTGTATATTGCATTTGTATCTATGTCAAGTTTATCTAAATGTGTATTACTATACATCTGGTCATTTTTTAAATATTGTCTTATATCTTGTTTGGTTTGTTCTTTTTGCCCATGCCAAAAGTATTCTACATTTCCAAGTTTTTGCCAACGACTTTTACTTTTCCATTCATCTATATTTTGATTTTCGTTCAGACTGATATACATTCTATTGCATTTTTTTAATGCTTGTTTGATATTTTTTTCAATATCATTCCAATGCAAACTGTTTACAGCAATACCATATTTGTACTCTGGTAACTTTTTCCATGCTTTATCATATTGCCAACCAAAAATTTCTGCTTCATTTGTCCGATCCATTCCAACAATATTTTTAAAAAATAATTTTAAGTTGTTCTCACCACATCCTATATCAAGTATGTCATACCAATCATGACATTCTGTAATAAAATCGTATAAAGGTCTAATAGTGCAATAAGGCAAAAATTCACTCCTTCTTGCTGTATGTCTTAGTCTGACTATGTATTGCCAAGTTTCATCATATAATTGTATCATTCTTCTATAGCTCTCCTGGCAAGAATATTGAATCTTTACAAAACTCTTGTGCATGTTGATGTTTTTTATATCCTAGATTGTTTAAAATTTTTACAATTAGGTGATCATTTTCGTCAGTAACAACAGTTGGACGATATTTAGATATAACTTCTTTTGCTCCTAAAATTGCTTCTCCGTCTGCACCTTCGAGATCAGTTTTTAAATAATCAATGGGAGTATTGATTATATCATCTATTTTAGTTGTGGTGAGCTTATACTCAATGACATTTGTTTGCGTTTCAATCTCATCAATATTATGAAACAAGAAACTTTTGTATAATGATCCTAGTGCAGGATCATCTTCAGGTTTATAAAAAGTTACTTCATCTCCAGTTGATGAATATAAACAATGCGAAAGTAGATTTACATTATCAATACTATCCAATTGTTTATGAGCCTTAGGATGAATTACTGCATCTATACTAGTTACTTGATCAAATACATTAGCGTATACCATACTATATGAACCTGTGTTAACACCACAGTCAACAGCATGTTTCCATCTGTTGTTAAACTTACCATGTACTATTAGAGGATAAAATAATGTTGTGTATCCAATCTTTTGGTGTTTACTGAAAGCTACGGGATCATCTTTATAAGTTATTTGAGTCATTATTCTTCCACCACATATCTATGCTTAGGTAATACTTTTTTACTCATAATATCAAAATTACAATGACACATTGATTTATTACACAAGATTGGTTTAGTGGGCCAGCGTATATGTTCTGGTAATTTCATGTTTCCGAATGAACCTCCTACCCTACACCATCCTATCATTATACTACCGTCAAAGTCTACAACAATTTGTTCTATGCCACTCCAACACATCCAACCTTTCCAGTTGTTTGTTTTATCGTTAATAAATCTATGAGCACTACTATTTTGACTGAGCTCATTTATATCATCATGCATTTGCATACTACCACGATATAGCTTCCACTTTTTTGTGTGTTTTATTTTGCTACCTAAGTTATGCCACTGTCTGTCAATGTATTCAGTTTGCCAATCTTCATAACTGTATAATGTCTCACCAAAATCAATAATCAATGGTTGTAGTGCCAAACTAATATTTGGAATTTCAATTACAGTTTCAGCAACTTGTTGACAGCGAGGCCATATCTCTGGATCATAATGCATCATTACATTGCAGTGTGTTCTACACTGCTGGCTCATAATTTTAACAACTTCAATAAAGTGTTCGTGTTTACCTTCTTCAGGGTGGTAACTTAAACACACATGATCAAATTTATCTTTGTTCTTTTCCCACCAGCGTATAGTTCTACTACCATTGCTAATAAAACCAATGTCATGTCCTATCTCTTTGATATACTCTGCACACTTTATAAAGTCCTTCCACAGTGTGACTTCACCACCTGTGAATTCAAAATAAATTTTTCTAGGAGAATAGTGTTCTACAGTAGCATCAATAAATCGTGTAACAACATCAAAATCGTTCCATCCAAAACTACCGTCGTTGAGTATACTAGGACAATAGCTACATGTAAAGTTACACATGTTACCTAAGTTCCAGTTTACTACAACCCAGCTTTTAGCTTCGTCGTGGTGGTGATCCAACCTGTTGTAAAAGTTTTGAGGGCCTAGTGGCATAAGTTAGTCTTCGACTCCAATATCGTCAATGACTTGTGCTTCTGTAATCATGGCGCCAAGTCTATGAGGGTTTTTATAAACAGCCTTAAAGAATCTACTTGCTACTATGTCCATATCACTTATTTCTAAATCTAAGACTCCTCGCAACTCATTCCCTAATCTAACTGTTTCTTCTCTAAGTTTATTTAAGTCCCAAGTTACACCAGTGTTTATACACAGCTCATTTCCACCTTCAAATTTAGGGAACAGTTCAGTATTAAAATAATTACTTAACCAATCAAAGTCCCTAACGTTTTTCCAGTCCCATTTGTGTCTTTCAACATTGGTCATGTGGCAACCAAGTCTAGCACCATATATTGCCCATAAACCGTTTGTAACATCTTCACCTATGCTCATCCATACTAATAGTCTTTTATAATTTTCTCTATGTATACGTTTAATTAATGACGGATCAACTACATCACCATTTTCTAATCCCATCTTGACACCTTCACGGAAACCTGCTCTCCATGCTTGTAGTGGTGATCCGTTGTTCATTACATCACAGTATACGTTATTCATTTGTACATAATGTATATTCCAACAAAAATCAACTTGAGCTCTCTTATCACTTTGAGGAGCCGCTTCATGTGTACGCATCTGATTGACTACATCAACGGGCCAACACTTGATGCCACCATTACCATATACTAAACCATTTACAGCATTTTTACCTGCCCAACTTACTACATCAATAGTTCTAATTTTATCCATATCTAATTCAATATTAAAAAAATCTTCTCTTACAATATTATCAGCGTCAACAGTAATAAAACGTTCTGTGTCACTCAGCGCCGCCGCGGCTTTATGTGCGGCATCACTACCCCATACTCCATGACTACGTTTTGCCCAAGGACATTTATCTTGTAGATCTGCCCAATTTTGTTCTGCATTAGGCTCGTCATAGCTGATATATATTATATCAAATTCAGATATTGGTACAAGGTTTGACATTATAATTCTCCCATGCTCATGTCGAATGTTAGATTCTTATGCTCTTCGCGAGTCATAATTTTACAATTGTTCAGATCTATATCTGTGTTTAGTTTACTTTTTTTATTATATCCAATATCATTAAATGGAATATGTAAAATACCAAGTAGACTATTTACGTTGTTTTCTGATACTAGGTATAAAGATATATCTCCATAAATCTTTTGTTCGCTTGGTTGAACAAAGTTACTATGTAGATAAAAATTGTTCTCTTTAATACTAATTGTAAATGGATTTGTTACCAATGGATCTTTTTCTATAATATCATGTACCAGTCTTCTCTTGTCTCTTCGCCTACTAAATTCAGCTCTTACAAAGTTTTGTTTTCTTTTTACACCATAAGTCTTAAAAATCTTTTTAGTTAGTACAGTAATTTCACCTAGCCCACAAATTGATCTTAGTTTATGTAGGTCATAAACTATATAACCATCTGATACTAGTTTCTTTGTGTCTATTTCTATTGTTCCTATTAGAAAGTTAGGGTCATTACCTTTTATAAGAAACAACTGAATGTTATCATACTTACCTTCACTGTCTTCATTGATAGATATATGTTTATGATATCGACGACCTGTCATTTTATATAGAGTATCTTGATTAAAGTTAACTTCTAATTTCCAGCTGTTAATATAAAATATAACATTTACGTCTTGATTATTTTCTACAATAGGTATTCGACTTAAGAAGTTTTCAGCACTTTTTATTCTCAGACTTTCGCTTTTTTCCACTAATTTAAATCCATCGCTAACCTCAATTACACGAAATTTCTGAGGATTCAAAACTCCTTTTAAAATATCTTTTGCATCGTCTGATGCCGAAAGCACATAAGGATATTGAATCTCTTCTCTAGGTTTATTTGTTACAGTGATTACTTCTTCAGTTTCATCGTCAAAATATACACACCACTGGTATGCTACATTTTCTGGTTTCTTTTCACTAATAAGTAATTCATCAAATGTTTCTATAGGCATCTAGTACATCTTCAGTTAAAAAATTCTCATCACAATAATGAATAATTCCACTTGTAATAATATGATTTTCAATCTGTATCTTTCCACTTTCACTTGTCCAAGTATTGAGCATGTCAGTCCATTCTTGAGATATATCTTCAGTCCATACTCCTTGTGAGTCAGCATGTAGATCAAAATGATTGCTCAGTTGTACTCCAATATCACTTGAAACATCTAAACAGTGAGATACCAAATTACATAAAATGTTTTTATCAAATGTCAAAGGTTTTTTATCTTGAAAAAATTTATTATATGCACCTCTCCAGTTTTGCATTATTGGATCAGCCATTTTAAACCATTCGATTGCTAAAGGTGTATCTTTTTTCCAATATATTATATTATTAAAAAATTTAGGTAAATTATATTGTGTTTCAAATTCAAATCTAAGCGTAGGATCAGCAGGATAATTTCTATAAGTTAATGCATTCACTGGAACGCAAAAGTCACCGTTTGCATTCATTGTGTCCCATAATAAATCTATATCAACACCATGTATTAGTGTATCAGCATCAACGTAAATTGTTTCATCAAAAGGACTACAGTGAATCATTTGCCAAATATTCATGCCATGAAACCCATCTACGTAAGCACTATTTCCAAATGGAAGTTCGGTAATATAGTCAAACATTTTTAAATAATCTTTTGACACTTCATCTGACTTGCCTTTATCAACAACTAGACAAATTTCTGCTGTAGGGTCACTATTTTTTATACTGCATGCAAGTCCGTAGCTGTGAAAAATTCTATCTTTATCAGTATTAATTCCAAGTGTAATA
>Ga0163179_10002582_pt1 | contig 12563 bp, 12 predicted proteins | sample AtlANTMetagenome_FD_109643 | JGI IMG/M metagenome (GOLD analysis project Ga0163179, IMG submission 109643) | Marine eukaryotic phytoplankton communities from the Atlantic Ocean - Atlantic ANT 2 Metagenome | ecosystem: Environmental > Aquatic > Marine > Oceanic | place: North Atlantic Ocean...
AATTACAATTACAGGAACAAATTTTGTTTCTATTCCACAAGTAGAGGCATTAAATCCTTCTACAGGTATTTGGTACACAGCTGATTCAGTTTCATTTAATAATTCAACAAGTATTGTAGCAACTTTTACAATAGGTGTCAATGCTAGTTATAAATTAAGAGTAGAAAATCCAGATGGTAATGCCGTATTATCTTCAACAGCTTTGATGTCAGTATCAGCCGCTCCAACTTTTTCAACTTCAGCAGGTAGTTTAGGTACTTTTGCAGGTGGTTTTTCAGGAACAATTGCAACATTAGCTGGTAGTTCGGATAGTGCTATTACATTTTCTGAAACAACAAGTGTATTGACAAATGCTTCACAAGCAAACTGTTCACTAAATAGTACTACTGGAGCAATTACAACAACAGATTTAGGTGGCAGTTCAATTACTGCAACAACATATAATTTTACCATAAGAATAACGGATGCTGAATCACAAACAGTAGATAGAGCATTTTCAATTACAACAAATTATGGTGCAACAGGAGGAGCTCAGTTTAACTAATGGCTAATACACATTTAACAAGGACTAACGGTTCACCTACTAATCCTAAAAAATATACATGGAGTAGTTGGAATAAAATTGATAGTAATGCATGGATGCCTTTCTTTTCTACTACACATCAAGGTGGTCATTCTTACATCGGATTCAGTGCAAGTAGTGATAGCTTTGGAGTTATAGAACATGGAGATAGTGCAGGTACTTTATATTATGTTGCAACGAGTGCTGTTCAAAGGGATAATTCTGGTTGGTACCATGTTGTTGTTCAATTTGATAGTACACAAAGCACAGCGTCGGATAGAGTAAAATTATATATCAATAATGAATTACAAACAAGTTTATCTCAAACTACTTACCCGTCTCAAAATCTTGACAGTTGGCTTTGTGACGCAACAACTATAGAAATAGGAAGAAGAAGTGCAGGTAGTGGTCAATATTATAGTGGACTTATATCTCATGCACATTTTATAGATGGAACAATTTATGGACCATCAACATTTGGAGAAACAGACAGCACAAATGGAGAATGGAAAATAAAAACTGACCCTGGAATATCTACAGCTAATTATGGAAATAATGGTTTTTGGATGTTTAAAGATGATAATTCATATAATGATGATAGTGGTAATGGTAATAATTTTTCACTTGGTGGTGGTACACTTACAAAAACAGAAAGCAATCCAAGTAATGTTTTTGCCACGTGGAACCCTTTATGGTCACAATCAAATGGTAATGTAGGTGATGTGACTTTTTCAAATGGTAATACAACAACTATAACATCAGTAAATTATAGAACAACACCTGCAAATTTAGGAATGAAAACTGGAAAATATTATTGGGAAGTAAAAAGAAACGAAGACTCTGGAAGTAATGATCTTCACGGAGGAATTATGAGTGAATTAGCTACACCTGCTAATACTGCTACTTGGATAGGAAATGCAGCTAATGGTTGGGTAAATGCTGGCGATGGTGGAGAAAAATACACTGGCGGTACAAGTGGTGGAAGTACAGGCGCTCAAGCTGCTAACTCTGGAGATATTATGATGTTTGCTTATGACGCTGATAACGGAAAATTATATTTTGGAGTTAACGGCTCATGGGGAAATAGTGCTAATCCAGCTACTGGTGCAAATCCTCATTATGATAGTTTAGATACTACATTATTTTATTTTCCTTGTGTATCAACAGGTTCAGATTGTTCAGTAAATTTTGGAAATGGATATTTTGGAACAACAGCAATTAGTTCGGCAGGAACAAACGCTTCAGGAATTGGATTGTTTGAGTACAATGTTCCCACAGGATTTACGGCCTTGAGCACGAAAGGAATTAACAGTTTTTAAAGGAGAAAATATGGCTTTTACTTCAGTAAATAAATATACAGATCATTTTAGAATAAAACTCTACACAGGAAACTCTACTAACAATACTGCTATTACTTGGGACGAAAGTTCTAATATGCAACCAGATTGGCTCTGGATTAAAAATCGTAGTGAAGCGCAATCTCATGCTCTTTTTGATAGTACAAGAGGTGCAAATAAAAGATTTACTTCAAATGGTAATGGTGCTGAAACAACAGAAAATACAAATTTAGATAGTTTTGATACAAATGGATTTACAGTAGATAACGAATTAATAGTTAACGGTAATGGTGATAACATGGTCGCTTGGGGTTGGAAATGTAATGGTGGGACAACATCTACTAATACAGACGGAACAATATCATCAACAGTACAAGTTAATAGTACAGCAGGATTCAGTATCGTTCAATGGACAGGCGATGGTTCAGAAAGTGCAACAGTTGGCCACGGATTAGGCGCAAAGGTAAATTGTATTATAACAAGAGAACGTGATGGTGGTGATTGGTGGCATAATTGGCAAACAGGACTATCAGGAAATTCTTATAATTTATTTTTTAATAATAGTGACGCTGAAAGAGCTGAAGTTGGCGATGGTCACATTAAAAATTTAGATAACACAACAACTTTTGGATTTGAAAGTAGCACGTCAAACGTTAACGCAGTTAATCATAGTGGTATAACCAATATTGCTTATTGCTTTACAGAAAAACCCGGATTTAGTAAGTTCGGATCATATGTCGGGAACGGCAATAGCAGCGGACCGTTTATTTACACCGGCTTCAAACCGTTTTTCACTATTATAAAAAGAATTGATGTTGGTAATGATTGGAATATGCAGGATTATAAAAGAAATGTAAATGGCGTAGATAAAATATTACAAGCTAATAATGATAACGCCGAAAATGTTGGTGGAGGTTATAAAGTAGACAAATTATCAAATGGTTTTAAATGTAGGGAGTCAGGCACAGAAACAAATGCTGACGGTGGAACATATGCATATTGGGCTTTTGGCCAAAGTATAGTTGGTTCAAATAACGTTCCAGCGACAGCAAGATAAGGGATAAATATAAACATGGCAACACCAACAACAAGAGAACAGTTAAAAGAATACGCTTTAAGAGCATTAGGTCAACCTGTTATAGAAATTAACGTTGACAATGATCAATTAGAGGATAGACTTGATGAAGCTTTACAATATTATTCTCAATATCACATGAATGCAATAAGAAGATGTTATTTAAAATATCAATATACACAAGCTGATTATGATAGAATTGTGACTAACGGAGACGTATCAGAGTCACAAACTAAAAACTCGGTAACTACAACATGGAAAGAAAATCAAAATTACATAGTAGTTCCTGAATCAGTTATATCTGTCACTAATATATTTCCTTTTTCAAGTAAAGGAAGTTTGAATTTATTTGATGTAAGATATCAAATGAGACTAAATGATCTCTATGATTTTTCTTCAACATCGGTAGTTAATTATGATATAGTAATGAGACAATTAGATTTTTTAGATCATATATTAGTAGGTGAAAAGCCATTAAGATTTAATCAAAACGATAATAAATTATTCATTGATATGGATTGGAAAGAAGATTTACAAGTAGGTGAATTTTTAGTAATAGATTGTTTTAGAAAATTAGATCCAGAAACATTTACAGATGTATATAATGACCAATGGTTAAAAAGATATGTCACAACACTATTTAAAAAACAATGGGGAGCAAACCTATCTAAATTCAACGGCGTTGCTATGGTGGGTGGTGTGACTCTTAACGGAGGCCAAATATATTCTGAATCACTACAAGAGTGTGAAAAATTAGAAACAGAAATACGTACAACGTTTGAAGAGCCTCATAACTTCATAATAGGGTAAACAATTATGGTAGTAATGAATCCATACTTTCAGCACGGAGATGGCATCGGAAATGCATCCGAAAAATATCTATACGAAGATTTAATCATAGAAGGATTAAAAATATATGGTAATTTAATTTACTATATGCCGAGAGATATTGTAAATAGAGATTTAGTATTGGGCGAAGATGTTAATAGTAAATTTAAAAATGCTTTTCCTATTGAAATGTATTTTGAGACTACTGAAGGATTTGCTGGTCAACAAGAATTAATCAATAAGTTTGGATTAGAAATTAGAGAAGATACTACATTGATGGTATCTAAAAGACGTTTTCATAATAAGATAGACGTTAGAACAGAATTAAATGTAAAAGGTAGACCAAACGAAGGAGATATTTTATATTTTCCTTTAATGAATAGTTTTTTTGAAATTCAATTTGTTGAAGATCAAGAGCCATTTTTTCAATTAGGAAATTTACCAGTTTATAAATTAAGGGTTACACGTTGGGAATACTCAAACGAAGGATTAGACACAGGCGTTCAAGGTATTGATGACAAAGATGAAGCTTATTCTACAAACTTATTAGTAGATAGAATACATCTAGAAGATGGCAAAGGTACTATTCAACTTGAACAAGACGACACATCTTCAGGAAATGCTAACTTCTTGATTAACGAAAGTTATGATAGTACAAAGGTTACAGTTCAAACACAATCAACGTATGCACAAAATCTGGATTTAGATACAGCAGCTGGCTTTGATACAGCTACTGTAGCAGATGACGTGTTAGATTTCACAGAAAGAAATCCATTTGGGGAGGTAGATGAAGTATGAGAGACGTAAAATTATTAATGTCTTATGCCAGTAAACAAGCCAAAAAAATAAAAAATATGGAGTTGTTTAAAAATTTAAAAAAAGAAGTAGTTTCTGGTGCTCACGGCACAATGGACTATGTTTTTAAAAAAGGCAAAAATTCAGGCAAGACTCATAAAACAAAGGAAAAATAATAAATGTTCGGCACACCGTTTTATAATGAAGGATTAAGAAAGATTATTATTGCTTTCGGTCAACTATTTAATAATATAGTTATTGAAAGTAAGAATAAAGATACTGGTGCCGTATTACAAAGAATAAAGGTGCCTTTAGCATATGCACCTAAAGAAAAGTTTTTAGTTCGTTTAGATCAACAAGCAGAATTAAACGATAGATCATTTGCAGTCACTTTACCTAGAATGGGATTTGAGATATCAGGTTTATCTTATGATCCATCTAGGAAATTAACTAGAATGCAAAAATTTAAACATGAAAAAACACCACTAACTAGAGATCAAAGAGTTGCTTTAATGGATCAAATAGCAATGGAAGATGATAGTGGTTTTATTATGTTAGAAGAAGCAAACACAGCAACAGGTAATGCTGAATATCCATTATTAGAAACATCACAAACAACTTTTGATGATTCTAAAAAAGCGTCTTTTAATTGGACGCCTGTACCATATAATATAAGTTTAAATGTTTATTGTTTTACAGCAACTGCTGAAAATGGTTTACAAATAGTAGAACAAATATTACCTTTCTTTCAACCAGACTATACGGTAACAGTTAATGTTTTACCTGAAATGGGAATGAAAAGAGACGTGCCTATTATTTTAAATACTATAAATTATGAGGACAGTTATGATGGTGCTTTTACAAATAGAAGAGCAGTAATATATACAATGAATTTTACAGCGAAAACATACTTGTTTGGTCCTACAACTAATCAAGGTGTTATCAAAAAAGTACAATCAGATTTATATGCTGATACAGATACAGTTAATACTCCTAGAGAGGAAAGAATAACTGTTATACCTAATCCACCAACAGCTGATGTGACAGATGATTTTGGATTTACAACAACTGTACAAAACTTTACAGATGGTAAAAAATATAATACAACAACAGGTAGTGATGAATAATTATGGCAAATTTAGAAGACAAAGTAAATGAGATTTTAGGAATTGAGTCTACGGAAAAAGTAGAAGAAGCCAAAGAGTTTCAACCACCTGTGGAAAGACCAAAAGGTGATGTTGAAGTAAAAACAGAAAAAGATATTAATCAAGATTACTCTTATAGTAGAGATAGTTATTATAATCTAATAGATAAAGGTAATGAAGCTATTGAAGGAATATTAGAAATTGCAAAAGAAGGCCAACACCCTAGAGCATATGAAGTTGCCGGTCAATTAATTGGACAGGTTGGTGCTACTGTAGATAAATTACAAGATTTACAAAAAAAATTAAAAGATTTAAAACAGGTACCAAAGACTGCAAATACAAACGTAAAAAATGCTCTTTTTGTTGGATCAACTGCCGAGTTGCAGAAAATGTTAAACAGAAAACAAGAAGATGAAACAATTGAAAAAAATATTACTCCCGAAAAGGAGTAGAAAATGAGTGAAGCATATTTAGGGAATCCTAACCTTAAAAAGGTTAATACTCCTGTTGAATACACACAAGAACAAATAGTAGAATATCAAAAGTGTGCTGGCGATCCAATATACTTTATGGAAAAATATATTCGTATTGTATCTCTTGATGAGGGTTTAGTGCCTTTTAATATGTACGATTTTCAAAAGAGAATTGTTGAGACTATTCACGATAACAGATTTACAATCTGTAAACTACCAAGACAATCAGGTAAATCAACAACAACAATTTCATATCTGTTGCATTTTGCATTATTTAATCCTAATAGTAATATTGCTATTTTAGCAAACAAATCCTCAACAGCAAGAGATATATTAGGTAGATTACAACTTGCATATGAAAACTTACCAAAATGGTTACAACAAGGTGTAATAAATTGGAACAAAGGTAATATAGAATTAGAAAATAAGTCAACTATTGTGGCGGCTGCTACATCATCAAGTGCTATCCGAGGTGGTTCTTTTAATATTATATTTCTTGATGAGTTTGCTTTCGTACCTACTAACATTGCCGAAATGTTTTTTAGTTCAGTTTATCCTACAATATCTGCTGGTACAAAAACTAAAATGATTATTGTATCTACACCTTATGGTATGAATATGTACTATAAGATTTGGATGGATGCTATCAATAAAAAAAATGATTACAATCCAATTGAAGTACATTGGAGTGAGGTACCAGGCCGTGATGAAAAATGGAAAGAACAAACAATACGTAATACAAGTGAGGAACAATTTCAACAAGAGTTTGAGTGTGAATTTTTAGGTTCTGTAAATACTTTAATATCAGCTGCTAAAATAAAATCAACACCTTACATGACGCCAATTAAATCGGCACAAGGAGTTGACATATATGAAGACGCAATCAAAGGCAATACTTACGTTTGTTCAGTTGATGTATCACGTGGTGTAGATAAAGATTATTCTGCTTTTATAATATTTGATGTCACTAAAATGCCTTATAAAGTTGTAGCCAAATATAGAAGTAATGAAATTAAACCTTTTGTATTTCCTAATATAATATCTAAAGTTTGTAAGAATTATAATGAGGCACATATATTAACAGAGGTAAACGATATAGGTCAACAAGTTGCAGAAGCTTTACAGTTTGAGATTGAATATCCTAATATACTAATGACTACTCAAAAAGGCCGTGCTGGTCAAATATTAGGCGCTATGTATAGTGGTCGTGGTTCATCTATAGGTGTTCGTATGACAAAGGCAATTAAGAAAGTTGGTTGTTCTAATCTAAAGACTTTGGTAGAAGGAGATAAGATAGTTGTTAATGATTTTAACATTATTCAGGAGATGTCAACGTTTACTAAAAGAGGCCAAAGCTGGCAGGCTGAAGACGGATCAAATGATGACTTAATGATGTGTTTAGTTATATTTGGTTGGTTGTCTAATCAACCTTATTTTAAAGAGTTGACTAATACAAATGCACGTCAAAAAATGTATGAGGAACAACGAAATTTAATAGAGCAGGATATGGCACCGTTCGGATTTGTAGACGATGGTGTGACCGATCCTGAAGACGAGGAAACAGTAGATGAATATGGTACAAGATGGTTTCCTGTCTCTAGAAAAGGGCAATAGTCTATTTCTAGGTTATTATAAATATCTGTACTGGCTTTAAATATGGATGTAAGAAAACTTACAAAGTTGTGAATTATAATATATTAATAATTAGCTAATTAAAGAGGAGAATAACCTATGGCATTTCAAGTATCACCAGGTGTTCTTGTACAGGAAAGAGACTTAACTAGAATCATTCCTGCTGTATCAACTTCAATAGGCGCTTTTGCTGGAGAATTCCGTAAAGGTCCTTTAGATGAGATTACATCAATCTCTAGTGAACAAGAGTTAGTAAGTGTTTTTGGAAAACCCGATTCAAGTAATTTTGAAGCGTTTTTTTCAGCTGCAAACTTCTTACAATATTCTAACGCATTAAGAGTAGTACGAGTACAAAATACTGGTTTAGCAAACGCAGCCGTTTCAGGTTCAGCAATTGCTATCAAAAATACACAAGACTACCAGGATAATTACAATACTGGTCAAGGTTCTGTCGGAGAATGGGCAGCTAGAACAGCAGGAGTTTGGGGCAACAGCCTTAAAGTTTCTGCTTGTCACAGCGCAACAGGTTTCCAAGAGGACGCAAAAACAACAGTAAACGATTCTTCTATGGCCGTTGGTCATACGACAGTGACGTTAACATCAGGAACTGGTTTTGCAGTCGGCGATATCGTTGAGTTTTCAACGAGTTCAGGCGGAACAGATTATGATGGTAGAAAATATAAAATAACAGCTATCAACACTAACGACATAAGTTTTGTTAGAGCGGATACACTACAAGGTGGTTTACATCAAGTACCTGCTAACGGTGCAAACGTAAGAAGATTTTGGGAGTTCCATGAATTTGTTTCAGGAGCACCAGGAACATCTCCTTACGCTGCTACTAAATCAGGTGTAAATGATGAAATGCACGTTGTCGTGATAGACGAAGACGGTAGTATCACAGGTAAAACAGGAGAAGTAATTGAAGTTTACGATAGAGTATCAAAAGCTTCAGACGCAAAAACACCACAAGGTGATTCAAACTATGTAAGAGACGTAATTTACAACAAGTCAAATTACATCTATTGGATGGATCATCATGCTTCAGGATCAAACCATGGTTCAGCAGCTGCAGGAATAACTTTCACAGCAGTTGATACACCAAAAACTGATTCATTAATAAACGGAGCTAATGGTTCAACAGCAACAGTTGGCGAAATAAAAACTGCTTACGAAAAATTTGCAGACGCAGAAACAGTTGATGTTGGTCTAATCATTGGTGGATCTTGCAACGCTACTCACATTGACGACCTAATAACATTAGCAGAGAACAGAAAAGACGCTATCGCATTCGTATCTCCAGAGAGAGCAGATGTAGTTAATATAGCTTCTTCAATCACACAAACACAAAACGTTAAAGCATTTATGAGCGGTATTCGTTCTTCATCTTACGTAGTGTTAGATAGTGGTTACAAATATCAATACGACAGATACAATGACGTATACAGATTTGTACCATTAAATGGTGATATGGCTGGTCTTTCTGCTAGAACAGATTTAATCGCAGACAGCTGGTTTTCTCCAGCAGGATTAAACAGAGGTGTTATCAGAGGCGCTGTTAAGTTAGCATACAATCCAAGTAAATCACAAAGAGACGAATTGTACAAAGCGAGAGTTAACCCAGTGGTTACATTCCCAGGTCAAGGTACAGTATTGTTTGGTGACAAAACTGGATTATCTGCTCCTTCAGCATTTGATAGAATCAATGTAAGAAGACTGTTTATAGTTTTAGAGAAGGCAATCTCAACTGCTTCTAAATTTCAATTGTTTGAGTTTAACGATGAGTTTACAAGAGCAAACTTTAGAAACATTGTAGAGCCTTTTTTAAGAGAAGTACAAGGTAGACGAGGGATCACAGACTTTTTAGTAGTTTGTGATGAAACTAACAACACAGGTGAAGTAATTGATAGAAACGAGTTTATAGCGGAGATTTTCATTAAACCTGCTAGAAGCATTAACTTTATCACTTTACAATTCATCGCAACACGAACAGGCGTCTCTTTTGAAGAGGTTGCAGGTTAATAGAGGAGAAATAAAAAATGGCAAACATTAACGATTTCAAAGCTAAACTTGCAGGTGGTGGCGCTAGAGCCAATCAGTTTAAGGTAACAATGCCTTTTCCTGGTTACGCACAAGTTGGTGGAGAAATAGAAGACTTAGCATTTTTATGTACAGCTACATCTATACCAAGTATGACCGTTGCTAATATCAACGTTCCATTTAGAGGTAGAGCAATTAAAATTGCAGGTGACCGAACAATTCCGTCATGGTCAATTACGGTACTAAACGATACAAATTTCAAATTAAGAAATGCATTTGAAAGATGGCAGAATGGTATCAATAACATGACTGATAACGAGGGATTAACTAATCCAGTTGATTACCAAGTTGACGCATTTGTAGATCATCTTGACAGAAATGGTAATAACATTAAATCGTATACTTTGAGAGGTTTATTTCCGACAGAGATCGGTGGTATTGATTTAAGTATGGGCGAAACGACAGAAATAGAAACTTTTGGCGTGACGTTTGAGTATCAATACTTTGAAACAAACACTACAACGTAATACACAAAATTAGGAGGCGGCCTCAAAACCGCCTTCTTAAAACTATTATAAGTAGTAAAAGGAAATAAAAGGAGTTAAATTATGGCAGAGTTTTTTGGATTTAAGATTACAAGAGAAAAACCTAAATCCGATCCGAAACAAAGTTTTAGTACACCTCAAGCTGAAGACGGCACACAAGTTGTAGCCGCTGGAGGGTATTTTGCGTCTCATCTTGACATGGAAGGGAACGCTAAGACTGAAGCGGACTTAATAAGAAGATATAGAGAAATTTCAATACATCCTGAATGTGATATGGCCATTGAAGATATAATCAATGAGGCTATCGTTGCCAATGAAAATAGACAGGCTGTAAATTTAAATACAAATAATGTTCCTTACGGTAGGGATATTAAGAGAAGAATAGAAGAAGAATTTTCTGAAGTATTAAGACTATTACAATTTAATACTAGAGGACATGACATCTTTAGAAGATGGTATGTAGATGGTAGAATATACTATCAAAAAATAATTGATACAGAAACAGGAAAAAAAGGTATTACAGAATTAAAATATCTTGATCCTCGGAAAATCAAAAAAATCAGAGAAGTAAGAAAGAGAAGACCTGACGGTGTGGCTCCATCGGCTACGAATTTAGTAGACGAAACTATGGAGTATTTTTTGTATAATGAAAGAGGTGTAGGTGGCGCTAGTTTACAAGGTATTAAAATTGCTGTAGATACTATCGCATTTTGTCCATCAGGTTTAATAGATCAGAATAAAAATATAATTTTATCATACTTACATAAAGCAATTAAACCAGTTAATCAATTAAGAATGATTGAAGACGCTGCTGTTATTTACAGAATAGCAAGAGCACCTGAAAGACGTATATTCAAAATTGATGTTGGTAATTTGCCTAAAATGAAAGCTGAACAATATTTAAGAGACGTTATGGCAAGATACAGAAACAAACTTGTATATGACGCAGCTACTGGTGAAATCAGAGACGATAGAAATTATATGTCAATGTTAGAAGACTTTTGGTTACCAAGTAGAGAGGGTGGTAGAGGTACAGATATTTCTACTTTACCAGGTGGTCAGAATTTAGGTGAGATTACTGATATAGAATACTTTAGAAGTAAACTATACAGATCACTAAACGTACCATCAAGTAGACTTGAAGCTTCTAGTGGATTTAATTTAGGAAGATCAACAGAAATAACTAGAGACGAATTAAAATTTACTAAATTTGTTCAAAGATTAAGAAAGAAATTTATTGAATTATTTAATGATATTTTAAGAACTCAACTAGTTTTAAAACAGATTATAGCCGAAGAAGAATGGCCAATGATCAGAGATAATATATTCTATGACTTTTTACAAGACGGTCACTTTGCAGAATTAAAGCAAGCTGAAATGTTAAAAGATAGAATACAATTAGCAAATGACGTTAGAGACTATGTTGGTAAATATTTCTCTGTTGAATATGTTAGAAAAAATATATTGAAACAGAGCGACGCTGATATAGAGAAAATAGACAAACAAATCAAAACAGAAATAGATAACGGAATCATATCAAGTCCTGGTAATCAGGTTGTTGATAGTGAGGAGTTATAATAAATTAATGGAGAACAAAAATGAGCAGTGAAGTAAAAAACTTTATAGACAAATTAGGTGCTGGAAAAAGCGCTGAAGCCGGTGACGCATTTAAAGACGCATTAAGATCAAAAGTAGGTGACGCATTAGATCAAAGAAGAAAAGACATGGCGAGTGCTATGTTTAATGGTCAAGCAATGCCTCATAGTGATAACAAACCACAAGTTGCAACACCAGGTCAATTTAATCAAGACGGTACAATTACAAATGCCGATGGTACAGATGGTAAATCAGCTGAAGAATTATCAGCAGAAACAAAACCTGAAGTAGCAGAGCCATCAGCTGATACAGCAAGTACTATTGAAACACAACCTGAAGCACCAGCAGAGGTAGAAACACCAGCAGAAGCACCAGCAGAAGCACCAGCAACGGAACAATAATATGATAAGAGTTAGTGACATTGTGGAAAACAATAAACTATTTGACAGTAATGCTTTTAACAGTTTAACACCTGTTATGCAAACAGCAGTAAAAGAAGTCTTTTCAACTATTGAAAAAGATGAAAGTATTAACG
>Ga0163179_10002583_pt1 | contig 12563 bp, 10 predicted proteins | sample AtlANTMetagenome_FD_109643 | JGI IMG/M metagenome (GOLD analysis project Ga0163179, IMG submission 109643) | Marine eukaryotic phytoplankton communities from the Atlantic Ocean - Atlantic ANT 2 Metagenome | ecosystem: Environmental > Aquatic > Marine > Oceanic | place: North Atlantic Ocean...
GGGAATCAATATCCCCGTCGGGAAAGACTCCATGTCGATGCGCACAGTCTGGAAAGACGGCGAAGAAGACAAGCGTGTCACGGCGCCGCTCTCACTGATCGTTTCCGCGTTCGCTCCCGTTTTGGACGCCCGCAAAACGCTGACCCCCGAACTGCGTAGCGACAGTGGCGACACCGAATTGCTGCTCATCGACCTCGGCGCCGGGAAGCAGCGTCTTGGGGGCTCAGCACTCGCTCAAGTCTTCGGCAAAATCGGTTCTGAATCTCCGGACCTTGAGACCCCATCCCTACTCAAGGGCTTCTTCGAGAGCATCCAATCGCTCAACGCATCCGACCTGCTCCTCGCGTACCACGACCGCTCGGACGGAGGCCTGTTCGCCACGCTCGTCGAGATGGCCTTCGCCGGACATACCGGACTAGACATCTCACTCGATGCGCTCGGGACTGACCCGGTGCGTAGCCTCTTCAACGAAGAGTTAGGCGCCGTTATTCAAATCCGCACCGAACATAGCGCTCAAGTACAGAACGTCCTGGCAAAAGCCGGATTGGGCGACCACACCCACCGCATTGGAACACTCAGTGCAGACGACGCGATCCGCTTCAACCTGAATGACATCGAGGTGCTCGCCGCGACGCGCACCGAATGGCATCGCGACTGGGCCGAGACGTCGTTCCACATGCAAGCACTCCGGGACAACCCGGACTGCGCACAGTCGGAATACGACACGCTCCTCGAAGAAGACTCCCCAGGCCTACATGCGACGGTCAGTTTTGATCAAAACGATGACATCGCTGCGCCCCTGATCTCGACCGGTATAAGACCACGCGTCGCCATTCTGCGCGAACAAGGCGTCAATGGCCAAGTAGAGATGGCCGCGGCCTTCGACCGCGCCGGATTTACGAGCGTGGATGTGCACATGAGCGACCTCATCTCGGGTCGCACCGACTTGCGAGACTTCAAGGGCCTGGTGGCCTGTGGAGGCTTTTCATATGGCGACGTACTGGGCGCGGGAGGCGGCTGGGCCAAGTCCGTCCTCTTCCAGCCCCAAGTGCGCGAAGCCGTCGCCCGGTTCTTCGAACGAGAAGACACCTTCGGACTCGGTATATGCAACGGCTGTCAGATGCTGGCGACACTCCGCGATCTCATCCCCGGGACTTCACACTGGCCGCGATTTGAACGTAATCTCTCCGAACAATTTGAAGCGCGAGTGGCCTTGGTGGAGGTGCTTGAGAGCCCCTCTATCTTCCTCCAAGGAATGGCCGGTTCCGTCCTCCCAATCCCGGTTGCGCATGGAGAAGGACGCGCGGTGTTTAAGGCGGAGGCAGATCAAGTCGCGCTCGAAGCGGAAGGGCAGGTTGCGCTGCGCTACGTCGATTCATTCGACGCCACGACAGAAGTCTTTCCGTACAACCCGAACGGTTCTCCAAGCGGAATCACCGGCCTCACGAACGCTGACGGGCGCGTGACCATCATGATGCCGCACCCCGAACGGGTGTTCCGCACGGTGACAAACTCTTGGCACCCACCGACGTGGCAAGAGGATGGTCCTTGGCTTCGAATGTTCCGAAACGCCCGTGTATGGGTAGGCTGAGCGCGGTGTTCCGGAGTACCATGGCGAAAGCGGAATCCAGGGGGAATGCATGAAGGCGTGGCTAAAGGTCGCCGCTGTCGCAATTACACTGCTGGTCTGGAGCAGTACAACCACGGCGCTTGGCGCGGGAACGACGGTAAGGGCCCCGGGCGTCGGAACACCCCCAGTTGTCGCGTTTGACAGCCTCCCAGCATCCGCGGCGATCCGCCCGACAGGCAATGACGGCAACCCGCACCAGGTCCTTGCACGCCTACTCATCGACAGAGACACCGTAAAACCGGGAGAGCCCTTCCGTTTGGGGCTCTACCTCGAACAGGATGAAAACTGGCACACCTATTGGCACGCGCCCGGTGAAGTCGGCGAACCCACCAAGATCACGTGGTCGCTTCCGGAGAACGCCAAGAGTACCCCCTATACCTATCCGGTACCGGCCTACTTCGAGTGGGAAAGTATTGTCTCGATAGGGTACGAAAAAGACGTCCTGCTCTTCACGACGGTCACCTTGGCAGACAACACGGCGTTGGGAGAACTCTCACTTGGCGCGGATGCCGGCTGGTTGGCATGTGAAACCAGCTGCATTCCAGGAAAAGCCTCGCTCTCCATACCGGTCCAAGTGGTCAGCGCAGATACCGAGACAACGTCCAGCGCATACACCCCGCTCTTCGACTACTGGGAAAGCCTTCACCCCACAGACCCTTTGAGCATCCAAGCGTTCACGGTGGAAACGGCGCTCTCGGCATCAGCCGTGCATTCGGATGAGTCGTTTTACGCCGTCATTCAGCTGACACCGACGGGTGATACACCGCTCGTCGCGACCACGGAAACCGACACTTGGCCTGTGTTCACCCCCATCAACAGCTCCGAGTGGATGCTCATAGATAAGTCGGTGAAGCTCACAGATTCGGGCGCTATCCGCGCGACCGTTGAAGGCTACACCTACGAACCCGAAACACTGCCGACCGATCAAGTCGTCGGTGGGCTCTTTCAAGTACCGCTTGGCGATCAATGGGTTCGCACCGAAATCAAGATCCCGCTTCCATGGGTGGCCAAGGATGTTGAAGTCACACAGTCTTCTTCTCCGCTCTTCGAAGGCGTAGAGGGCCTACAGGCTGCCGAGGGCGAGACCGAGGCGGCAGACGCGACAGCGGCTGCGCCAAGCCCAGCGGAAGAACCCGCCTCTCCTCACGAAGAGGCGAGCTTCCTGCAGATGCTCCTGCTTGCGTTTTTCGGCGGGATGCTGCTGAACATCATGCCCTGCGTGCTGCCCGTACTGACGCTGAAGCTGTACAGCCTGGTTGAGCAGACCGACATCACCCAAAAAGAGCGCAGAGTCGCGGGCGCAGCCTATACCGCGGGGATCGTGCTCTCGTTCCTCGCGCTCGCTCTCGCCGTCATCGGAATGCGGAGCGCATTTGGCCTCAATGTCGGCTGGGGCTTCCAATTCCAATACCCGCCGTACGTACTGGCGCTCGGAACCATCGTCTTTGTGTTCGGCCTTTCGCTATTTGGCGTCTTTGAGGTCCCAGCCTTCGGCGCAAACCAAGCCGTGCAAGCGTCCAACAAAGAAGGCATCGTCGGCTATTTGCTGACGGGCGCGTTCGCGACGCTGCTTGCGACACCGTGCAGCGCGCCCTTCTTGGGAACAGGCATGGGCTTCGCCTTCTCGTTGCCGTCGTCCGGTATTCTCTTGTTCTTCGGCGTAGCGGGCCTTGGGCTCGCGTTCCCCTTCCTCGCTATCGCCTTCGTGCCTGCGCTCTACAAGTTCCTGCCGACTCCTGGCGAATGGATGGAGAGCTTCAAGCAGTTCATGGGCTTCACACTCATCGCGACGACGATCTGGCTGGTTGATGTCGTGGGGGCACAGACTGGTCCGGAAGGGACTACCGGCTTCTTAGCCTTCCTCCTATTCGTTGCGCTGGGCTGCTGGATCTTCGGACGATGGGGTGGGCTTGTCGCGCCACGTAAACACCAAATAATCGCCTTCCTGGTCGCCCTCGTGATCTCCACAGCGGCCGGATTCAAGTTCCTCAAGACGGAACTCGCTAGCACAGCGCCCGCATCGGATGGCGAACTGACGACCGAACTCGATTTCAGCGAGAAGATGCCTTGGCAAGCATTTAGTGAAGAACGCATCGATGAGTTGGCGGGTCAGACCGTGTTTGTGGACTTCACTGCCGACTGGTGCCTGACCTGCAAAGTCAACGAACGGACCGTACTGGAAACCGAAACCGTCAGATCCGCCATGGATAGACTCAATGTCGTTCCGCTGAAAGCCGACTGGACCCGCCGTGATGAAGTGATCACGCGCTGGCTGCAGCGGTTCGGGAAAGCCGGCGTTCCCTTCTACCTGGTGATTCCCGCTGATCGCAGCAAGCCAATGCTACCGCTCTCCGAGGTGATTTCGCCAAGCAGCGTCGTCGCCAAATTGGAAGAGGGTTCGTAGGGCAGCACCGCCACCACACTCACTCTTTTCGCGAACGGACAACGAACGCATATGTCAGAAGAGCAATCCCCCGGAACCTTCCCTCTCGTCTTCGAATCCGGTGTCGTCAACCTCGACGAAGACGGCACGCTGCACATCCACCTCTCACACAGTGAATCCAGCCCTCACCCGGTGGTCACCCACCCCGAGGGTAGCGAAAGCACGATTCCAGGGGACGCGTCAGAAGCCCAACTAACGGGCGACGACAGTTCACCTATCCGACTTCGCTGTGGCTTTCGCGAAGTAGAAACGCTGCCCGAAGGCTTTGTCTTCCACATTAAGGGCTGGAAGATGTTCCAGTTGGAGATGTCTGGTGATCTGACCGTCGTACTGACGGGTATCGACGCCCCTCCGCCCTGGTTCCAAGCCGGAAAAATCCACCGTTTTGACGGCCCTGAAGATGGCGTACGGCTGTACAAAGGCTCACAGCCCATCGTCGAAACCAAGCAGACCGGCACAGCGCCCCCACCACGCGGCCGACCAACGCCGCCCCCACCGGTAGCCGAATATCAGCCCGACCGGTCGCTGGGAGAGGACGCTAAGCTCCAGGACGGCAGTGGCTGCGGGGCACTGCTCCTGCTCGCCGCGCTCTCTGGCGCCGCAACCGCGCTACTGCCCTCGCTGGTGTGAGTAAACTACGGTCGGCTTGAACCCAAGCGCGCCAATGTCTCCTCAAGCTCTTCAACCAGCTCATCCATGATCTGCTGAACAGACTGCACACTGTTCATCCGCCCTACGATCTGACCGACCGGGGACGTGAGAAGGTCTGACGCGCCCTCGTGACCATCTGCCGCGTAGTGATTCATACGGCTTGTCGCTTCAGCGGTGAGCATGAAGTGGAGCGGTAACGGCAACGGGTCCAGAGTCTCACGAGCATCCCAGGCCTCGGTCCATGCCGTCTTTAGCACCCGCGCAGGCTTTCCAGATATCGAACGGCTGCGGACGGTATCACGAGAAGACGCCGCGACGAGCTTCTGTTGTACGACAGGGTTTTCATCGGCCTCTTCTGAAACCAGCCACCGAGACCCCATCCAGACCCCCTGCGCGCCCATTGCGAGCGCAGCGGCGATCTGCCGGCCACAACCTATCCCTCCTCCCACAAGAACAGGTGCGGGCGAAACAGCATCTACGACCTCCGGCGTCAACACCATCGTGCTGACGTCACCGCAATGCCCACCGGCCTCGGTGCCGACCGCAATGACGACATCGACACCATTTTCGACATGTCGTTGTGCATGCCGAACACTTCCCGTGAGTGCGCCAATCTTCACCCCTTTCGCGTGACAAGCTTCCACAATGTCCGGAGGGGGTGGGCCGAGCGCGTTCACGACCATCTTGATGTCGTATTCCAACGCAAGGCGGATCTGCGGGCCGGCTTGCTCAACACTCCAGGCCAAAAGCCCGTGGTAGGCGTCCATCCCCTCCGGGAGTTTCGGCACATCGTGGCGCTGTAGCAGCTGCTCCACAAAGGCGCGGTGCCCTTCTGGGATCATCGCCTCGAGCGACTCAACCGATGGAATATCTCCCCGGCCGACATACTTGGCCGGCATGACGACATCGATTCCAAAGGGCTTTCCATCAACGTTTTCGGACAACCAATCCAGATGCGCCTTCATCTGATCGAGCGTGTAAGAAACACAGCCCATTACGCCCAGGCCACCAGCACGACTCACCGCAGCGGCAACGGCCGGAGAACGGGTGAAGGCGAAGATCGGGTACTCGATGCCAAACGCATCACAAAGCGCTGTTTTCATGCAACATCTCCAAACGCAAAGGTCATCCAGACCTGACAGGTGACGACTTCGTCTTGATTCTTGCAGACCAACTCTACGTCGACGGTTTTACCGTCGTCATCTCGGGAGACAATCTCGCCCGAGAGCGCCAACATATCGCCGGCCCATACCGGCGCTTTCCATCGTACTTTGGTACGGCGTACGCGGTCGGGCCCAATCCAATCTGCCGCCAGATTAGCGAGCGCTCCCGCGGGAAACATTCCGACCCCAAGCGGCCCATCAAACCCGGCCGCGACGGCGAAAGGCTCATCATGATGAATGGGGTTCATGTCTCCGGATGCGCCTTGATAGCGCACAAAATCAGTACGTGTCAGCGGCCCAAGATGCCGTGCGTCCGGCTGTGCGCCACATACCGCCTCTTTCCAGTCGAGAAGGGTCATCCTGTCCCCTCCGGAGGCTTCGCGGTCTCTACCCCGGTCAAACGCGCTTCGGCGACCAAGCGCCCATCAGCATCGCGAAACTCGGTGACCATCACCGCGAAGGTGAGCGTACCGCCTCTGCGTCCCTGCTTCTCAAAAATATCCTCGATGCGAGACTGGGCGTACAAACGGTCACCAGCCTTTGGAGGCGGGCCGTGAAAAACGTACTCTTGCTCGGCATGCATACCGCGCTCCTGACTCATCGCGACACGGTCCCACGGGTTTGCCCCCGGTACGAGTTCTTCCCAAAAAAACTGTGTCGTCAGGAAGGTCGGAGGAACCCTCGGGTTCGGCGACGAGAAATAGCCACCGTGCTGGCTCTTCGTAGCGCGGGCAAACTCATGAATCTTACCGCGCTCCACGTCGACCACAAACGGTTCTCCCACCGCACCAATCGCCGCTTTATCCACCATATAGCCCCCGCTTACGCCCGCTGGTTGGACACAGAAATCACTTCGCCGGTCATATACGACGACAGATCGCTCGCGAGGAACACGATCACATTCGCAACCTCCCAAGGCTCTGCAGCACGCCCAAACGCCTCTTCGGACTCCAGCTGACGCAGCAAAGGCTCAGGCGCACTCTTCGACAAAAACGTGTGCATCGCCAGACTCGGCGCGACCGCGTTCACACGTACACCGTGTTCGGCCGCCTCGACCGCAGCACAGCGCGTCAGCGCCAAAACCCCCGCTTTCGCCGCGGCGTAATGCGCCTGTTGAGCCTGAGCGCGCCATGCCAGCACCGATGCGTTGTTCACGATCACACCGCGCTTACGGGCATACATCCTCGGCAAAGCAGCGCGCATACAGCGCATCGTGCCGTTGAGCGAAACATCCATCACCAGGGACCAGGCCTCGTCCGTCATCTCGACGAGCGACGACATGCCCCCCAACCCCGCGTTGTTGACCAATACGTCGAGGCCCCCGGTTTGCTCTTCTGCAAACGCGATCATCTCGTTGACTTCCGACGAAGAGGTCACATCACAAACGATCGCTGGTGGACGCTTGCCGGTAATCTCCATCAGCCGGCCAGCGCTCTCAAACAAGCGCCGTTCATGCTTATCGGAGATGACAACAGACGCCCCTTCTTCGAGACACCGCTTCGCGGTCGCGAACCCGATGCCCGTGCCAGCAGCGGCCGTGACGAGCACCGTTTTTCCGACGAGTAGCGCATTGCCCTCGGGGTACGGTGGGACGGTCTGATGCGTCATTTCTTCTCCTGCCCGGGCCGCGGTTCTCGGGGAAGCCCCAGAGCACGCTCACCGATGATGTTGCGCTGGATCTCGTTGGTACCCGCGTAGATCGTGTCGCAACGGCTCCACAAAAACAAGCGCTGTGATTCGTTCAAGCCGTAGTCTCCCGGCGCCAGACGATCCGCTTCTGGTCCCAAAATATCCATCGCCAACTCTCCCAGATCACGATGCCATGTGGCCCAATAAAGCTTGGTGATCATGCCGCCTCGGGTCAACTCAGCACCATCGAGATTGGAGAGGGTGCGCAGTGCGTTCAGTCGCATGATCTCGAGCCGAATCCAGAGATCCGCCAAGCGCTGGCGGATGACAGCATCTTTCGAGGCACCATTCTGCTTTGCGATGTCCAAGACGCGCTCAAACTCTCCACAAAACCCCAGTTGCTGCCCAAGCGTAGAGACGCCGCGCTCGAACGCAAGCGTCCCCATAGCCACCTTCCACCCTTCGTTTTCTTGACCGACGACGTTATCGACCGCGGTTCGCGCCCCGTCAAAAAACACCTCGGCGAACTCGGAAGTCCCCGTCATCTGCCGAATCGGTCGAATCTGTACGCCCGCCTGGCGCATAGGGACCAGAAGGTAGGTGATGCCACGGTGCCGCGGCGCGTCCACATCCGTTCGACAGAGCACGAAACACCAATCCGACCAAGGGGCTTGAGAGGTCCATACCTTCTGCCCAGTGATCACCCATTCTTCGCCATCACGTACAGCGCGACACTGAACATTCGCGAGATCTGAGCCTGCGTTCGGCTCGGAATAACCCTGACACCAAAGCGTCTCGCCACGCACAATCCCCGGCAAGAAACGTGCTTTCTGCGCTTCGGTGCCGAACGCTATCAAGGTGGGGCCAAGCAACGTCTCGCCGATATGGCCAAGCCGACCAGGCGCGCCAGCACGAACGTATTCCTCGTTGAAGATCACCTGCTGCGTCAACGAGAGTTCTCGCCCCCCGTAAGCCTTGGGCCAGCCGATACAAGACCACCCCCCTTCGAACAACCGGCGCTCCCAGGCCCTACGAAGCTCCAGGAGGTCTTCTGCCTCATCTCCAGGCCCTCCGCGACCACGGAGTTCGTCAAACGCGCCCTCGAGGTTCTCAGCGAGCCAGAGTGCGACCTCGTTACGAAACGCTTCGTCGGCGGCTGAGAACGCCAGATTCATAGCCCCAGCTCCAACGCGACACGCTCGCGATGTTCAGTCGGGCTACCCAACAAGGTCTTCGCAGACTGTGCGCGCTTGAAAAATAGGTGAGCGTCGTGCTCCCACGTAAAGCCGATGCCGCCATGGAGTTGGATGCATTCCGCTGCGCAGAAAAACAGCGCGTCGGAGCAGTATGCCTGCGCCAACGCAGCCGCCCGGCCCGTATCAGCACCAAGCGCGCCAGCAGCCCAACCCGCGTAATAGGCAGCAGACCGCGCAGACTCGACTTGCAGGAGCATATCGGCGCAGCGATGCTTGACCGCTTGAAAGCTACCTATCGGCCGACCAAACTGCTCACGCACCTTTGCGTAAGCCACGGATAAGTCCATGCAGGCCTCGGCCGCGCCCACCTGTTCGGCCGCTAACGCGCATGCCGCGACGTCTACAGAGCGCATCAAAAGCGGCCAGCCACCCCCTTGCTCACCGAGCAGCGCCTCCCTGGGGACCCGCACGTGTCGAAATGTCATATCCGCGAAAGTGCGTGTCTGATCTACCGAAGGGACACGCTCACGCTCCAACCCGACGCTATCTCCACGCACAGCGAACAAAGAGATATCTTCCAGCCCAGCGCCTACCCGGGCAGCGACGATGAGCCAGTCTGCGATTTGACCGTCCAACACGCGGGTCTTTTCGCCATCGAGCACCCACTCATCGCCTTCCAGTACAGCTTTAAGCTGCACACCGTCCGGCCCACGACCTCGACCTGGTTCAAGCCAAGCCACACTGGATAGCAATTCCCCGGCGGCGATACCTGGCAACACCTCGGACTTCTGTGCGGAAGTTCCCGCAGCGCCCCAAAGCGGTGCAGACCAGCAGACGGTAGAGAAGAACGGCCCCCAAAAGAGTGCACGCCCCATCTCCTCCATGACCACGGTGCGTTCCACCGCGCCTAGCCCCAGCCCACCGTACTCCTCGTCGATAGACATGCCGGCCAAGCCAAGCTCGCCAGACAGGCGCTGCCAAAGCTTCGCGTCATGCGGCTCGATCATCGCCATTCGCTCTCGAACCACAGAAAGCGGCGCATTTTCAGCGAGGAACTGGCGCACCAGTCCCTGCAGTGCCTGCTGCTCTTCGGAGAGCGCGAAGTTCAACACCGCTCCAAGATGGTCACGTTGGCTTGTCCGCCGCCTTCACACATCGTCTGCAGACCATATCTTCCGCCCGTGCGATGAAGTTCGTAGATAAGCGTTGTCATCAAGCGCGCTCCGGTTGCGCCGAGCGGGTGGCCCAGGGAAATCGCGCCCCCGTTCACGTTCACCTTGCTCAAATCGGCACCGGTTTCCTTCTGCCACGCCATAACCACAGGCGCGAAGGCTTCGTTGATCTCCACAAGATCGATGTCATCCAAAGACATCCCAGTCTTGTCCAACGCATAGGCGGTCGCAGGAATAGGCGCGGTAAGCATCCAGATAGGGCTGTCGCCGCGCACGCTCATATGGTGCACCCTCGCTAAAGGCGTCCACCCGTTTTCTTTCAGCGCCCGTTCAGACACGACCATCATCGCCGCAGCACCATCTGAGATCTGACTTGCCACAGCCGCGGTCATCCGACCGCCTTCCATGATGGGCTTCAGCGTCGCGAGCTTTTCAGGGGTGGAGCCTCGACGAGGCCCCTCATCTGTCAGAACGTCTCCGTACGGGACGATCTCGCGCTTAAACCGCCCCTCATCGATAGCCTGCAAGGCCCTTCGGTGACTCTCCAGGCTATAGGCTTCCATATCTTGACGTGTCAAATCCCACTTCTCGGCGATCATTTCTGCACCACGAAACTGTGAGACCACTTCGTCGCCATACCGTGCACGCCACCCCTTAGACCCAGAAAATGGGTTGGGCTGACCGAAGTCCGCGCCGAGACGCCAGGAGATCCCAATGGGGATCATGCTCATGTTCTGCACGCCACCCGCGATCACCACATCATGCACGCCAGACATCACCGCCTGAGCCGCGAAATGCAGCGCTTGCTGCGACGAGCCGCATTGACGGTCGACTGTCGTGCCAGGGATTGCCTCCGGAAGGCCCGCGGCCAGCCAGCAGGTTCGAGCAATACAGCCGGCCTGCGGCCCGACCGTATCCAAGCATCCGAAGATCACATCCTCGACCTGCATCGGGTCGATCTGTGTTCGCGACAGCAAATGCTTCAGGACATGTGCCCCCAGATCCGCGGGGTGCTCCTCAGCAAGGCCCCCTTTACGCCGCCCTACCGGGGTTCGACATGCATCGACAATGTACGCTTCAGGCATCTTCGCTCCTACTGACAAGGCCCAATGACACGATCTGCTACCCGCGCGCGGTGATGACGGGCATCTCCCCAGTCCACAACGCGCGCCCAAACTCTCTTGAGCCAAAGATGAAGATCACACTCATAGGAATAGCCCATGGCACCGTGGCACTGAAGCGCAGCACGGGCGACCTGCTGCGCAGCGTCCGCCGACAGTGACTTCGCGCTCGACACAGCCACTTCCGCGAGAAGCGGATCTGTATCGGGCGAAGAGAGGCTCCAAGCCGCGCGATACACCATGGGACGCGCGAATTCGAGGTCCACCAAGGCGTTGGCGAGCAGGTGCTTGATGGCCTGAAACGAGCCGATAGGCCGGCCAAACTGCTCTCGGCGCTTCACGTAGGCCACAGATTCGTCCACGAGGTGTGAGGCTAAGCCGAGCAACTCAGCGCTCGAAGCCAACGCGCCGAGCCGACGGGCCAAATCTCCCGCACGTGCAGCATCCAGACCGTCCGCAAGCTCGATACCGGCGGCATCCTCAAAGGCGATCGTAGCGGGACGGCGGCCGCCGTCTACAGCGGGCTGTTCAGACGTAGTGAACCCACCACGCTCCAACCACATCACGCGCTTTGCCTCTAAAACCAAAACAGCGTCCGCTTCTGCAGCGTACGGCACCGGATCGGTTCCCATGGCGACCGCACACTTGACTTCACCCGCTGCTATCGCCGGCAACCACTGGGCCTTCATCTCCGCAGACCCCAAATCCTGAAGCACCGGCACGACCACCGCGGTCGTGTCCAACACTGGCTCGGGTACCGCAGCACGCCCTACCTCTTCAAAGAGCAGCACCCAGTCGATCGGCGTAAAACCAAGCCCACCGAACTCTTCTGAAACCGAGGCGCCGACAAGCCCATTCTCGGCGAGCGACCGCCACAGGCCCTCCACCGGGCCGTGCTCCCACGCTTCCCGCAGCACAGAAGCAGGACACTCGCCCGCGAGCACCTCGCGCAGGCCATCTCGGAGGAGCAGCTGTTCTTCGGTAAAGCTAAAGTCCATCAGCGTCTCGGAAGTCCCAAGAGCCGATGCGCGACGACATCGCGCTGGATCTCGTTGCTGCCCGCATAAATGGGCCCGGCCAATGCGAACTGGTACCCCTTCATCCAAGCGGGACCGTCTATGGCCGCGTCCCCGTCCGAGCAGACTTCAGCCTGCGGCCCCAAGATGGAGAGCGCGACCTCGTGCGTGCGCACATCCATTTCGGACCAAAACAGCTTATTTAGGCTCGCTTCCGCACCTATAGACTCGCCTTGCACCATTCGACTGACCGTCTGATACGTGTACCAACGGTAGGCCTGAGCCTCGATCCATGCCTTGGCCACCGCATCGCGCAAGCTGGCGTCAGCGGTACGTGAGTACTCCCGATACAGACGCACCAAGCGTGTAGCGGTCGCCATAAAGCGGCCAGGGCTACGAAGCGTCAGTCCCCGCTCGGAGCTCGCCGTAGCCATCGCCACGTACCAACCACGCCCCACCTCACCGATAATTTGGTCGTCCGGCACGAAGGCGTCAGCGAAGAACACTTCTGCGAACCCCTCGTCTCCGTCTAAACGCTCGAA
>Ga0163179_10002584_pt1 | contig 12562 bp, 9 predicted proteins | sample AtlANTMetagenome_FD_109643 | JGI IMG/M metagenome (GOLD analysis project Ga0163179, IMG submission 109643) | Marine eukaryotic phytoplankton communities from the Atlantic Ocean - Atlantic ANT 2 Metagenome | ecosystem: Environmental > Aquatic > Marine > Oceanic | place: North Atlantic Ocean...
AAAATAACAAAAAGTATAAAAAATTTATATCTCAATCTCTTAAAAAAAAGATGAAAGACGTAGATTATGAAAAAACTTATTCATACTGTGTGTATTATAAAAAAACAAAACCTGAAATGTTTAAATCCTGACCAAAGCAATTTGAAAGAATAAAAAAAGCAATAATTATTTTTTTCATTTTTTTTTTGAAATCAAATTTATAACTAGTTTTAATTAAACAAAACAAATTTTGAAAAAATACACTGTATTAATTGTTGGGGGGAGAGGATTAATTGGTCAGCGCCTTAAATATCATTTTAAGAAGTTAAATTATAATGTAAAAATATTAAGCAGAAGCAAAAATGCGGAATTTTATTGGAATCCTGATCAGCAGGAATTTGATGTTTCAATATTAAATGATGTTGACTACATTATTAATTTATGCGGAAGCCGTATAGACCAAAAATGGACTACAAAAAGAAAAAAAGAAATTTATTCCAGTCGTGTTGACACAACTAGTTTTTTAATATCACATATAAATTCTTCTAAGAAAAAAATCAAAAAATACATTGGTGTTTCTGCTATTGGATATTATAATTACAACGAAATTTTAAAAAATGAGAGCTCAAAACAAGGAAATCATTTTTTATCACAAATTTGTTCTGATTGGGAAAAACAAAGCCTTAAAATCAAAAATGTCTCTTGCTGCTTATTAAGAATTGGTGTTGTATTATCAAAAAATGGAGGCATGCTAAAAAAACTATTATTTCCTTTTTCAATGTATTTAGGGGCTTCTTTAGCCAATGGAAAGCAAAAAATGTCTTGGATTCATATAGATGATGTCTGCAGTATGATTATTTATTGCATGAAAAATACAAATACTGGAATCTTTAATTGTGTGAGCCCTAATCCTGTTTCAAACAAAGAGTTTTCTGAAAAATTAGCCAAAATGCTAAAAAAAAGAATTTGGCTTCCTAATATCCCTGCTTATTTACTGAACATTATTTTTGGCGAAATGGCCACATTAATACTAGGAAGTCTAAATGTATCAAGTAAGAAAATAGAAAAATCTGGTTTTAAATTTAATTTCCGAAAAATAGATGAAGCATTAAAAGATTTAATTGACTAATACGATGTTGATTTTTGATAGTTTTTAAGATTTGGCTCTTTGGGCTGTAGAATTAAACTAATTTTTTTCATTTTTCCATCCTGTGTTAAAACGATTTGATTTGAATTTTCTTCTGTCATATCAGTGTAAAATTCCTTTATTAAGACACAATTATCAAAAGATTTTCCAAAAATATCAATAAAACATAACTCTTGTTTTACAATTCCTTTATGATAAAATATTTTAATTACCGCTTCTATTTTTTTGTCGTTTTTAAAACACCTTTTAGTTTCTATTATTAAATCTTCCCCTAGAACTTCAAAAATATCATAATCTATAAAAGATATTGTTACAGGCCTCTGATAAGCTTGACCAAACATTATATTTTCATCGTTTTCTTTAAATGCCATCACATCAGGAAAGTGTATTGGAGAAACGTCCCAAGATCTAAAAACAGAAAGTAAATAATTGTCAATAATAAGATTTTCTACTTCTTTTTTATGCATGGTTTTTATTAGTGTTTTATTATCCCTAGAATCTATTTGTGCCTGTTTTCTTGCTTTAATTAATTCTTGTTTTAAAGATGCAATATCTACTGTGTCTAAAATAGCACCATAATCTTTTACTTCACTTGTTAGTTTTTTATAAATCCATCTTTTTTCTCCTGAAGGAAGCTCTACCTGAACCCATTTTCTTGTACTTGCATTACTCAAAAAAATCTGACCAAATTGAGCCTGGCCTACTTTTTCAGAATTTTGATCTGCATCAAATCGAATGTTAACTAAATCTTTTTCTATCTGAATGAAGTTTTGAGATAAAATAAAACATGGAATAAAAAATAAAAATCGTAAAATTCTCATAACTGAAAGCAAATATAAACAATAATAAATTATAGTTATTTTGTATATTTGTATTATTCATTTAAGCACCACTAAAACAGTCTAATAATATTAATACTATTGTGATTGTTTTTATTATATTTGCTCTCCCGGTACTACTAGATTCTATTAATATAGATAATAGATGATATTTAATAAAAACTAAATTCTTTGATTATGAAATTAAAATTACTTTTTTTTATTTTTTGCATTGCTTCTTTTGGTTGGACTCAATGTAATATAAATGATGCTACTGATTGTGAATGTATGGAAGATGGCGAGGTTGATTGTGACCTTTTACCTGATATCCAAGCATCTTGGTATGGCATCTTGACCTACTCTGGGGGCCCAAGTGAATATCCTCAAACAGGAGCTGGAGAAAATAATGGAAGGTTACGAATCAGCGTATCTACTCCAAATACTGGATACGGCCCACTAACTGTTAGGGGTGTTGATGATAATGGTTTTGCATATTTTTTATGTGACGAAGATACAATTGCAGTTCAAACAGGTGGTTCAATAGGGGGATATTATTGTGATGACTCTGATGAACCAGCAAAACATTTAGCAATTCAAAGAATTTATCATAGAAATGCTGATGGGTCAATGGGTTATTATGATAGATTTGCCGGAACAATGACATATCATCCTACACATGGACATATGCATTCAGATGAATGGGGTGTTTTCACATTACGTATTCAAGACCCAGATGACCCAAATCCTTTGAATTGGCCTATTGTAAGTAACGGTGCTAAAATGGGATTTTGCTTAATGGACTATAATGATTGTGGTGACAATGCAGCATATGGTCACTGTAGAGATGAAAACCGATACTCTGAACAATATCTTGAAGATTATCCAGAAATAGCCGCTCAAGGTTTTGATGGAGGAAATATTTTAACAGAAAATAATCAATTTCCTAATAACGGTTTAGGAGGTCAAAATTATGGATGTAGCGTAATAGAGCAAGGAATTACTGTAGGTTGGACAGATATTTATAGTGAATATTTAGATGACCAATGGATCGATATTGACCCTGGTCTATGTAATGGAGAGTATTGGATTGTTGGGGAAATAGATAGAAATAATTTTTATTTAGAATCCAATAAAGATAACAACTGGACAGCTGTGCCAATCACTTTAACTCAACAATTAGACTCACAAAACTTTGAAGTTGAGGTTATGACAGATAGCGCTCCTATTTTATGTGAAGGGGAGTCTATAACTCTTTCTGCCTCAATCGATAATGCGAGTATGGAGTATACTTGGTCAAATGGAATGACAGGGTCTAGTATTGAAGTTTCCCAACCTGGAACATATTTTGTAGAAGTAACAAGTGAATGTGGAAGTAGTACATCAGAGTCTATTGAAGTAACTTCGACTTCAGTATCTACACCTTCTTCTTCGAATATTACTATTGATGAAGGTGATTCAGCTACTCTTTATGCAACAGGGTCTGGAAATATTTTTTGGACAAATAATGCTGGGGAAATAATTGAAAGTGGAGAAACATTTGTGACTCCATCTTTGTATGATAATACATCTTATTTTGTGTATCAAGAAGAAGAAATTATCCCAGCCCCTGAATTTTTAAGCACGGGGGAAGTTGAACATTTATGCGATGGCGGAGGCAGTTGTGACTATAGTGGAACTGTATATAATGGAGGTTTGAGATTTGAAGCACTAACTGAATTTACTTTAAACTCAGTTAAAGTTTATGCTGGATTAGAAGGCGAAAGAACCTTGCAACTTCGAAATACTTCTTTAGATGTAGTTTATGAATCAACTTCTATTAATATTCCAGAAAGTGAAGAAAATGGTTTTATAGTAGATTTAAATTGGACTATTCCTGTTGGAGAATATATTATCACAACAGATTCTGACTTAAACAATGCTAATTTTGGAGATAATAATCCATTGTTTAAAAGAACAACTGGTGGCTTAGCTACCTTCCCTCACATTATTGATGATATAATTAGTATTAATGAGGGATACTATAATAATGAAGGAAATGATACTAATGGAGCTGGGTTTAGCACATCATACTATTACTATTTTTATGATTGGAAAATTAATAATGAGTGGGAAATTGGTGGAGTATCGTGTTCTAGTGATCTTTTAGAAGTTGAAGTAGTTGTGAATAATAATAATACAAATATTGAAGAGACAAACGCTATCAAATTTGAATTATTTCCGAATCCTGCATTTAAACAATTAAGTATTGAGCCTGGAACTAATTTTAACGAAAGGGTATCTATATGTATTATAAATGAAATTGGTGAAGAAATTGAAAAAATTGAAATTGATAATTTTAATGAAACTATTAATTTTAATATTGAAGACTACTCTAGTGGTATGTACTTTATAAAAGTAAAATCCTCAAAAGGGGTCAAGACCAAACCAATTATGTTTAACTAAAAAAAAAGCCCTCTTAAAATAGAGGGTTTTTTTATATATGATAAATATGCGGCTATTAATATTTTTTGTTTTTTCTTTCCAAATTCATTCACAAATCAATTGGATTAATTTTAACACCTCTAATTCTAATATACCTTATAATAAAGTAAACTCAATAGAATTTGGATCTTCACAAAATTCAAATGGAGATATTTTTGTTGGCACAGCATATGGATTAGGTGTTTTAAATATTGACAATGCTAATTTCCCAAACAATACTTGGGTTTCATTTTCTGAAGAAATAGATCCTAATAGTGGTTTAATAGGAAATGACATTATTAATATTCAAAAAAATATAAATGGCGACATGTGGATATGCACCACAAATGGAATTTCAATTTTAGACTATAATTTTTCACTAGGAGAATTAACATATGAAAATTGGTCTTACTTGAATACAAATAATTCAGAAATGCCAAGCAATATGGCTCGAACAATCTTATTTGAAGATACTGGTAAAATTTGGATTGGGACAACTGCTGGATTAGCGATTATAGAAAATAATATTTGGGATATAGAAACATTTGAAACAGAGGGAGTTTTCTCTAACAACATAAAAAAAATTATTCAAAACCCTAACAACCAAGATATTTATATTGGTAGCTTAAATGGTGGATTTTATTCTTGGTATGGCGACACATTTAATTATTGGAATAATACAAATAGCGGCCTAACTGATAATACAATAAATGATTTTGTTTTTGACAATGTTAATAATTTAATCATAACAAGCCCATCTGCTGGTTTAGAGGTTTATACCGAATCAGGTAATTGGATATTACTTAACTCAACTACTAACCCAGAGCTTCCTTACTTTGTCAATAGTCTCCAAAATCTCGTAATAGACAATGACAACAATCTTTGGATAAGCACAATGGAAAATGGGTTAATAAGATATAAAGATCCACATTGGATATTTTATAATGAACAAAACTCTGGATTACCTGATAATCAAATTAACTGTCTAAAATATGATGAATTATTCAATCATTTATGGATTGGAACTGAAACTGAGGGTGTTGTTATGTTAGACTTAAATCAGGAAAGCATAAACATTAATGAAACTCTAGAAAAAAATGATTTTAATGCTCGTTTTAGAAATAATTCTTTAGAATTGAATTACTCAGAAAAAGGTGCTTTAAAAATTTATAACATCTCCGGAAATTTAGTACTCGAATATAGTATCACCAATGAAACCAAATCTGTTCCCGTAAATGAATTGAAAGCTGGAATCTATATTATAGAGATAAAAACAAATCAAAAAAGTATAAGTGAAAAAATGCTGAAATATTTTTAATTTCGACTAGCTGGGTCATAGTCTAAATTTCTCTTTTGTAAATAATCATCATCTAAATCTGCATTATTTTTGATTTCTTTTTTCTTTTTAGAGGATTTTCTTTTTGTTTTTTTTGGTGTTATTCTTCGTTCTTTTTCAACTTCACTATCTTTATCTAATTCTGTTTCTGTGACTTGTTCTACTTTGTTTTTATCTAAATCAGTAGAAACCTCTATCTCAACTTCACTATTACTAAAAAGCCACATTAATAAACCAGCTAAACATAATAATACAAATAATCTTTTTGGACTCATGGTTGAACTTTTTTCTGACATAATAAAATTTATTTTTCTTAAAAGTACATAAATTTTAATTATGTCTAAATAGAATCATAATACAAAAGTTGAATTACTTGAGGGACTGATTTTTTTTTAATAAAGTAAAAACTATTTTTTCCTTTTTTAAAAGAATTAATTATTCCGTTTTTTTTCAAAATCCCTAAATGTAATGAAATAATTGGTTGAGCTATATTTAGTAAATTTTGTATAGCACTAACAGACAATTTTTCATCTTCATAAATTATTCTTATAATCTCTACTCTTATGGGGTGCCCAATAGATTTTAAAATATCTGCTGTATATTTTGATTTTTGATTCATTAATCGGTTATTTTCTTTCTTAATCTGGCTACAGGGAAATTCATTTGCTCTCTGTATTTCGCCACTGTTCTTCGAGCAATATTATAACCCTTTAACTTTAATTGTTCAGTTATTTTTTGATCATTAATCGGCTTACTTTGATTTTCATTATTAATTATTTCTTTTATTATGTTCTTTATTTCTTTAGCGGATATATTTTCTCCATCATTTTTAGTCATGGATTCAGAAAAAAAATGTTTTAATGAAAAAACCCCAAACAAGGTGTCAACATATTTACTATTAATAACTCTAGAAACAGTAGATATATCCATATTAATTTCTGTCGCTATATCCTTTAAAATCATAGGTTTTAAATCTTTTTCATCACCTGTAACAAAATAATTTTTTTGTTTTTTTACAATAGCAGACATAGTTAAAATAAGTGTTTTTTGCCTTTGTTGAATTGCGCTTATAAACCACCTAGCAGAATCTAATTTTTGTTTTGCAAATAATAAAGCTTGTTGATTCTCTTTTCCTATATCACCTTTCTTTTCTTTATGCAAATCCATTAAATTTTGAAACTCTTTACTGATTTTTAACAATGGGGCATTCCTAGAATTTAAAGTAAACTCTACATTATCTTCTTCATCCACTTGAATAGAAAAATCAGGTATGATACTTTGAATGTGACTAGAGGAATTTATACCAACTGCCGGCTTAGGATTTAATTTTTCTATTTCTAAAATAGCCAATTTTAACTGTTCGATATTAGTCTCTAATTTTTGGCATAATTTTTCATAATGTTTATTAACAAACTGATCAAAGCATTCCTCCAAAATAGATATAGCTAAAGAAATTTGTGGTTTTAAAACTTTTCTTTTTAACTGAATAATTAAAGATTCTTTTAAATCTCTACCAGCTATTCCAGGAGGATCAAAAGATTGTATCATACTCAATGATTCATTAACCTCTTCTTCAGAACAAACTAAGTTTTTTGAAAATATCAAGTCTTCACATATTGCCTGAATGCTTCGTTTTAAATAACCATCATCATTAATACACCCTATAATATAAGTGCCTATTTCAAAACTTTTTTCACTGATTTTATGTTCTCTTAACTGATCCATTAATATCTCTAGTAAATTTTTACCTGCACTTAAAACTAACTCTTGTTGTTCTTCATTATATGAATTTTGAGAATATAATTTATAATTCGGTATTTCATCATCACTCATATACTGATCTAAATTGACATCTTTTTCTTCAAATTTTGAATCATCATTATAATCGTCTTGGGTTTCCCAAGAATCACCTTCTTCTTCATTTGACATTTTACCATCTTCTAATGCTGGGTTTTCACTTAACTCTTCATCTACACGGTTTTCTAATTCAAGAGTAGATAGTTGAATTAATTTCATCAACTTTATTTGTTGAGGAGATAATTTTTGAAGTAACTTCTGATGTAAAGATTGTTTTGGCATTTTAAAATTCTATGTTTTTTGGGGTCCTTGGAAAAGGTATAACATCTCGAATATTATGCATTCCTGTTACAAATTGAACTAACCTTTCTAAACCTAAACCAAAACCTCCATGAGGGGTAGTTCCAAATTTTCTAGTTTCCAAATACCACCACAATTCTTTTGTAGAAATATTCATCTCTTTCATTCTTTTATGTAAAAAATCTAATCGTTCTTCTCTCTGTGAGCCACCTATTACTTCGCCTATTCCTGGCATCAAAATATCCATAGCGGCAACTGTTCTATCATCTTCGTTTTGACGCATATAAAAAGCCTTTATTTGTTTAGGATAATTAATGATAACAACTGGTCTTTTAAATTTTTTTTCTACTAAAAATTTCTCGTGTTCAGATTGAAAATCCATTCCCCATTCAGATACTGGAAATTTGAATTTTCCTTTTTTATTTGGCTTTGAACTTTTTAATATTTCAAAAGCTGTTGTATAGTCTATAATTTCAAACTGCTCATTTTTAACAAAATCTAATTTTTCAATTAATGATTTTTCATCTCGTTCTTCTTTTTTAAACTGTGATTGCTCTTTTAATAGTCGATCATTTAAAAATTGTATATCATCCATATAATTCTGTAAAACAAAGTCTAGCACATATTTTATCATGTCTATGCCTAATTGAACTACATCATCAAGATTTGCAAATGCTATTTCAGGTTCAATCATCCAAAATTCAGCAAGATGTCTTGATGTGTTTGAGTTTTCTGCTCTAAATGTAGGACCAAAAGTATAAACTTTACCTAAACCTAAAGCGCCTAATTCTGCTTCTAGCTGACCTGATACAGTTAAAAATGTTTCTTTTCCAAAAAAATCTTTCGAATAATCATCTTTATTTTTAGCTAAAGTTGTTACTCTAAACATTTCTCCCGCTCCTTCTGCATCCGATGTAGTTATAATTGGAGTATTTATATAATAAAATCCTTTTTGATGAAAAAATTGATGAATTGAAAAACTAATTGCATGCCTTAATCTAAAAATAGAACTAAAAGTTTTTGTCCGAAACCTTAAATGCCCCTTTTCTCTTAAAAATTCAAATGAATGCGCTTTAGGTTGTATCGGATATTGATCTGGATCTGACTGACCTATTAATTCAATTTCTTCTGCAATGAAATCATATTTTTGATTTTTACCCTCAGATTCAATTAATTTACCTGAAATTTTGACACTAGAGCCTGTATTAACATCTTTTAAATCTGTATCTAATTCTGAAACAACTTGAATGCTTTCAAAACAAGACCCATCGTTAATAGCTAGAAATGTAATTTGTTTATTACCTCTTCTTGTTCGCACCCAACCATAAATAGTATAAGTTGTGTTAACTTTTCCACTATTAATTAACGTCTTAATTGAAACTCTCATGATCTTAATAATTTTATTTTAGATATAACAAATTTAATTTATTAAAAAGAAAGTATTGTCTTTTAATAATTCTATTTTTGCATTAATTTATTTAGTAAAAAATGGATAAAATCCTGTCTAAAATATCAAATCCGAAAGATTTAAGAAAATTAAATAAACGAGATTTAAAGAAGTTGTCAGAAGAACTACGACAATTTATTATAGACATGGTCTCAAAAAATGGTGGGCATTTTGGTGCAAGCTTAGGTGTTGTTGAATTAACTATTGCTATACATTTTGTGTTTAATACACCAAAAGATTTATTAATATGGGATGTTGGTCATCAAGCATATGGACACAAAATATTAACCGGAAGATTAAAAAAATTTCACACCAATAGAAAGTGGGAAGGTATTAGTGGTTTCCCCAAAAGAAAAGAAAGTGAATATGATACTTTTGGCGTTGGGCATTCATCTACTTCAATAAGCGCAGCTCTCGGAATGGCTGTTGCATCAAAAATATTGCGAAGAAAAAAAAATCACATTGCGGTAATTGGAGACGGCGCTATGACTGCTGGACTTGCTTTTGAGGGGCTTAATCATGCTGGTATAGAAAACTCTAATATTCTAGTAATTTTAAACGATAATTGCATGTCAATAGATCCAAATGTAGGAGCCTTAAAAGAATATCTACTGAAGATTAGCACATCTAAAATTTATAATGACACAAAAAAGGAAATTTGGTCTTTACTAAGTAAACTTAGCAGTTTTGGTTCTAGTGCTCAAGAAATAGTTAGCAGAACAGAAAAAGCTATAAAGTCAACTTTGTTAAAAAATAGTAATTTTTTTGAATCATTAAATTTTAGATATTTTGGACCTATTGATGGCCACAATATTGAACATTTAATTAAAACTCTTGAAAAATTAAAAAAAATACCTGGTCCTAAAATTTTACACTGTATAACTACAAAAGGAAAAGGTTACACCATAGCAGAAAAAAATCAGACTACATGGCACGCTCCAGGGCTGTTTAATAAAGACACTGGAATTATCGCAAAATCAAATAATATATATGAACCTAAAAAATACCAAGATGTTTTTGGTAAAACAATTATTGAATTAGCGAGAAAAAATAAAAAAATTGTTGGCATAACCCCCGCTATGCCATCAGGCTCTTCTTTGAAATTTATGATGAGTGAAATTCCCTCTAGAGCTTTTGATGTCGGAATTGCAGAACAACATGCGGTTACATTTTCTGCAGGATTATCAACAGAAGGTATAATACCATTTTGTAATATTTACTCAACTTTTTTACAACGAGCATATGATCAAGTTATTCATGATGTAGCTATACAAAATCTACATGTTATTTTCTGTATTGATAGAGGGGGGTTAGTTGGTGCTGATGGAGAAACACATCAAGGAGTATTTGATATTGCATTTTTAAGATGCATTCCTAATTTAATTATTTCATCACCAATTAATGAAGAAGAATTAAGAAATTTAATGTACACTGCTCAAAGTAAAAAATTTGGTCCGTTTTGTATTAGATATCCTAGAGGAAAAGGTATTATGAAAAATGGTAAGAAAAAGCCATTTAAAAATATTAAAATTGGAACAGGAAGGGAACTATTAAAAGGTAAAATTGTTGCGTGTATTACATTTGGCCCAATTGGAAATGATGTTTATAATGCAGCGTTAAGTTTACATAAAAAAAACATTAAAGTTGGAGTATATGATTTAAGATTTGTCAAACCATTGGATGAAAAATTATTACATGAAATTTTATCATCTTACGATTATATTATTACAGTTGAAGACGGTTGTATACAAGGGGGAATGGGTTCTGCTATTTTAGAGTTTTCGGCCAAACACTGTTACCAGAAAAAAATTGAACTTTTAGGTGTTCCTGATAAATTCATCCCGCATGGAACTCAAAATGAACAAAAAACAGAATGTAATCTGGATAAAGAAAGTATATCTAAAAAAATTGAAGAAAATTACAAAAAGTTTAATACTTAAAATCTTCTAAAAATTTCGTAGTATAAACTCCCCTACAAAAATCCTTATCATTCATAAGTTTTAAATGAAATGGTATAGTTGTTTTTATACCCTCTATTACAAACTCATTTAACGCTCTTCTCATTTTAAAAATGGCCTCTTCTCTACTTTGAGCTACAGTAATTAACTTAGCAATCATTGAGTCATAAAAAGGAGAAATTGTATATCCGCTGTACACATGTGTATCAGTTCTTACTCCATGACCTCCTGGCACATGAAAATTAGTGATTTTTCCAGGAGATGGCATGAAGTCTTTAGTAGTATCTTCAGCGTTAATACGGCATTCAATGGCATGTAGTTCTGGTTCATAATTTTTTCCCGAAACTCTAATTCCAGCGGCAACTTTAATTTGCTCTCTAATTAAATCATAATTTATTACTTCTTCTGTAACTGGGTGCTCAACTTGTATCCTCGTATTCATTTCCATAAAGTAAAAATTTCTGTCTTTATCAACTAAAAACTCTACTGTTCCAACGCCTTCATAATTAACTGCTTTTGCAGCTAAAATAGCAGCTTTTCCCATTTTTTGTCTTAATTGTGGGGTCATAAACGGTGATGGAGATTCTTCAACTAATTTTTGATGCCTTCTTTGAATAGAACAATCTCTTTCTGATAAATGACACACACTACCTTTAGAATCTCCTATTATTTGTATTTCAATATGCCTAGGCTCAACTACTAATTTTTCCATATACATGCCATCATTTCCAAAAGAAGCTTTTGCTTCATTTTTTGCACTATCCCACGCACTTAAAAGATCTGACTCTTTCTGAACAGCCCTCATTCCTTTTCCGCCACCACCAGCTGTAGCTTTTAACATAACAGGATAACCTATTTTTTTAGCTATTTTTTTAGCATCCTTAATATCATTGATTATGCCATCTGAACCTGGTATAACAGGCACCCCTGCTCTTTGCATTGTTTCTCTTGCTTTTGCCTTGTCTCCCATTTGGTTAATCATTTTAGGATCAGCCCCAATAAATTTTATTTCATTTTCTGAACAAATTTTAGAGAATTGTGCATTTTCAGATAGAAACCCATACCCTGGGTGAATAGCATCTGAATTTGTAATCTCTGCAGCTGAAATAATATTAGGTATATTTAGGTAAGATTGCGTGCTGTTTGCGGGGCCTATACATACTGCTTCATCTGCAAAACTTACGGGTAAACTTTCCTTATCTGCTTTGGAATAAACAGCAACTGTTTTTATGCCCATTTCCTTACATGTTCTTATAACTCTAAGCGCTATTTTTCCCCTGTTCGCTATTAAAATTTTCTTAAACATTTTTATTTTTTTAA
>Ga0163179_10002585_pt1 | contig 12561 bp, 7 predicted proteins | sample AtlANTMetagenome_FD_109643 | JGI IMG/M metagenome (GOLD analysis project Ga0163179, IMG submission 109643) | Marine eukaryotic phytoplankton communities from the Atlantic Ocean - Atlantic ANT 2 Metagenome | ecosystem: Environmental > Aquatic > Marine > Oceanic | place: North Atlantic Ocean...
ATCAAGTCGATGATCGTGTCTTATCACTAGGCCAACATGCCAGTCATGTCACCGTTCCTGCTCTTCCGCAATCTCTAGTAAAACTACCAGATAAGGTTTCTTTTGAAGCTGGTACCTTTGGTGTTTTGGGTAGTGTATCAATACATGGCGTTCGAAAAGCGAACCTTGAGTTTGGTGAACATTTAATGATTACCGGTATGGGCGTAGTTGGTCAACTAGCGCTGCAGTTGGCTAAGCTGACAGGTTGTGATCAATCCATAGCTGTTGACCTAATAGACCAACGGCTGGAAAAAGCCATCATGTCGGGGGCTACTTCTGCCTTAAACCCAACTACTTCTGATCTAAATAGTCGTGTTGAGCAGTTGACTGTAGGTCGCGGATTAGATGTAGTAATCGAGGCTTCCGGCTACCCAGATGTACTCCCTAGACTGTTTGATATGATGCGGATCGGAGGGCGTATCGTCCTGCTAGGATCGATATGGCATCGGAGGGTGGAACTAGACCTAATGCCATTCCATGAAAAAGAACTAATCATGATCGGTGCTCACCAACCCAAATGCCCCACGATGTCAACAGCAGTTTTTCCTTGGACCCAACAATACAACCGATCTCAGATTTTAAAATACATTTGTCAGGGTACGCTGGATGTCAATCACCTAATATCGCATCATATTCCCTATACTGAAGCCGAAACTGCGTATCACTTATTACGTAGCCAGCGCGATCAATCGATGGGTATCATTCTAAAATGGAGAATATAGTATTACCAACAGAGAACTCTAGATCAATAGCGAAAATTGCATTCAGTTTCTTTCATTAGTGAATTAAATTAATTCAGTATAGTCCCGTGTTTCAGTGTAATCGATAGATTTCAACTGATAGAAGTAAATTGCGTTAGCTCCAGTCTCACCAATCTCGTTTTTATCGTTTCAGTAAGCCGATCAACTTGGATATCTACAAATACCGGCCTCTTTCCGGCGAAGATTTGGCCGTTCTAGTTATGTTCCCCGGGACAGCATAAATGTGAATAGTAAACATTTTGTTCTCCGAAAATTGAAATGGTATCTAGGTTACTGGATTGAATGAATTTAGATAATATCACCAAATCTTAGTCTGTTTGGGCCGTGTTGTAGTCTAAATGGATTCCCACGTTGTAACTAAATTCAGGTCTGAGATGAGAAAAGAAATCTGGTCTTGAACTCAATTGATTGTACCATCCATCAGCGAATCGGTGTCCCTGATTCCAAGCAGTGATAAAGTTTTTTTACTTAACAAAACAAAAAATTACTTTATACATAAGTTATTCTAGCTACAGGTGAGTATCTGATCAAGACAAGGAAAGTTTGTAATTGATTGGATACTTTAGAATCATCATCTTTCAGGCATTAGTTTCATCAACCCAAAATTGTGTTGCTTCATCACACCAACGGTGTCTGAGTCAGTGAAAATAACAAAACCACCAGCATTTGTCAGATTGATGTATTCTGCCGAATTATCCCCATCAGGGCTACCATAGAGCCCTTTCCATTTCAATTCTCCCTTTTTATCCGTTCTAATTATATAAGCCAACCATAGATCAGACGGATCAAGCTGATAGCCAGATTCACTGTATCCATATCATTAACAATCGGGTAGAAATTCAAAATCGAGTTAAGTGAGTAGACGCTGAAACCAAACGATAATTAACCAGGTTAATTAATCCGCCAATTTCATCATGGGAAAGCCCAGTCGTTATACTGTTGTTCTAGCGATACTCCAAAAACACAGATTGAGTTCGACTTTTAGATTATCTACAAAGTTCCCATAGTTCCTTCTTCATAATCTTGAATAGCTTGTATGATCTCCTCTTTTGTATTCATAACGAATGGTCCATGAGCTACCATAGGTTCTTCTATCGGCGCTCCGTTTAATAATAACCCTCTGAAATCTTTCGAAGATCTAAATGTCAGAGTCTCACCTTCTTTATCAAAAATTAGAATTGAGTTTTTAGTGTATTCGTTTTTTGATAAAGTTATCTCGCCATTCAAAATTAACAGGATAGAATTCGTTCCTGAACTCAAACTGATTGAAAGTTCATCTTCAGACCTGCTAGATAGATCGTATAGATTTATCTTTGTAAAAGTTGAGGCTGCTCCATTCTCATTTTCATACTCACCAGATATCAACCTGAGCATAGAATTCTTCCCAATTTCTAGAACCGGGATATCATTACTTTTGATATCTTGGTATTTGGGATTGGTCATTTTATGTTTTTGGGGAAGATTTATCCACAATTGCACCATTTCAAATATTCCACCTACTTCCGAAAAGCCTTTCGAATGAAACTCCTTGTGAATAATTCCTTTCCCCGCAGTCATCCATTGAACATCGCCCGGTTTAATAACTCCACCACCACCTGCAGAATCTTGATGTTCAATTTCACCCTGATATACAACTGTCACTGTTTCAAACCCTCTATGAGGATGAACATCCACCCCTCTAGGAACGGAAGTCCTCGAAAACCTTCTCGGGCTTGCGTAGTCAAGTAAGATGAATGGACTGATGAACTTCTTCAATTCTTCAGTAGAACGTAATAACCCTCGAACATAAAATCCATTGCCAACCCAGTGCTGATTTGGAACGTTATTAGATACTAGAATTTTCTTATTTTTATGCATAAATACCGCTACCTTAAGGGACGTATTCCTGCTTTCCGATCACAAACTTAACGAAGTGAAATTGCTGTCTTTTATTTGGACATGATTAGATAAAGAAATTGTACTTTATCAATTTGCTAAAATCACTTAATGTCTGTAAACTTTTTGAGAAACGATTCTTTTTTCTTTCAATTTCATTTACCCTTTGATTGATTAATATTGACCATTTCATGTCAGATCAGCTTTGATTAAGATTACACTATTCCGTTTATATGGAATTGGTGGTTTGTGGTGTTTATCGCACATGAAATTTCCCTACATCCAAAAATCCTTGGTAAACTGAAAGTGATTTAGATTTAGCCCCCTTTTATCTGGCATGCGAACTCGGCTGCGATTTTTCTTTGCTGATTCTAATAAATAAATGCAAATATACCTCTTCATTTATCTGATACCTGTTCGAATTTGTCAACTCAGGATGATGAAGCCTTGCGCCTCTCAATCTCTGATTTTGGTCCAAACTCAATAACAAATATCCCTAATCAAGAAATATCTGTCGAAAATTCGTATTTTTATTCTTGGCATGTACACTTATCTTGCTGTACCTTACTCTAGGTCAACAGAACTATTTCATAATTGAATTCACGGGTTTGAGCAGATACCATAGAAAGTATAAGTGTATTAGGCAGGAAGTTGAATATCTTTTCTCAAATTCTAATATACACACATTTATCATTATTGCACTAAATCATTGACTAGTCTTCTCAAAACTCTAATCGTTTTTAATAAGCTACGATCAAGTACAACGAGAAACATTGGACTTCAAGGAAACATTTAAGAAAAATTAAAGAGAAAGAAAAATCACCTAAGTTATCTTGAGCTTCTATTTGTATATTCTTATTAACTTCATCTATTTAGACGTTGGGTATTTTTTGCTGAAATAAAATTTCATGATTGATTGCTGGTTAGGTCAATTGAGTAAAGGCTATTGTTCAAAATTAAAATTGACATAGTAACCCTATACATCTTAGAAAAGTATCATAACTGGTTACACCATAAAACTGAGAACCTATCGACTATCTTTTACTTGTAACTTGGATCTATACGATTAAGACGGGTTTTGTTTTTAGACAACTTTTATCGGGCGCGCAAAAACCAAAAGGGAAAAAGTGAAAATTTTAATATCTGGTTCTAGTGGATTAGTTGGCTCTAGTTTAACCCAACTTCTTAATTACAACAATCATGAAGTTTTACGCCTAGTGAGATTTCAACCCACTACAGAAAATGAGATCCAGTGGCTACCTGATCAGAACCAAATTAACCTGAGTCCTTCAGACCAAATTGATGCAGTTGTCCATTTAGCAGGAGAATCTATCGCAGACCGATGGAATGAAGAGAAAAAAAACAAAATTAGGGAGAGTCGGATAAAAGGAACTAAATTAATATCCGATACGATATCTCAATTAGAACAAAAACCCAAGGTCTTCATTTCGGCCTCAGCTATTGGTTATTATGGAGATCGTGGAAATGAAATCTTAACAGAGGATAGTGCACCTGGAGATGACTTTCTGGCTCACGTATGTCGTGATTGGGAAACAGCTTGTCTCTCAGCCTCAGATAACGGGATTCGTAGCGTTCAACTTCGTTTTGGTGTCATTCTAAGTCCTGACGGTGGGGCTTTAGCGAAAATGTTACCTGTTTTCCGATTAGGTCAGGGAGGTAAATTAGGCCACGGTCGACAGTATATGAGTTGGGTTAGTTTAGAAGATGTAATTCATATTATTGATTACGTTTTAAGAACGGATACACTCCATGGACCGGTCAATGTAGTAGCACCCAACCCGGTTACAAACTCTGAGTTCACAAACACACTGGGGCGAGTTCTGAGACGTCCAACTATAGTACCCGGTTTTTTAGGCCAGTTAGCTACCTCAGTTTTATTTGGTCAAATGTCAGAGGCCTTACTTCTAGCCAGCCAACTTGTCGAGCCTACTCGATTGAATGATAGTGGTTATAATTTTCAGTATCAAACTCTAGAGTCAGCTCTTAGGCAAATCTTAAGTCGTCAATAGTCATTAAGCTTGATCATTCACTGTAAGAAACTGACCGAACATATATATAACACGACTTCACTTCGTCAACTCCTAAATCACTTAATAAGTAAAGAGGAAGGTCACTAACTTAGTTCTATTCTGACTCTGACTGTGCAACTACTGGAAACTACGTTCTTTACACACCTTTTGTCCTTACCCCCATTATTCAAATAGGTATCGAATGCAGGGATGGAACTGGATTGATCTAATGTTTTGGAAATATGGTTATGCCAAAGAAATCTGCTAAAAAACGATACAAGAAAAAAAGAATTAACAACCTATTTGACTATGGCTAATTCTAATGACGCTAAAGACTGCTTGGAAGCCGTGGAAAAGCTGTGCCCTTGTCGATTACGTAAATGGGTTGATGCTACATGGAACGCGATCTACAAATGATTTTAAGATAGCGTTCCGAGAGTTTGTAAAACTGCTTAACACACGCTGGGAAAAACATGGAGATCGACCAAATACCCCTAAGTTATATTCCCTAATCCTAGAAATCTGTGAGACCAAATTAGATTCGAAGTTGAGGCAAAAGTCAATTGTCAGAAGAGCACAATCCGAGACAAAAAGTATAGAAGGAGGGATCAGTGATATCTTCTCAAACGAAGTAATTACTTTCAAGGTAAGTGTGCCTAATGCGGTGATAGATTCTACGGACGTCGATTACATCTACAACAATGATTTTCAGGTTGGTACTACGGTTCGTTTAACAAAAGCCTGTACCCGATACGGGTTTGGCTACGAACTCTAGTTCGTAGCCAAAGGCAATAACCGATTCTATTCAAAAGTCAGTCTCATACTGTAGACTCAAACTCCTACCGGCTTCGGGCATAATATCCTTAATTCGCGATAGATGGTTATAATATTCGGCATTGAATATGTTATTCATGTATAAGGCAAGTCTATGATTCGTCCCTGAAATTGTGTTTCCAAAATTATAAACACTATGCACATTGACTAAAACATAAGGATCAGTTTTTGTTTCGAATATACCCAACCTATTTTGTCCAAAACTCCTTTCAATTTGAAATTTAGTTAAAAATCCTTTTGGATTAAATTCGATGTTTAATGTTGCTTTTGGTGGTGGGATCAATATTAACGGCTTATTTGTGTCTAAATTGTGCCCTAAAACACCTGACAGGTTACCACTTATTTCAGCATACTTAGAGGAATACATAAAGTCTGCTTCCAATCCTGTAATGATAGTTTCTGCTCCAAGCATCTGGTATTTATAAAGCCAACCAGCTGAACCACTCCCCCATTCGATCCAGTCTGCACCGGGTTTATAGCCATCCCCCATTTTGGAACTTATTAAAAAATTAGGACTGTAATTCAGGTACGAACTTAATCGAAGCCAACCTTTCGCCAAAACATATTTTGCATTAGTTTCAATACCAATGGTCCGTTCTAAACCTAAATTCGGATTTCCTATTTCGTAGGAATAGGTTCCCAAGTGTGGGCCGTCAGAGTACAAATCTTCGATTTGAGGAGCTTTACCGGTTAACATGGTCGATATCGATGTTTCTAAATTTGACCAATTCTTAGAGATCTGGAATGCTGCCGACAGAGAGTTGAAGTGTCGCCTAATCACTTCAGATGATTTCATATTGGATAAACGGTGAGAACCAGCCTTTGGATCAATCATCAAGAATTCGGACCTAAATGAGGCTTGAGCAGCCCAGCCAAACATTCTTCTTTCATATAAGGAAAATATAGCGAAATTTACTTCTCTTGTATCCGGAGTCCAATAAAACCCGCCAGCCATAAATTCACGCAACTGGAGAAGCATCCCGGCTGTAATTTTCGGTCCAGTAAGCTTACTCTGAAGAGAAAAGATTTTCTGGTTCAAGTTGACTGAAGTCTCAGTTCTTTTGGTTAAAAATTCAGAATGATCATAATGAATATAAGATTGGTCAATGTCAAATTTCTTGAAATTTTCCATCGATAGATACCGGAAGTAATGAAATCTCTGCTGAGACTTGCCAAGATTTATTGTAACACCATTAATATGTCCACTCTTAGTTCCAGGTATACCGTAATCCATACCTAATAAATCGAGCGAAAAATTGCTGCCAGACCAATCCGAAGAATCCACAATTCCTACTGATAATTGGTTCTTATCCAATCCTGTATTTTGTAGCAGTCCATTTGCTGTTTTCAGATTATCAGTTTTTCTTTTCAGTGAATGAAAACGAAGTTGTTTACCGTTAAATGGGGCTCGTAGATTAAAACTCCCAAACCTACCACTATTGACTGACTGATATCCACTTTTAAAAGAATATTTAGGCCGATTCGCTTGTTTATATGAATCAGGCCACTTTTGAATATCAATAACACCAGCAATGGTATTTGAACCGAAGATTAAACTTTTGGGGCCTCTAACTATTTCAACGCTTTCAACACCTACCATGTCAATGGCGACAGCATGATCAGCAGAAGTCTGAGATAAATCACCTAATGTGATTCCACCCTCCGTAATTTTGAACCGATCTCCGGAATATCCTCTTAAAACGGGACGTGTGGCATTAGGCCCCATTGCACCTTTTGTGATACCGGGTAAATCTGACAAGGAATCAGCTAAATCCGAGTCGATAACCCCATCTTCATTTGGAACCAAATCTAATGATGATAAAGAATGATGAGTTTGCATAGAGACATCATTAACCAAAATTTCATCCAGTTTGATAATTTCTGATGATAAAGCTACCAAACCAAAATCAGAGAGCTCTTTGTATAGGTGTTTTTTCAAATTTAATTCAGTAAACCCAATCGACGAAATTTTTATATTCACCTCAGATTTTGGAACTCCTCGCAAGACAAATCTCCCATCGTCCTTTGATTGGGCCTCTATTTCACCTGGGCTTACAAATACGTGTGCACCTCTGATAGGTTGTCCTCTTTGAGCATCAATGATTCGTCCTCGTATTTCCGCCGAATTGGTGGAAATCGATGACGAAAGGAAATAGATTAAAAAGATCAGCCTATAAAGACTATTCAGCCCTAGCCGATATTTTTTGGATTGTCGGGTAATCAGGATGTCCCTTATGAATTAATTTTAGTTTGGTGAAAGTAATTTAATCCTGCAATTTACGAACAGAAACCAAATATTTTTTGAGGTCCAAAAGTGTCCACAAATTTGATATTTGTACTAATTCATGTCGAGAATGAAAAACTTCGCCTGTATGTGTTAGGTAAAAAAATCGCCCTAAATTTAAGTTTTGATTTGTTCGATCAAACATTTTTTCATAACACACTTGGTGCCAAAGCTATGATATGTTACACCATAACATGTTACATTATAACATATCATGGCTTGGTAAGAGAACTGGATCTAAGCTGTAAGTAATAGAAACTGAAATTGGTTGTGGATTACAAGGGAACCAATCGAGACTTTGGTTCTCTCTTTGGCCAACCGACTGAGCCATACTAATTTAAATATAAATCAATATTCTCTTGGCAGGAAACATATGGGTGGGCGTCAGTTAATAAGGTCGTCGCCAACAAAAATAGTACCTAGTAACAGAATTATAATTCTGTTACTAGATCTTTCAAGGATGATACTGCTAACGATGGTGCATATGGATATTGAGCTAAATCGTGAGGTTGAGTTGAGCCACTATAAACCAACACAGTACGATAGCCCATTTGTAGTCCTCCGAGGATATCTGTGTCCATTGTGTCCCCTATGACTGTTACTTCTTCTGTTCTCAAATCGAGTTCTTTACGAGCCATTCTCATCATGATTGGACTAGGTTTACCTAAATTCAAAGCTTTCCGGTTGGAGGCAGTTTCTAGAAAAGCAATGGTCGACCCGCAACCAGGTCTAATTCCGCCATCAATCGGGCAATTGGGGTCCAAGTTGGTAGCAATCAATTTTGCTCCTTCCATAATGAATTTTAACGCTTTTTCCAGTACTTCAAAATTGATTAATCGTCCTTCACCGACAACCACGTAATCAGGGTTAGTTTCATTAATAGCATACCCATTTATATGTAGAGCATTCAATAAGCCCGCATCACCTATTACATACGCTGAACCAGATGGATTTTGCTGGGCAAGAAAACGGGCAGTAGAAATAGCACAAGTAAAAATATGGTGTGTTTCAACTTCGATTCCCAGATTAGATAATTTCAGAACGACATCACACCGACTACGTTGGCTATTATTAGTCACAAACAAAAATGGGATTTGTTTTTCCAACAACTGTTGTATGAAGTAATCAGAACCAGGAATTAATTTGTTACCACGATAGATAACGCCATCCATGTCAATTAGATAGCCACGTTTGTTATCGTTAGTCTTTGAATCTAGGTCTTCTTCACCGTTTGCAGAAGCAAAGTCCTCAAATTTTGCCGAGTTCGTCATATTGCTAGCCCTTGGGATTAATGTTTAAGTGTTATAAGTGAGAATTAATTTTTCTACTGACCTTTAAAGCCGAGACTAAAAAATAATCAGTTACTCATTTCAAATGCGAAAAGTATGTATAGGAGTACAGATAGGATACGGTTCCTGCAAGGTTGCTTTCGTTAGATGAAATTCATTGATCATAACTGTTCCTAATTCAACATCTCTGAACCGTTGCAAATTCTCTTGTAGTTTACCAATGATTTTCTGCGACTTTATACCCGCTAAACTGAGGTGCGGCAGCCACCCCTCACCTTCTAAGGAATAGGTCGGAATGTGAATTGCATCTTGGTGAAATCTTCCCTGCAAATTACTGATAATTCCATTATCATCAACTTCACAAATAACAAAACTACCCAGACCATTAATTCGTTTTAATGATATTTTAAACGGGGATATCCGGCGGATGATATCTTCGGTTTTCTTTATAATTGAGCCAAGTATTTCTGTCGTGATATCGTATTCCTGTTCCTTTCGATCAACCAAAAACCCTATCCATTTGACAGTGATATGATAGTACTCCTTAGGCATGAAACAGAGATCATCAAAATCACCTAAAAACGAAGAAAGTCGCTGGATTTGATCGATTATTTCGGGGTGTCGAATTGGTATATTAATAGCCAAACTGGTTTTGCGTCCTTCAAACCCAGCAACCTGCTTAGGATCGTATGGGTTTGGAAAAAACCCATTTTGGAAATGATTCCAGACTTGATCAAACTTCTTTGCATGGATGTTTATTAACGGAGTATCCATTTTATTGTTTTGTTTTGGCATTTCGAACCAAAGTATCTTATTCTTATCACCCATACATAATAAAAAATGGGGCGTAATGATTTAAATTTGTTACTTAGCTATAGATCACGAATTTTGTACAGAAATACTTTCTGAAAGCCTTCACGAATTGGTACTTTTTAGTACTGATCGTGCCAAAAAGAATTGAAATTTATGTAGGATGTACTAACGGAATTTCGAGTGTCAATTCAGGAAATCATTTACTTAATTATTAACATAAACAAAACCTTTTCCGTACACACTTTTGATTTGTTTTCCTAATTTTCCCAGTCTACACCGTAGTTTGCTAATGTGTGAGTCGACCGTACGAGCGGGCCGCGTACTTCTCTTTGAAGTCATGGACAATCCTACTACTTCGGACAACATATACCTAGAAAATATCTGATTAGGTGATTTCACTAAGCAAACGAGAAGATCAAATTCAGTTTTTGTAAGCACTACTTCTTCTCTGCCGCAGAACACTCGTCTTTCAGTCAAATATACTTCTAGCTGATTGAAAAAAAGATTCTTTCTTATGGATTGGTTGGGGACGCTGTTATTTCTACGATAAACAGATCGAGATCGTAAAATGACTTCTCTGATATTAAACGGCTTTCTAATGTAATCGTCAACCCCCAACTCAAAAGCAGCGATTCGATCTAGCTCTGTAAATTGTTCGGATATAACAATTGTACGAGTAAATGTAGTACGTTGATAGATAGACATCATACGAAGTAAATTCCATCCATCAAGCGTGGGTAAATCCAAATCCAACAACAAAATGTCTGTAATAGTGTATAAGATGTGCTTGATAGCTTCCGAACCATCTTGAATAAAGTCGACTGAGAAATTTGCTAACTCAAGTGGTCGCCTTAACTGTACCAGTGTGTCAATATCATCATCTACGATCAAGACTCTTGGTTGAGCTATTGCTGTTTTTAAGGTCATGCTCTATTTTGACTTCTCTTTCACCAAACCAATGCTGGTTAACAGGCAAACAGTCGCACCGAAGGACAATCCCATTATTCCGAAGACATAGGCAACAATTTCAACCAACGGCATTATTTAATAGTAAATTGGAAACTCACAAGACTTATAGATGAATTTCAGTCGTAATAAAACAAAGCTGGAGCCATCGACGGATGGCAATACTCGACAATTCTACGCTAAAGCTAGAAGAAATTTGATCGAACATAAAAACCAGTCTGGCGTAATAAATGACCCTTTATTTGTTACGTACAAAGAACTACACAACATAGAAAATGATTATTCCCTTAGTAAGTGTAGCTGAGTTGGATGCAAGCTAGTTTGATAAAATTACCCAGTAGTGGATGATGTTGGTACCTTGTTAATTGAAGTATTAAGTAGTCAGTCGACAAAATCTAGACGCTATAAAATAATTTTCAATCTTGAGACAGATTCACCTTTCGCAATTCTAACGGGCTATTAGTAAGACGGTTAGTTGTTGTTTGGTATCACTGATTTTCACATCGTACTCGGACGTATTAAATTTATTTTCCCCTAAAAACAATTGATTAATCCAAGATTCATGGTTTTGCCTAATCATTTTTAGTCTCTCTCAAGTAAAACCTCAAAAAATCACCTAACCTCCCACTAGTAAGAGGAGAAAAAAATTTCAACAAATGAATGGCCAATTCGATTTCTTTTTCCGTCATAATATTTCCAAGACCTCCCAATCCGACTTTAGGTTTGCATCAATTAAATCGAACACAAAAATAGAAAGTTTATTTCGTTCTTACCTGGACGTATATCCAAAATATAGTTCCACTTCCTTAATAAGGAACAGCTGGCAAAAAACATGATGAGTAGCTGTCAGATACATACCGCGTCAATATCACCTAACAATTACAAGATAGTTTTGCTAAACAAGCTAGATAATCGCACTAAGTATGCCAAAAAGTAAAACTAAGACAGATAAAGAAACTTACCTGTCCATCTCATAAGAGTGGGTCTCTTATACCAATCAAATGTAGAAATTGTCAGCAAAATGGTGAATGTTATTTCATCAAGGGTCGTAATAATTCGATGTTTATAGTCATAGAAGGAGAGCGGTTCCAATCTAATTCATCTATTCTCAATTATGTACTGACTTAGGTAATCGGACAACAACTAAACGCATCTCAATTAAATTGAACAGGCTTAATCGTAGATAACTATCACCTTTAAATCCTTCACTCAATTGAGCGATAGTTATCGAATAAAATAAAGAGTTAAAACATATAGAAAATCAACTAGGAGGAAGACAAGATTCTGGATAACATGACCTGCCGAAAGAGTATAGGCATCCCATATAATTAGCAGCTAGACAAATATTAAATTGATGTGGAAGTGGCTACAATAGCGGAAATAATTCGATAAGATATTAGGACAAAGATTTAAACAAACAAAAAATGATTTGATGTGATAATGCTTATTTAGTACTGGGAGTATATACTAAATAATTTGGGAGATGAAACAAATAAACGGATAGATAGGACGTAGATTCTCAATTCTGTGGTCAGAAATTTAGCATGGAAGATAGGGCTTCGGATTACATTATTACCTTGCCAACTTAATTCAGCAGATATGTCTACTCTAATCGCAACGCCAGCGAACGCAACGGAATACATCGGTTCTTTTTCAGACCTTGAACGAAT